>MDSW01097115.1_pt1 | contig 37876 bp, 26 predicted proteins | sample 811171 | NCBI WGS metagenome assembly MDSW01 (sample SAMN05326641, study PRJNA326480) | marine metagenome | isolation source: seawater | place: Atlantic Ocean: North West | collected 2012 | reverse complement strand
GAGAAGTTCTCGGACTTGTTCAGACGGTCCACCAGCGTCGCGCCGAGCGCGGACGCGGGCGTGAGCACGCCGCCGCCCGTCACCGCGCCGCCGTTTTTCCGCCGCTCCGCCGGCAGCGCCAGGCACAAAGCCGCCTCGACCGCGAGTGCGGCGGTGCCCTTGTACCCCGGGTCCGCGTCCTTGAACTCCATGTGCGCGCACACCTTGGGCGTCGACGCCTTCGCGCCCTTGCCGACGACGTAGATGTTCGCGAACCCGGTCTCTCGCGTCGTCTCCGCGGGTCCTTGCCCGGGCGCGGGGAGCACCGTCTTCGAGAGCAGCCACCGCGACGGAGGGAACATCAACGCCGCGCCGAACGCGCTCATCATCGCCGTGCCGACCATCGCGGCGACGTATCCGCCGGAGAGGTCGCTCTCGTTGTACGCGAAGTCGGGCGGGTACGGGTTCGAATCGCCGGCGCACAGCTGCGCGCACAGCGACGCGGACCTCGCGACGACTTTCGTGTTGATGGACGCCATGATCGACGGCATCGTGTACGACTTGACGTCCTCGTCGTACGCGTAGCTCTTCTGCGTGCGCCACCGCGCTTTCGTCTCGTCGCTCAGACCCGCCCCGCCGCCGTTCGCGACGTAGAACGGCGAGCCCATCTTCTTGAGGACGTCCCACGGCGTCGTCGTCAGGACGTTGAGCGCGGACGCGATCGTGCCGCCGCTGATGCGGGCGAAAGTTCATTCATCGGTCAGTTGAAAGGGGACGCGATCAAATGTTGAAACTACGGGATGGGTGAAAAACTTCGCACCTGACGCCGCCCTTGGCCGCGCCCGCGTGGCCGAACGCGTCCACGCACCCGTCGCCGTGCTCATCTCTCAACTCTCTCGCGACCGCCCACGCGCCGAGGTCCCACGGCACGCTGTCGTACCCGACGCAGTTCACGAGCTTGATCCCCTCGCGCCTCGCCGCGGCGTCGTGCTTGTCCACGCACGCGCGGATGAAGTTCGGCTCGCCCGTGATGTCGCAGTAGTCCGTCGTCGTCTCCACGCACGCGTCCACGAGCGGCATGCCGAACCGCGCGAACGGCCCGGCGAAGGACAGCACCGTGGACGCGCGCGACGTCACCGCGCGCATGGAGCTCGCGTCGTCGACGCTGCCGACGAGGACGTCGATCTTCCCGGCGACGTGCGGGAGCTTCCGCTCGATCTCCGCGCGCACCTCCTCGAGCTTCCGCCGGTCGCGACCCGCGATGGCCCAGCGCACGGACTCGCCGCCGTCGGCGGCTTTGGGAGACGACGCGCCGCCGGGGGTGTACTTCCGCGCGAGGTACTCCGCGGCGAGCCTGCCGGTGAACCCGGAGCCGCCCCATATCACGAGGTCGTACGGTCGCGTCGCCATGGTGGCGCGGGGTGGGAGTGATGCGCGTGATGACGGGACGTTCCGACGTGGACGTCGCGTCTTCCGAGATGTTCGCGTGTCGATGTTTCATCGGTCCGTTGACCGGCGGCGCGGTCGAACTTTGACACCGAGGCGAGGGTGAAAAATGCCACTTTTGATCGGCTCTCGACGACTTGAGCGCGGTCGGTCAACACCGAACCGCTCTCGTTCGGTCAATGTTTTTCGGCCCGTTTCGAGCCGTTTAAACACCAGATTTAGCCCGCGGGCGGGGACGCGCGAGAAGACACACCCGAGCGCACCGCGACGTGACGCCGCGCGCCGACGTCGCGTGAGGTATCGCGGACGGGACGCGAGCAGCGCGCGCTTGGGATATCCGCCGGCGCGCGCGATACGCCAGGAGCGGCTCGAAGAGGCGCGCGACCGGCGCCTTCGAATCTGAAATCTGAAATCCCTTCGTCGCAGCCCCTTCTCCGAGCGATCGCAGTAAGCGGACGTTCGCGATGGGCGCGGGCGCGAGCACGGAGTTCAACCCCGAGGCCGTGTCCTTGGGCGACGCGGAATCCTCCGAGCCCGTGGACGCGGAAGGGTACGACTCCGACCTCGCGGACGACTTCCGCGACCTCAAAGCGCCGAGGGCGAAGCCCGCGCAGGGGCGACCCACGGTCGAGACGTCGAGAGGCAGGCTCGGCCCCGAGCCGAGCGGCGACGCGAAGCGCGCGCTGCCGTGCGCGAAGAAGATCGTCCCGCCGTTCCAGTACCCGAAAGACCACCCCGCGGGCGCGGAGAAGCTCCCGGACAACAAGCTCAGGCTCGAGTTCGTGCACGGGTATCGATCGCACGACGCGCGGCACAACCTGCACTACGACAAGAAGGGGCTCCTCGTGTATCACGCCGCGGCGTTGGGGATCGTCCTGAACGCCAAGACGCGGAAGCAGACGTTCTTCGACGCGCACAGCGACGACGTGACCTGCATCGCGAAGCACCCGGGGGGCGATTTCTTCGCGACCGGGCAGGTGGGCGACTTCCCCGCGATTCACGTGTGGCGCTCGAGCGACGCGAAAAAGGTGTGCACGATTCGATCCACGGAGCTTCACAAGAACGCCATCCTGTGCGCGGCGTTCAGCAAGTGCGGGAAGTACCTCGCGAGCGTCGGCGCGGACGAGGCGCACCTCGTCGCCGTGCACGAGTGGGGCCCGCCGGGGTGGGATCCGCTGAAGGGCGAGGCGACGCCGAAGCTGATCGCGACGGAAAAGTTTGGCCGCGCGCGTCCGTACGTCTGCGCGTTTAACCCCGTGGACGGTCGCCTCGTCGTCGGCGGAAAGAAGTCGCTGAAGTTCTTCACGATCGACGACGGGACGCTGCGCGTCGCGCCCGCGCAGTACTCGCACGGCGCGAGCAAAGGCTTCGCCGCGTGCTCGGTGCTGTCGATCGCGTTTCTTCCCGACGGCAGCACGTTCGCCGGGACGATGAAGGGGGACGCGTACAAATACGAGGAGGGCGGATGCCGCGCTGTGCGAAAGTTCGCCGCGATTCACCACGGGCCGATACACGACATGGCGTTCACCGGGAAGGTGCTGGCGACCGCGGGAAAGGACGGGAAGATCAAGCTCTGGAGCGTCTTCATGCAGCCCGTGTTCGAGGTGGACACCGCGAAGGTGGCGGAGGGGTTGCTCGACGCGCACGCGCAGCCGCGGTCGTACGCCGCGGGGAAGGCGCCGTCGATTCGCGCGTTGGCGCCGAGCGCGGATGGCCGCAAGCTCGCGTACGGGACCGCGGCGTCGGAGATTTTCGAGATTGACATCACGGACGAGAAGGCGGCGCAGGATAAGACCAAGGCGAAGCTGCTGATGAACGGCCACGCGGGCGCGATCGACCCGAAGACGGGCGCGGACCGCGGCGACGTATGGGGCCTCGCGATGCACCCGCGAGAGCCGCGGTTCGTCACCGTGTCCGAGGACCGATCGATCCGGCTTTGGAGCCTGAAGGGGAAGACGCAGGATCGCATGCTTCGGTTGCCGTCCAAGGGACGATGCGTGGACTGGCACCCGAAGACGGAGCACGTCGCGGTGGGGACGTACCGCGGCGACGTCATCGTCGTCGACGTCGAGAAGGGGACCATCGTTACGCAGACGAAGCTGTCCAACGTCAGGGTCAACGCGGTGAATTACTCCCCGTGCGGGTGCTTCCTCGGGTGCGCGTCGCAAGACGGCGTGTTTCGCGTCTTGGGCGTGTACGCCGGGCAGAGCGGGTACCAGATCGTGGATAAAACCGACGACGTGAAGCCGTTTTTCGTCATCGACGCCGCGCACGAGGACGACCGCGGCCCGCAGGCGATGACGCACGTGGACTGGTCGGAAGATTCGAAGTTCGTGCAGATCAACACCGCGGGGGGCGACTTGCTCTTTTTCACCGCGCCGCAGTGCGACCCGGTCGAAGCCGCGTTCGCGCCCGTCCGCGACGCGGAGTGGAACTCGTGGACGATCCCGATGGGGTGGGCGACGCAAGGCTTATGGAGCGAGGACGCGAAGCCCGGGGACCTCAACGCCGTCGCGCGAAGCAACCGCGGGGATTGGGAAGACGGCGAACGCGTGCTCGCGTGCGGGGACGACTATGGCTCCGTGAAGCTCGCCAAATATCCCGCGAACGTGGGCGTGAGCGACGCGCACGAGTACCGCGGACACAGCGCGCACGTCACGAACGTCGCGTTCAGCGCGAGCGACAAGTGGCTCGTCAGCACCGGCGGAGGGGACCGGTGCGTCATGGTGTGGCGGCACAAGGACGTGGACGGCCCCCCGGACGGTCTCACCCCGGAGGCGGAGGCGATGCTCGAGGACAAGAAGCTGACGCACGAGGAGAAGGAGGAGCGCGTCCTCGCCATCGTGCACGAGGCGGTCGGCCCGGACACGGACAGCGAATCGGACGAGGAGGACGTCGTGTCCTACGACCAGAACGCGGCGTCGTCCAAGCCGGTGATGATGCTGCAGACGGGGATGGAGCACGGTTTGGGCGTCTTCACGCCCGTCAACGCGACGGACGGCGTCCCGAACCCGTACAAGAACCACTCCCTCGCGGAGCTCGGATGCCGCCGCGGGTACAAGTCCCCGATGACGGGCAAACCGGTTTTATCGCAGACGCACGTGCCGTCGTGGTGGAAGAAGGACTCCACGAGCTACGACGTCCCGACGTCGCGTCTGAAGTTGGCGTGGGCGTACGGATTTCGAGGGCACGACGCGCGGCAGAACGCGTGGTATAACACGAAAGGCGAGGTGTGCTACCACACCGCGGCGTGCGGCGTCGTGTATAACCCCGCGAGTGAGACGCAGAGGTTGATCACGGACGATCCGGAGAGCGACGACGTCGCGGAGGGAAACAGCGACGACGTGTTGTGCATGACGCGGCACCCGGAGCGGCGGATTTTCGCGACGGGCGAGATTGGGGGCAAACCGAAGATCATCGTGTGGGACTCGCACGACGTGAAGGCGCTCGCGATGCTGCAGGGCTTCCATCGCACCGCGGTGTTGTGCCTGTGTTTCTCGCCGTGCGGGGACTACCTCGCGAGCGTCGGCGCGGACGCGGAGCACAGCGTCGCGGTGTACGAGTGGAAGACGGAGACGCTCGTGGCGACGTACAAGGGGGACCGAAATAAAATTCTCGGGATCAACTGGTCGCCGTTCGACGGGTCGCTCGTGACCACCGGCGTGAAGCACGTCAAGTTCGTGAAGTGCGCGTGGAAGGAGGGCGAGAAGATTGCGAAGGGGACGGTGTTCCGACCGAGACGGGCGACGCTCGGGAAGAAGGGGAAGTGGCAGAATTTCTACGCCTGCTCGTTCATCGACGTCGAAGGCAAACCGCCGCGGACGGTCGTCGGGTGCAAGGGCGGCCAGCTGTACGTCTTCGAGGGGTCCACCCTGGCGCAAGTCATCCCGGGCGCGCACGACGGCAAGGTGAACGCGGTGTACACGCTGCACGAGCACAACGTGCTGCTCACGGGTGGCGACGACGGCGTCGTGTGCTTTTGGAAAGCCTCCGACCTGTCGCCGCTCCACAAGGTCAGGATCGAGTCCGCGGCGACCGGGAGGCCGGCGCCGATCTCCTCGCTCACCACGGACGCGAAAGCGAAGGCGCTCGTCGGCACCAAGGTTGGCGAGATTTGGGAGATCTCCGACCAAGCGCACCTGCTCGTGGAATCGCACGAGCGAGGGGAAATTTGGGGCCTCGCGCCTCACCCCTCCGCCGGCCGCGCCAAGGTGGCCACCGGCGGCGACGACGGCACGATCCGCATTTGGAACGTCAAGCCCGGGAAGAAGAGGCACTGCGTCGCGCGCGCGCGCGTCATCGAGAACGCGAAGCCGCTAAAATCCGGCGGCGGGCGATACACGACGGCGGCGGTGCGGTCGTTGGCGTGGCACCCGAGCGGCGGACAACTCGCCGCGGGAACCGTCTCCGGCGCGGTGTCGCTGTTCAAGGTTGACCTGGACGACCCGGAGACGACGCGGATCGATAAAGAGCTCGACCTGTGGCGCCCGAAGCTTCGCACCGGGTGGATCGCGGACATTAAGTACTCCCCCGCGACGCCGGATTTCCCCAGCGGCGGGCACTACATCGCCGTCGGGTCGCACGACAACGTCGTGGACGTGTACGACACGATGCGCGACCACGCGCTCGTCGGCACGTGCAAAGGGCACGCGTCGTTCATAACCCACCTCGGGTGGTCGCAAGACGCGAGGTACCTCTGGACCAACAGCGGCGATTACGAGCTCATGTTTTGGAAGATGCCGACGGCGACGCAAGTTAAGAAGGGCAAAGACGTGCAGGACGTCTCGTGGGACGGATGGACCGGCGTGCTCGGTTTTCAGACCACGGGGGTGTGGTACAAGGGCTCCGACGGCACGGACGTCAACGCGTGCGAGGTGGCCATCGTCCCCGGAGACCACGGCGTCGAGGAGAGGGTCGTCGCGACCGGGGACGACAGAGGGATCGTGTCGCTGTTCAAGGCGCCGGCGTTGGGGGGGAAGCCGCGGACGTACGGCGGGCACTCGTCGCACGTCGCCAACGTTCGGTTCGGTCCGGACGGGAGCCAGATGTTCTCCGCGGGGGGAGGGGACACGAGCATGCTGCAGTGGGACGTGTACATGCCCGCGCCGGTGGAGTGACGCGACGCGACGGACGAGTTTATTTATTAGACGGTTTAATGATACACATATTTATATCGCGAGCGTCCGCGACGCCCGTCTCGAGTCTGGACACAGCGAGTTCAGTCCAGCTCTTCTTTTCTTCCCGTCAATGTCATCAGGAAAAGCGTCCTTCTGCCCTAAAATACACGACGTCGTTCACATCGCATCGCACGCCCGCCGCCGCATCGCACGCCCGCGCCGCCCGCGACGCTCCTTCTCCCCACCCCACCCCCGCGCCGCCCGCGATGTTCCGCAAGTTCACCCCCGGCGATAACGTCTCCGCGCTGCAGCAGATCAAGTCCTCGGTGCAGCGCGGGATCCGCACCTCCATCGCGGAGCAGTTCCCGCAGCTGGAGGAGGAGGACGTCCTCGACGAGCTCATCCCCAAGAAGTGCACGATGAACATCGCCAAGACGGACGCCAAGGTGAACGTCGTCCTCGTGGACGGCGTCCCGCTCTTCTTCCAGCTCCGCGACGGCCCGTTCTTCCCGACGCTGCGGCTGTTGCACAAGTATCCGGACTGCATGCCGAAGCTGCGCGTGGACGCGGGGGCGATCCGGTTCGTCTTCGGCGGCGCGAACATCATGTGCCCGGGGCTGACGTCCCCGGGCGCGGAGATCGTGGACGACGTCCCGGAGGATACCCCGGTGGCGATATACGCGGAGGGGAAGACGCACGCGCTCGCGGTAGGGATCACGAAGATGTCCACGGCGGACATCAAGTCGATCAACAAGGGCGTCGGCGTGGACACGATTCATCACCTCAACGACGGGCTGTGGGGGTGCCACACGTTCGACGCGTGAGGCGAAGGATGGGTTTTTGGGTTGGGGTACATTACTGTAGGAGGGTTAAGCGTTTAGTAGGGCGATTGTTATCGTCGACAGTAGCTGCTAGAGTAAGTCAAGTCGCGAGCGAGCGCGGCGCGCGCGACCGCTCACTTGTTGTCTTTTTTCAGACCCGCGGTGGCGGCGTCCGCGCTCGCTCCCCCCGTCCCTCCTTTCCCGTACTGCTTCTTCCCCCACGAGAACGGCACGTACTTATACTTTAGCATGTGCTTCACCTGTTGCTTCATCGTCATGAACAAGAGCATGATGAAGTACATGAGCAGTATGGGCCAGAACACGGGGAGGTCGAACGCGGGGCAAAACGTCATGCAAAACGCGACGCACACGCTCTTGGCGCTGCGGTACCAGAACTTAAACTCCGGAAGTCTCCGCACGAACGGCTTGAACTCCTCGTTCCCGCTCGTCGGCAGCGACGGCCCGTCCTCGGTCATGTCCATCTGCGGCGTCATGAACCCTATCAGCAGGTTGAGATTATAGATCCCCAAACCGTAGGTCACGATGTAGTAACCCTTCAGGAAGTACGCGCGGACGAGATACACGAGCGCGACGCACGCGAACGCGGACCACCGCTGCGAGACGTGCGGCACGGACTTGTCCAGGTACGTCTGGAACTTTCGCTCGAGCTGCGCTTGCAGCTGCGCCGCGCGCGATGAATCCTCCGCGGAAGGCATGATGTCCTCTCTCTCTCTCTCTCTCTCCCTCCCGTCTGTCCCCTCTTCCTCCTGATCGATCGATCAAATAAATCCGTCGCTCGCGAGCCGCCCGCGGCGCCGATCGGACGGATCTGTCCTCCGCGCGGCGTCCCCTCTCGTCGCCGACGACGCGGTCCCGGGTTCGATCGCGCGCGGTCCCGCCCTATCGCCGCGGCGGCGTTCTCGCGTGAACGCGCGCGAGTCCTTCGGCGCGCGCGGTGTTCGCGCGTCGCGGAGTGAAGGGAAGCCGAGCGGCCGTCTCGTCCCGTCGCGGCTCGAGACGTCGCGTCGACCGCATAACGCGCCAAAACTCGTTTGAAGTTCGTTACACGCGATCGGCGCGGCTCCGCGGCGGCAGGACCCGCGCGCGCGCGATGTTAGCCGCCGCGAGGAGGCGCATCGGATCGTCCAAGGACACCTCCGGAAGTCTCGCGTCGTCGTCCTCGACCGGCGACGTCGAGGCGGCGCCCTCGACCGGCGCGGACGCGCCGCTCGTCCCCGGCGCGCATTTCGTCGTCCGCCTCGAGTCCGCGGAGGGCCTGGACACGCAGAGCACGTTCGTCACCGCGCGATGCGCCGCCGCGGCGGGGTGTCTGAAAGGCGTCCGCGTGCACACGCTCACGGCGAACTGCACCGTCGCGGAGGTCAGGAACCACTACGTCACGCCGGGGGAGTACAACACGCGGACGGTGTGGCGAAGCGCGCGAGATCTTCGATGCGACGTCGGGCCGCACGACTCCGTCCTCTTCGAGGTCTACGCCGGGTCGCCGTTGGGCGCGTGGGATAAGTGCGTCGGGAGAGGCGTCGTCAGCGTCAGCGCGCTCGGGGACGGCGGCGTCGCCGTGCGCGTGCCGCTGCAACGGAAGCTCCTCAGCGGCGGCGGCGCGGGCGCGCTGTTCGTCTCGCGCGTCGACTGCGGCGGCGGCGGCGGCGGCGGCGGCGGCGGCGGCGGCGGCGCGGCGTCCTCCTCCACGAACGCCGTCGGCGCGTCTTCGCTGTCGCTCCCGACGCCGCCGTCGCTGCCGCTGCGCGCGAAGAGGATCTTCTACGTCCGTCACGGAGAGAGCTTGTGGAACGAGGCGCAGCGGGACTTCAAGTTTAGAAACATGCTGATGAACAAAGACCACCCGCTCAACGCGGCGGGGGTGTACCAGGCGAGGAAGCTCGCGGACCGGGCGTGCCGCGCCGCGAGCGTCGCGGCGACGATCCCGGCGGGGTACGCGAAGCCGACCCCTAAACCCGTCGCGGTCGTCGAGAGCGGCGGCGGGGGGATGAACTTCGCGGGTTTAAGCTTGGGGGATCCGTCGTCGTTGATCTTCGGAGGGAACCCGATCGCGACGCCTCCGAAACCGAAACCGGCGGCGGCGGCGGCGGCGGCGGCGAGCGGCGGCGGCGACGCGCTGATCGACCTCTCCGGCGTGAGCGGCGTCGTCGCCGCGGAGCCGAGACCGGCGGCGGCGGAAGGCGAGTGGGAGTCGTTCGCCGCGCCGCAGCCGCCGGCGGCGGCGGCGGCGCCGGCGGCGGCGTTCGTCCCTTCCTCCGGGTTCGCGGAGGAGGACGCGTTTCTCGACATGGACGGCGAGGACGCGGCGTGGGTGCGATCGTACGCCGCCGCGACGCGGTGCTTCGTCTCGCCGCTGACGCGAGCGGCGCAGACGGCCGCGTTCGTCGTGGAGAGGCACCCCGGCGCGCTCGGCGCGTCGCGAACGCCGCTCGACACGCCCGCGTCGACGCCGTCGACGCCGGGCGACGACGAAGGCGCCGGGACGGCGCCGCCGCCGCGGCGAAAGTTTGAACGCATCAGCAGCGAGTACAGCGCGCGCGGCGGCCCCGGGGACGGCAGCGTCGTGCTGTTGCGCTCCGCGCGCGAGATCAAGTCCACCGTCGGAAGCAACGACGTCGTCGGCATCGAGCAAGGCGGCGGCATCTTAGATCGCTGCGCCGCGAAGTTGCGCGACGTCCTGGGCCCCGCGGAGGAAGCGAGAGTCGCGGACGACGCCATGGACGCGTTCGCCGCGCGTTGCGACGTGAACGACGCGATCGGGCAGTGGTGGACGGCGCAGAGCGACACGGACGGCGCCGTCGCGTTGGCGGCGAGGTTCGACGACTTTTTCGACGCGTTGCGGTTCGACCCGCACGAGTCCGTGCTTCTCGTCGGGCACTCGTTGTTTCTGCGGGAGATCATGCGGCGGTTCGCGTCGCCGTCGCTGTCGGGCGACGCGAACGACGTCGTGACGAAGCTCAGGGAGTACAAGCTCCAGAACTGCGGGTGCGTCGGCGTCGACGTCGCCTTCGACGAAAATCTCGGTACGCCGACGGTAGTGGACGCGCGGATGATGTTCGGGTCGGCGTGCGTGGGGAAGGCGTCCAAGTACGAGGCCATCGGCGCGGGCGCGGAGTGAGCGAACGCGTCGAGCGGAGCGGCGGTAAGTTATAAACGTTTTGTTTTGGTGTTTTGGTAATATCGCAATCTAGGATGCTAGCTATATATGATCTCGCGCGCGACGCGAACCGCGCGCGACCGCCGCTGCGAGCGAGAGGACGGCGAGGACGGGGGGAAACGTCGTGAGCGCGGCGGACGGGGCAGGTTGCGCGCGCGCGACGGTTCGAGTCGGGCGGTTCTAAACGTCGTTCGGTCGTCGGTTCGTTCTCTCGGGTGCAACGTGCTTGTAAGGCACTGGCTGGACGATCATCATCCGGATATCACCCCGGGATCAGTCCGCCCGTCACGATTGTGTCGTCTTCGAGAACGCGCGCGACCGCCGACGTCGTACCGTAAGCCGAGACGAGAAGAACAGACGCTCCCCGAAAATAAACCAAACCGACCGGAACGAACCTCGTCGCACCTTTCCGATCACATCACCTCGTGGATCGTCTCGAAGTCCTCGTGCGCGTCGCTCTCGATCGTCCTCTCGAGATCACTCCACCACGCGTCGAGAAACCTCTCGCATATGATCCGGAACCACGGGCTCCACCGCAGCCCGCTGCTCGGATCCATCATCTCTCGCAACTCCTCGCGGTTTACCCACTTCACGTCGTCGATCTCGTCCGGGTTAGGCTCGATCGTCACCGGGGCGTCGGGCTTGATGAACAGGATGTAATCCATCTCGTGCTCGCCCCACGGCCCGCCCGTCATGCTCTGGTTCTCCGCGAACGCGTCCGCGGCTTTGTAGTGCAGCCGCGTGAGGTACTTGAACTTATCGAGAGGCACCTGCTCCGGGGGGATCCCTAGCTCGTGGAGGAGCTTCCGGACCGCCGCGCGCTTCGCGCCGGGGACCGCCCCGCTCGCGACGTCCTCCGGGACGTCCACCTCGCTCGGCGTCTGCCCGTACAGCGGGTGCGAGCAGCACGTGTTCGTCCACAGCGACGGGAAGGTGATCTTGCTTGACGCGCGCTGCTGCAGGAGGAGCTTGTTCCGATCGTCGAAAAGGAAGACGCTGAACGCGCGGTGGAGCATCCCGCCCGGTTGCTCCGGGATGAACCTGTGCGCGGCGTACTTGCTGTCGTGGCCGATGATGTTGTCCTTGTCGTCCTGTGGTCGACGGAGGCGCGGGAGGCGGAGGCGGAGGCGGATCGATCGTCAGGTATGTAGATTCGTTAACCTCGCGAACGAACAGAACGAACGCGCCGACCGACGATCGATGCGATGCCGTGCCGCGTGTTTTCGCGTCGCGCCGCGCGCGAACGACGCGCGGGAGGGAGGCGGGGACGCGCGATCGGTCGCTCGATCGGATCGGACGCGCGATCGGACGCGGACGCACCACGATGATGCACTCGTCGCGGTACATGAGATCCTCCTGGGTCCCGGACCCGTCCCACGTCGCGGGGGCCGACATCGCGCGATCGGAGGACGAGAAGGCGCGGCGGAGGAGGAGGAGGTGGCGCGAGGGCGACGACGACGACGACGACGACGACGACGACGACGACGACGACGGCGACGAAGACGCGGAACCGAAAGCGCCGCTGCCGCCGCCGCGAGCGCGAGCGTTCTCGTTGGAGACGAGAGATGCGAACCTGCGGAGGCACCCGGCGCCGGCGCCGCGCATGGTGGCGCCCACCATCGCGCTGCGGCCAACCACAAGCGACGGAACGAAATCCGCCATTGCAATTTCTCGTCGCGAACTTTCGCGACGCGACGACAGATTCGCGCGCGCGCGCGGCCGCGCGGCGTCATGTCGCGGTCCGCGATCGCGACCGGGCTCTCGTCCCCGCCGACGTCCCCCCATCGCGCGTCCCTCGGGACGCGCGCCGCGGCGCGGGTCGTCCCGCCGTCGCCGCGGTCGTCCGCGCGACGCCGCGCGTCGCTCCGCGACGAATCAGAATTCGTCGTCGCGACCGAGACGACGGATCATCAGAGGAGCGCGCGCCTCGAGCACCTCGAGCGTTCGTACGTCGAGCGCCACGCGCCGCCGCCGCTGCCGCCCGGGTACTTCGTCGAGATCGAGGACCCGCCCGTCGGCGGCGGGAAGACGCGCGTCGTGATTAGGAAGCGACGGACGGAGACGGAGACGGAGACGGACGGCGACCCCGCGCCGTCGCGCGACGCGAGCGCGGCTGCGGGCGACGATCCCAACGACGTCGTCGCGTGGCTCGTGTGCTGGAGGAAGGGCAAGGCGAACGACACGCTGTTCTTGTCCTCCGTGGAGGTGCGAAAGGAGCATCGAAGGCGAGGGCTCGCGCGGAGGCTGCTCTGGGAGGCGGAGTCGCTGGGCGCGCGCGAGATGCGATGCGCGGAGGCGGAGCTCACGGTGGTGAAGTCCAACGCGGGCGCGATCGCGTTGTACGAGAAGCACGGGTACGTCGTCGACGAGGTCCGCGCGTGCATGGCGAGCGCGGGGGCGTGGGGGGGGGTCGCCGCGATGTTCGACCCGACGCTGATCCTTCAGCACCGGATGAAGAAGACGTTGGGGGTCGCGGTGAGGGCGGCGGCGGGTGGGACGTCCGCGGAGTTGAGCCGGTGACGAGCGAGGACGGCGACGCGTGTGTAACTTTTGGGGGTAATGTAATGTAAGATCAGTGCGTCAGTAAAACACCGTGATCGTCCTGTGATGCGGCGGCCCCTCGTCTCGGTCCTTCTCCCCAACCCCCCACAGGTACCAGTCGATCGCGACGGAGGTTAGCCCCGGACCCAACCCCGCGACCGGCTGCAGCTCGTGCTCAACCTCCAGGCGCTTCTCTAGGAGCGCCCGGATGCGTTCCACCGCCTGCACGCTGCACGCGCGAATCTCCACCTCTTCGTCGCTCCCCGCCGGGATCGTCCCCACGGCGCGGTCCACCTTCACGCTGAGGTTCTCGTCGTAGCGTAACACCCCCAAGTTGCGTAACACCACGGGGACGCGGTAGTCCGCGAACATCGTGAGCTCTTTGATGCTGTCCGCGAAGTCGCCGAGCCCGGCGCCGCCGAACCGGCCCCAGACGTCGCCGACGAAGATCTGCGCGCGCTTGTACAGAAAGCACTGCATCCCGTCTCTCGCGTACACCGCGACGTCGCGAAACCCGGGGAACGTCTTCGCGACGATGTCCACGAGCGCGGGGGCGCTCTGGCGCGCGGCGCGGATCATCTTCGCGGCGCTTCCATCCCACAGCACGTCGAGCTGCGTCCCCACCTCTCTCAGGAGCCTCGCGCGTTCCTCCTCGAGCGGCAGCGGCCGCGGCCACTTCAAGAGCTCCCGCAGCCGCGTCCCGGTCATCGCCTTGAGCTTGTCCACGTCCAGCGCGTCGTCGTCGCGCGTCAGCGCGCGCTTCAGCCCGCCCGCGACGTGCTCGTACTCCAGGCCTTGCTTATCCCCCGAGAGGTCCTTCGGCTTCGCGTCGCCCTTGAACGCGTTCTGCCAGTACAGCAAGTCTGGATCGCCCGCGAGCTGCTTGTCGTCGCATCCGAAATCTCTCTGCCACGCCAGGAGCGACGCGCCGCCGTCGCCGTCGTGGTCCGGCCAGAAGCAAAAGTTGATCGCGTCCACGCACAGGAGGTACCGCGCGGTGAGGTCCTCGTCGGACGCGTCCAAGAAGTGGATCTCGTCGACGTCGAAATCGCGCGGGCCCAACATCGTGGCGACCACCTCCGGCGGCATCTCATCGACGAGCTTCGCGATGACGGTGTCGTCGATCGCGACGTGCGTCGCCGCCGCGGCGACGCGCGCGGTGCTCTCGCGGACCGCCGCGCACGCGGCCATCGCGCGCGGGGCGGGGAGTGGCGAGCGCGAATCTCGTCTGTCCGAGAAAAAACAAAAAAGCGTCCGTCTCAAGTCCCTCAAATCGAGCCATCAGCCGACGCGCGGACGGACGACCGCACTCCACGCGCGCGCGCCGCACGTCACAGCTGACGACGCGATGTCCTCCTGCGCCGCGCGCGTCCACGCGGCGGCCCCGGCCCACGCCGCGGCCGCGCGACTCCGCGCGAAGCACGCCGTCCCCGCGCTCGCCGCCGCGCCGAGTCGAGCGCGTCGCGCCGCTCCCCGGTTCCGATGCGACGCCGCCGCCGGCGCGGAGGTCGCGGACGCCCTGGACGGGTCGTCCGTGTTCCTCGTCGGGATGATGGGCACGGGGAAGTCGTCCGTGGGGAAGAAGCTCGCCGCGGAGCTCGGCTACAACTTCTTCGACACGTGCGTGCCCGCGCGTCGTCGTCGTCGTCGTCGTCGTCGCGCGCATTATCCGTCGTCGGATAAACCGTCCGTCGTCCGTCGCGCTCCGCCCGCGCCGCGTCGCCTCCTCGCGCGCGCCGCGCCTCGCATCGCGCGTCCACGCGTCGTCCACGCGTCGTCCACGACGCCGTCCCACCGACCGCGCCTGACGCGTCCGCTCCCTCCCCTCGCGCCGCCCTCCGCGTCCTCCGCCGCAGCGACGAAATCATCGAGTCCGTGACGAAGATGACGATACCGGAGATCTTCGCGGAGGAGGGCGAGGACGGCTTCCGCGAGATCGAGACGCAGATACTCGCGGAGATCGCCTCGTATAAGAAATGCGTCGTCGCCACCGGCGGCGGGATCGTCAAGAGGAAGGCGAACTGGATGCACCTTCGGAACGGCATCGTGCTCTGCCTGAGCGGCTCCGCGAAGCTGTTGGCGCGTCGGGTCGCGGACGCGGACGGCGGCGCGTCGCGGCCGCTGTTCAAAGACTGCGACGGCGACGTCGATAAGATCGCGGAAAAGATACAGGAGATGATGAAAGAGCGCGCGGAGATGTACGCGAACGCGGACATCAGCGTGCAGCTGCTCGTGGGCGACGACGGCGTCTCCGAGGGCGAGGACGTGGACGCGCTCGCGACGAGGGTGCTGAAGCGCGTCGAGTCGAGAATCGCGGAGGACGACACCAAGTCGCGGCTGCGGAACGAGCCCAAGGAGGGGGACATCAAGGTCACGGGGATGTGATGAGCGCGCGCGCGTCTTCCCTCCGTTCTTCTCGACGACGACGCGAGGAAGATTTATACATTTTTATGAACATCCGCGCGCGCGTCGACGAAGGAAGGAAAGCGCGCGGGGCTGCGCGCGCGAACGATGGACGGATTACAATCGCATTATTCGTCGGACCGACCGTCCCTCCCGCCCTCTCCTCTGCTCGCGACGCCTCCTCCTCCTGCTCCTCACTCCGGCGGCTTCACCCACTGCGACGCGTACTTCCTGTGCTCCAGCGTCTCCTTCCACTCCTTCTCCATGCGCGCGACGCTGAACTCGCTCTGCTTGTGGTTCTGGCTCTGGATGCGCTTCAGGATGAGCGCGTTTTCGCGCTCGATCCTCAGCGTCTCCTCGCGGCGTTTGATGGCGTTGAGCGACTTCGTGTTCGGCTTGTCCGGTGCCTGCCCTCGCAACAGCGAATTCTTCTTCGGCGACTTCTCGTACCCCTCCACGCCCTTCCTCTCCGCGATCTTGTGCAGGTGATGCAGCAGCAGCTTGTTCCGCGACTCGATCTCTAGGAGGCGGTCCTCCTCGAGCTGCGCCTTCTTCGCGTTGACGACCAGGTGCTTCGGCGGCGTCGTGCCCTTGTTGTCCACGGACGCGTTCACCTTCTTGATCTTCGTCTTCAGGTGGTCCAGGTTTTGTTTCTGTCGCGAGAGAGGCGCGGGGTGGGTGGGTGGGAGGGGGGGGACGCGTCGGCGATTGATCGCGAGGAGCGAGGGCGGTGGGAATGAATCCGCGCATTCAAGACGCGACGACGACGACGACGGCGACGGCGACGGCGACACGCACCGCTTCCCATCGCTGGTACGGCGTCGGGAGGCTCGGCCCGTGGAGGCTCGCGCCGCCGCCGGTCCCGCCCTTGACCCTCATCCCTCTCTCGCGCGGACGGTCGAGCGCGCGGTCGTCGATGACTGCGAGGGGGCAACCGTGGGGGAAGAAGGCGAACGCTCGCTCGCGCGCGCGATACCAAATGTGGACGCTGGGCGGACGGCGAGAGACCGGCGGATTCGTACGAGGAGCAGTTAGGGGATGTGGAACACACGGATACAGTGATGGGCGTACCAGTGAAGATATCGCGCGTGAAGAAAACTGAAGGCGACCGACCAAACTTTGTCGTTTTAGGGCTTCGCGAATGAAAAAAATAAAGCGCGGACGACGCCGGGCGTGTCGCTCTCTTCACGCGACGCACCGCACGAACTCGTGTCGGTCGCTTCATCGCTCACGCGCGTCGAGACCTCGCACGTCTCTTCTCGCGTTTCCTTGCCTCTCGTAAAGGAAGGAACCCCCGTCCGTAAAGATGGGCTCTCTCATCGTCGGCGATGATTTCCAACATATTCTCCGCGTCCTGAACACGAACGTCGACGGCCGGACGAAGGTGATGTACGCGCTGACGCAGATCCGCGGTATCGGTCGCCGGTTCGCGAACGTCGTGTGCAAGAAGGCGGAGATCGACATGGGCAAGCGCGCCGGGGAGCTCTCCGCCGCGGAGCTCGAGTCCCTCATGGTGATCGTCGCAAACCCTCGCCAGTTCCGCATCCCGGACTGGTTCCTCAACCGGCAGAAGGACTACAAGGACGGCAAGTACGTCCAACTCACGTCGAACGCGCTCGACACGAAGCTTCGCGACGACCTCGAACGGTTGAAGAAGATCCGCAACCACCGCGGCCTTCGCCACTACTGGGGGATCCGCGTCCGCGGGCAGCACACGAAAACGACGGGCCGCCGTAAGTAAATCTTTAGCGTGCTGCGTAGGGCTTCTTCGCGCGGGGCGCGTCGAGGTCCTGGGCCGCCGCGGTGCGCGGCGTGGGCGGAGCGTACGCTCCGAACGGGCTCGACGACGGGGGTGGGGGGGTGTGAAGGCGCGATCGACCGTCTCAGCGCGCGCCGCGGGCGCGCGCGGATGGGTCTTTGCGGTCGCGGTTCGCGCCCCCGGCTCTCGCGGCGGGCGAACGGGTGGAACTCTGGCGGGCGGAACGAAGCGGTCGCGATAGCGTAGAAGGTGTCTTGTAACCCGCTGGAGTTCAGTTTGACGAAACGCGCGGTCGCGTCTCGCGTCGCGTCGCCTCGATCGATCGATAGCGCGGGGGAGGGACGGACCGTCGAGAGGTTCTGATCTATCTTTCGAGCGCGAGATGATTCGCGCGCTTCGCTCTCGCCGCTCGAGCTCTCGCTCGTCGAAGCGAGCCCTCTCTATCACTTTCTATCGCCTATCTACCGCGTCTGCGCGTCGCCTAGGTACCCTGCTTCTTCGCCGCCCTCTTCCTCTCCGCCGCCGCCTCCTCCTCCTCCTCCGCGAGCTTCGCGCTCTGCGCCTCCAGCTCCGCGGCTCTCTCCGGCGACAGCGGAAACAGAAGCTTCATCCGATACGCGTCGTTCCCGCTGAGGTAGTACCTCTCCAGCCTCTTGTCGCGTATGAACCCCAAGTTTTGATACAGCCGCAGCGCGCCGACGTTCGTGGACTCCACCTCCAGGACGCACTCGTCCGCGCCCTCGCTCTGCATCACCGCGAGCGCTCTCGACACGAGCGCCGACCCCAGCTTGAGCTTTCGATGCGTCCGCGCGACGACGAGCATCCCGACGTAGCCGCGGTACATGTCCCTGTGCTTCTCGAGCTTGCACACGACGACGCCGATCGGGACGTCGTTCGCGTACGCGAGCACGCACAGCTTGGGCCAGTTGTTGATGAAGTATCGGTACGTGAAGACGCTGTACGGCTCGGAGAGCTCGCGGCCGATGAGGTCCATCACGACGGGCATGTGGACGTCCTCGCCCGCGTAGGGAACGAAGGCGACGTCGTCCAGGGTGAAGGTCGAGGTCGATGCCGCCGATTCCGGCGCGGACGCGCCGCGGGGGTCGGCGTCCGTCGTCGCGGCGGCGCGCTCGGGCATCGTCGGGTGGGGCGCCGCGCGCGCGGCGAGTGGCGTCCGGCGCGAGGACGCGATGCGATGTGGTCGGACGACGCATCGCGATGAAAAACTCGGACGACGCGAGCGCGAGATTGGACTCGTCGTCCGCAGTTCCGCGCGCGCGGCGCCGCGTCGCGAGGATGCGCGGCGACGGCGCGGAGCCGATGTATCGGCTTCGGTACTCGCGCTCGCCGCCGGATCCGCGGGATGTGCGTCAGCAGACGCGCACGTGGTGCGTCCCCTCCTCGCCCCCTCGTCCCTTTCCCTTCCGTCGTCCACCCTCGACGCACAGCTGTGCGATGAGATTCGAAAGCGTCGTCGCGCCGTCTCACGCGCGCTCGCGCCGTCGTCGTCGCAGGTACAACGGATTCAGCGGACACGACCGCGGGCGCGCGCCATCGCGGTTCTTCCCGTCCGCGGACGCGCCCGCTCACGGCGCGGGGCGAGCGCCGGCGCGTCGGTCGCCGCCGCGCGGGGAGCGGCCTCGACCACCGAACGACAACGATCGCGCGACCGAGCTACGACGACGCCCGAAGCACCCCAAGCCGCTTCAAGACGAGCTCGACCACTTGTTCGGGCGCAGCGAAGAGACGTCGCAGGGCAGCGACGACGGCGACGGCGACGGCGACGGCGACGGCGACGGCGTGGACGAGCTCCCGCCGCGGCCGACGCTGCGGTACGTCGTCCCGGAGAAGGAAAACGTGGAGGAGCCGCCGCCGGCGAAGGCCAGGGCGGCGGGGACGAAGCGGAAGGCGAAGGCGACGATGGATAAGAACCAGGTCACGCTGTCGCAAGTCTTCGGCGGCGGCGGAGCGAGGGGGTGCGAAGAAGACGACGACGACGACGAAGCGACGGAGACGGAGAGCGCGGCGGCGAAGGCGAGGAAACGCGCGGCGGAGTCGCGGTGGGCGACGCCGGCGCCGGCGGCGGCGGCGCCGCCGCCGGCGACGGCGACGCCGTCGACGGCGACGAAAGCGTTCCTGAAGTTTGGCGGGAAGATCAAGCGCGTCGCGGACGCGAACGTCCTGACGACGTTCCTCGAGATGCACGCGCGCGCGCCCGCGTGCGCGGTCGGCGTCCTCCTTCGAGACGTCGTCGGAAACGCCAAGTTTGGGTTCAAAAGTTCGCTCCGCGCCGCCGCCGCCGCGGACGTCGCGGCGGCGAAGAGAGCGACGAAAAACGGCGGCGTCGGCGGCGCCGCGACGAGCGCTCGCGCCGAGGCCGTCGGGTTCGGCGTCGTCCTCCTCGGCCGAGGCGCGGACGATTCGCTGTGGTTCTTCCCCGCGGGGCCCGGCGGCGCGGACGGCGCGGACGACGCGCTTCTCTCCGCGTTGATCCGCGCGTTGTGCTGCGGGAAACAAATCGTCGCGCTTCACGCGCAGGCGGTGGTTCGGTGGCTCTCTCTGACGCGCGACTCAGAGGTCGCGTTCGACGCTTCCGTCGCGTGCGTGCTCGACCCGAGGATCATGGCGTGGCTCGCGAGCCCGGAAGACGCGCACGACGGCGGGATCGACACGTTGACGCGCGAATTCGGCGGCGGCGACGACGGCGGCGGCGGCGGCGCGGCGGCGACGGCGACGGCGACGGATCGGCCGCTCGAGCGTCTCCGTCTCGACCTCCTCGCCGCCGCGCGTCTCACGCAGCGTCTGAAAGCGCACGAGCGCGTGCGAGGGCTCGCGCGCGTCGTCGCGCTGGAGGGCGCGATCGCCGCCGGTCTCGGGACGTTGGAGTCGATAGGGCTTCCGTTCGACGCCTCCGTCGTGGAAGCCGCCGCGGTCGGGTTGAGACGCGAGCTGTCGTCGATAGAGGCCGAGGCGTCGCGGTCGTTGCCCGGGCGCGGTCAGCCTCTCAACCTGAGTAGTCCGCAGCAGGTTGCGGACGTGCTGTACGGCTTCCTCGGGTTCCCGCCGCCGTCGTCGAACGCGATGCAGGGCGCGAAGACGACGCAGCTCACGACGAAGGACGACGTCTTGCGCGATTTCGCGTCTCGGCCCAACGCGCATCCGCTGCCGGGGATGGTGTTGAGATACCGCGCGGTGACTCGCGCGGTCGCGATGTGTAACGCGTACGCGTCGTTAACGGACGCCGATGGACGGTTACGGTGCGAGTGGAACAACACGAGGACCGCGACCGGGCGGCTGTCGTCCTCGAACCCGAACCTCCAGGCTGTCGGAAGAGCCGAGCACTCCGCCGGCGCCGGCGAGGAGGAACTCGCGACGTTCAACCTCCGCGCCGCGTTCGTCGCGCCCCCGGGGAAGGTCCTCCTCGCCGTGGACTACTCCCAGATCGAACTCCGAACGCTCGCGCACCTCGCGCGCGACGAGAAACTGTGCGGCGTCTTGCGCGTCGCCGGCGACGGCGGCGACGTTTTCAAGATGATTTGGAACCTCAGCCGCGACGCGCCGCGCGACGCGCCCGTGAGCGCCGAGGACCGCGACAAGGCGAAGCGCACGGTGTACGGCGTGTTGTACGGCCAAGGCGTCGCCGGGCTCGCGGAGAAGCTGGCGTGCTCGACCGACGCCGCGAAGGGTCTGATCGACGCGCTGTTCCGAACGTTCCCCGGATTGAAGCGTTTCGTCGTCGCGACCAAGGAACGCGCGAGGGCGACCAAGTCGGCGGAGCTCCCGAGCGGGCGGCACCGGCCGCTTCCCGGGATCGACGCCGCCGCCGCGAGCGCGCGCGCGGAGGCGGAACGCAAGGCGGTGAACACGCTCGTGCAGGGGACCGCCGCGGACATGATGAAGACCGCGATGGCGCGGTGGTTCGCCGCGATTTCGCCGGCGCCGGCGGCGTCGGCGTCGGCGTCTGCGATTTCGCCGGGTGGCGCCGAGGGCGACGCGCACGCGGACGTTCGAGGGAAAGCGGACCCGACGCGCGCGCGTCTGATCGCGCAGATACACGACGAGCTCCTGTTCGAGTGCGACGACGCGAGGGAGTGCGTCAACCGCGTCGCGGCGCTCGCGAAGGTGTGCATGGAGAGGGCGGCGAAGGTATCGGTGCCGACGCCGGTGAAGGTGAGCGTCGGACGCGACTGGGCGACGATGACGCCGCTCGGCGAGTTTAGCGCGCGCTACGGGACCGCGTGACGACGACGACGAGGACGAGGAGGACGACGACGCGAGGATGCCTCCTGTAGAACGAACGATAGTACCGCTCGAGCGACGCTCGAATTTGAAAGGACGACGCGCGTGGACGAGACGACGTCCCGACCGGACGCTTCGAAACGCCTCCCAGCCAGCCGCACTGAACGCATCGAGGCGCGTCGAGCGCGCGCGCGCGTCGATCCGCGGAACTTGTACATATCGAGGCGCGATCTCGGGCGATCGAACACTCGCGGTGGCGCCATCATGGAGGGCCTCGCGCACGCGATCACGGCGCTGCCGCCGGACAAGGTCGACCGCCAGCGCCTCCTCGAATGCTTGGGCCACGGCGAACGGAACCGCGTCGCGGGGAAGAGCCGCGAGGCGTCCAAGTGGGTGATGCAAGCTGGCGCGGCGCTGCATCGCGAGGGCGCGGACACGCTGCCGCTCGCGGAGCGGTACTTCCAGCACGCGGTGCACCTCGCGAAGCAGCTCGACGGCGACGCCCCTGAGTTCATGCAGATCGAGGTGGAGAAGAACAACGGGACGTTGGGCGACGCGTACACGTGGCTCGGCGCGACGGAGGCCGCGCTCGGGAAGATCGCGGAGGCGGAGTCGCACTACAAATCCGCCGCGAAGGCGGTGGAGGATCGCGGCGTCGTCGAGCTCAGCGACAAGCTCCTGCATCAGGCGATATTCTTCAGGAACAAGAAGATGCGCGAGAAGTACGACGCGGTGTTGAAGCGATGGGAGGGTGCGATCAGAGACGCGGGGGCGACGGGGGAATCGCGCGAGGGCGACGTCGCGCTGCTGCAGGCGACGCAGATGTTTCTCAACGAGAAAGCCGCGGGGACGGCCAAGTCGGGGCTGCCGCAAGCGTTCGCGAGGTCGATCCAACTCCGAGCCGGCGCGCTCATGAAGTGCGCGATGCGGTTAGAAGCGCACGCGCTGCGGCCGCTGAAGCAGTGCGTCGCGCTGCACGAGGTGTACGAGTCCATCGCGGGCGCCTTCGACGGGGCGAAGATGCGAAACGAGTCCAACGCGTTTCTGAAGCGCTCCGCCGCCGCGTTCGTCGCGAGCGAGCGGTTCTTAGGGCTCACGCCGATCGGGGAGCTGATGCTGGAGAGGGACGGCGTCGAGGCCGTCGCGTGGAGCGCAGATTTGTTGAGGGAGGGTGGCGTGGGGGGGGGAGGAGGAGGAGGAGAGAGGGACGGAGCAGGACGCGGGGGGGGCGCGCCCGCGAGCGGAGGGGAGTCGTCGTCGTCGGCGGCGGCGGCGGCGGCGGGCGAGGTCGAGACCGTGTCCACCCCCGCGGTGGCCGCCGCGGACGCGAAGAAAATATTCGCAGCCGCGTGCACGACGCCTCGGCAAGAGCAGATCGCGTACGAGATGCTCATGAAGATTGGAGACGCGTGGAAGATGCGGGGCGCGGAGCAAGACGAGGAGGAACCGTTCGAGGGCGCGACCGAGGCGGGCTCGCACGCGTTCGTCGTCGGCCAGAGGATCTTTAGCACGGAGGCGTGGAAGGACTCGCAGCGCCCGCTGCGCGCGGCGGCCGCGATGCTCACCGGCGACGCGTGGAAGCAAGGCGCGGCGTGTCACTACCTCGGCTGCGCGTACTTCCACGAGCGCATGCAGGCGCGCGACGGCGGCGGCGCGGCGGGGGAGAGGCTGCTCGATTTCGCCGCCGGCGCGTTTCAAGCCGCAGTCGCCGCGAGGGCGTCGTTCGGGCCGGAGGATAAGCGCGCGGCGAAAGAGGTCGCCGGGTCGCTGCTGTTCCTCGGGCGGGTTCTCGTGGAGAAGAAGCAGTTCCAGAATTCGGAGCGCGTCACGATGCAAGCCCTGGACGTGTCCAGAAAGGCGTTCGGGGACGACGGCGAGATGACGAAACAGTGCATGTCCGCGATGGTGGGGTTGAGGCAGCGGGTGCAGCGCGAGAAGGCGTGATATATTTCGACGAGGGTATCACGCGATGCAAATACGAATTTCTACGTTAGCAACCCTACGCGCGCGTCCCCCGGTCCTTCGCGTCGGCGTCGGCATTTTTCTCCTCCCCGCCCGCCGCCGCCGCGACGGCGACCGCGGGATCCATCTCGAGCGGCAAAAACCGCGACGTACTCCGAACCAGCAGACGAAACGCGAGCGCCTGCAACCCAAACGTCAGCGCGAGCTGACACAAAATCTGCGTGCTCACCCGCACGTCCTCGAACCCGTACAGCTCCAGCACCGCGTCGCCGTTCTCGAGGCACCGCGCGGCGGCGTCGCACGAGAAGGTCATCGAACTGTCATCGAACTCGTTCACGCACAGCGCGCTGAAGGTATAGTAGATAAAGTCAATGAATTTCACCCACCCGGCGCCCTCCGGTATCGTGTCCACGTTGAGGTAGATGCCGCCGAACAGCGTGAACACGGTGATCGTCGCCGGGCCGAACGCGAGCGCGGCACCGATGGGCAGCCCGGTCGCCATGACCATCCCGATCGCCTGCGCGGCGAGGCAGTGCGCCAGGACGATCGCGACGAAGATGGCGAAGCGCGCGAACGTGGGATTGAACCCGACGATCCAGTACACGAGCACGCAGAACACGAACCGCGAGAGCAACCGAGGCAGCTCCGCGATGAACTTCGAGACGTAGTACGCGCTCGTGGTGTACGCCCCGGACGCTCGCTCGCGGATGACGATGTACTTCTCCGCGGTGAACAAATTGATCGCGGGCAACGCGGAGGAATACGCCAGATTCAACGCGATGAAGAAGAGGCACCCGAGGCGGTTTTGCACCCCCTCTTGATCGTCCGCGACGTTCCGGAACAGCGCGGAGAGCAGAAGCGCGTAGACGATATCCAGGAGGACGGTCACGCCGACGCCGACGGTGTCGCGTCGTTGGCACTTATGCGCGCGCGCGAGAAGCAGCGCGAACTGCGTCGGCCACGACGCGCCGCCCGTCGTCGTCGCCGTCGTCGTCTCGTTTTCTTCCTTCGTGTCCCCTTTCCCTTCTCCGTCCTCGCGCGCGGCCGCGTCCGCGTCCGCGAGCATCGACGCCATCGCAGCCTTCACGCTCGCGTCGCCTAACCCGCGCGCTTCCGCCTCCCTCGCGAACGTCCGCACGCGCTCTCGCGAGTTGGCCTCCTTCGCGTCGCTTCGAAAATCGATCGACGTGACGTCCATGAAAAAATCCGCCGGGTTTGTCAACGTCGGACACTTAGGGTCGTTCCATACACGCGAACGTGGGGGTGGAGTTGAAAGGCGTCAGAAGCGGAGTTGAAAGGCGTCGAGGTGTGTCGGGATTGAAAGCGAGGGACCCTGGGCGGAGAGAGACGCCGGGCAAAGTACTTAAGGATCGGCGTTCACCACGCGAACGGGGTCGTATGTATGGGGACCAGTGTGAGATAGAACGCGCCTTGAAGTGCATCTTCTCGAAGTACCCCACCGCGTCTCTCGCGTCGCCGATGTACGCGAGTCGCCCGTCCGTGAGGAGCATCAGGCTATCGAGCATCGTGTATATCGAACTCCGCGGCTGGTGGATCGTGCACACGACGCACCGGCCGTGCATCGCGAGGTCCCTGAGCGACGACATGACGTTTTGCGCCTGGAACGAGTCCAGTCCGCTCGTCGGCTCGTCCAGGAAGATCGCGCTCGGGTCTCGCACCATCTCCACGCCGATGTTGCACCGCTTCCTCTCGCCGCCGGACAGCCCGCGCGGGAACCCGCCGACGCGCCCCACGGGGGAGTCCGCGACGTTCTTCAGCCCGAGCTCGGAGATCAGAAACGCCGCCGTCCTCCGCTTCTTATCCACCGACGCCGACGGCGGCAGCCGCAGCCTCGCGTGCAACTCGAACGTCTCGCGGACGCTCAGGAACGGGAACAGCAGCTCCTCTTGCATGACGTACGCCACCTTCTGAGCGAAGTCGGGACCTCGCGCGACGCCGTTCGCGCGCACGTCCCCGGCGAGCGTCCCTCCCGACGGCACGCGGCCGGACAGGACGTTGAGCAGCGACGTCTTCCCCGAGCCGGTGGGGCCTTTACGAGCGAACGTCGGGGTGGAGTTGAAAGGCGTCAGAAGCGGAGTTGAAAGGCGTCGAGGGCGGGTATTGAAAGCGAGGTGTGGGCGCAGAGAGAATCGACGGCAAAAGTCCTTAAGAAACGGCGTTCACCACGCGAGAGAACGCACCCATGAGCGCCATGACGTGCCTCGGCAGCGCCGCACCGGTGAGGCCCCTCAGCACCTCCTTCGACGGCTTCGACGGGCCGTTCGGGTGCACGACGTAGCGCAGGTCGCGCCAGGTCATCGTGATGCCGTCGCGGCGTCGCGCGAGGCCGTGGTCGTCGTCGTCGTCCTGGTCGTCGCGGGGGGTGCGAGTGTCGTCGCGCGCGTCGGCGCGCGCGGCGGACGCGCCGCGGTCGAGCGAGCGCGACCGTCGCGCGTCGAGGGAACCGCGCGACGTCTCGATCTGCTCCGCCTCCCACACCTTCGCCGCGTTCTTCGCCGCGTCGGTCGCCATGACGGCGGGCGTGCGTGCGCGCAGTCGTTGTGTGGATAGCGTCGCGCGAGTCCGATCATCGGAGGTGCCCACAACTGAAGTTTCGTCATCAGATCGACGACGCGAGGCTCGATCACTCCCCGCCGCGCCCCCCCAAGATGCTCCGCACGACCTTCCGGCGCGTCCTCGCGCGCGGCGCGCTCCTCCGCACGCCGCCGCCGCCGTGCGCGCGCGCGAGGACGACGACGCGCGCGTTCCTGGGCGGCGGCCACGGGATCAAAGGCATGGAGGGCTTTCTGAAGCAAGAGAAGCTCAGGGAGAAGGTGGAGCAGATGCACGACGCGCGCGCGAAAGCGGAGAAGTACCTGTCGAAGCGTCAGCGCGAGGAGGCCGAGGCCGACGGCGCGTCGTCCACCGCGCGGCACGACGCCGGGCACCCGCCGCCGTGGGAGGCGCCGCCGCCGCCGATGGGCGTCGCCGCGATGGCGGAGGCGAAGATCGAAGCGGCGATGCGAGACGGCGTCATGGAGAATCTCGAGGGTCGAGGAAAGCCGCTCGCGACGGACCACTCAACGGAGACGCCGTGGGACGCGGACGCGGGCCAGGCCGCGCTGAACCGCGTGCTGAAGACCGCGGGGTATAAGCCCGCGAGCGTGGAGCGTCTGGACGAGGTCAAGGCGCGGCGGGAGGCGATGGCGAGGACGCTCGCGGCGGCGGCGGCGGCGGCGGATGCATCCGGGTCCGCGTCCGGGTCCGGCGCGGCGGACGTGACGAAAGGCGCGGGCGTCGAGCTCGCGTTCAGGGAGTACGAGGAGTCGGTGAAGAAGTATAACCTCGCGGTGATAAGCGATAAGGAGACGCACGGCCAGGGGTGGCCGATGCGGCCGATGACCGCGGGGACGTTGGAGTCGCACGCGGCGGCGGCGGCGGCGCTCGCGAAGAAGTACGCGTGAGTGATTTCGTATTACAGTACGTCTTCGGTTTCGGTGAGTCACAGTAACAACTTACGTATTCGACCCCGCGTTGAAAGGGGCTCTGGACTCGAACCTTTCGATTTTCAAAGCGAGGATCTCTGTTTCATCGCGTCCTCGCCTCTCATTCGTCCGTCGGAAATATCGACGGCTCACGTGCGCGTTCGCGCGTCGCTCTCCTCGCCGCCGTCCAGCAGCCATCGCGCGTCGACGTCGCGCGCACTCGACGACGCGCCGCACGCGCGACGTCGCACGCCTCGCACGCGCCGCGCGGTTCCCACCCCGCGAACGCGCGGAAGCGCATCGCCCGCGAGCGTCCGCGCGCGCGACGGGACAGCGCGTCCCCGCGCGCGCGGTCGGAAAACCGATTCGTTCCATCGCCGTCGCGCCGGTCTATCCGAACCGCCGCCGATGCCGCCGACGATGCGCGTCGCGGCGGCGATGACCGCGTCCGCGTCCGCGTCCGCGTCCTCCGCGAGACGCGCGACGCCGCGCGCGTCTGCGGCGCGCGCGCCCCGCGCCGCCATCGCCGCGTCCGCGCGGGACCCGCGCCGCGAGCGCGTCGTCCGCGCGATGGCGCAGAAGCCGACGCACTACGCGGTCACGAAGACGAACGGGTTCAGGAACCGACGCGTCATCCGGCCGCTGACGTCCGCGCCGCCGCCGCCGCCGGCGGCGGACGCGGACGACGTCGTCGAGGAAGAGTACGCGGACTGCCCGAGCGACGGGTGCTCGATCGAGAACGCGGCCGCGGACGCGGAGCACGGCGCGAAGCCGCGCGGGTACCAGGCGGACGCGCAGTCCTCGGACGAGGCGCACGAGAAGCAAAAGAATCAACTGGACGGCCTCGCGTGGCGCGGGATGGCGACGCCCGCGGTGAAGCGCAAGCGTCGCGTGTTGAAGCCGCTGAAGAAGGAGCCCGCGGTGGACGAGACCGCGTCCTGGGAGACCGTGAGCGTCGACGAGGGGAACTGCCCGAGCGACGGGTGCTCGTTCGAAGCCGCGTTGCCCTTCGACGAAAACAAATACGCGCGAGGGTACCAAGCCTCGAAGCACAGCTCCGAGGACGCGCGCGCGCGTCTGGCGATCCAGGTCGAGACCCTGCGCGCGCAGCGAGAGGCGGACCTTCAGGCGAAGGCTGCGGTGCTCGCGGAGATCGAGCGCGCGCGCGAGGCGGGGATGAGCGCGGAGGAGAAAGCCGCGGCCAAGGCGCAGAAGGACGCGTTTTACTTTAGCGTCGCCGGGCTCGCGTCGTTGGCCGCGCTGCAGCCGTGCGCGCCCGCGGACGCGGCGATCACGACCGCGGCGGGGATCGACCCGTTCTTCAACTTCAACCCGGTGTGCCCAGCCTCGGACGGCGTCTTCAGGGTTGGCCAGAAGGCGGCGTTGTCGCTCGCGGGGGATCAAAACATCGAAAACTACCGCCCGCTCATCAACGACGTGCTCATCCGCGTCCGCACGGAGCTCTGCATCCTCGAGTCCTTCTCCAGAGAGACGATGGTGCCGTTCATCAAAGAGAAAGGCGTCGGGTGGGTGTTGCCGCTGCACGAGACCTCGGAGACGTACCTCGCCGGCGTCGTCTTCATGGTGGGCGCGAACTTCATCCTCCTCGGCTCCACCAAGGTTGTCGCCATCCTCGCCATCTACCACGACCTCAGCGCGGGGCTTCTCGCGCGCGCCGCGGGCGGACTGCTCGGGATGGCGACCCCGGAGGCGGACGCGGAGAAACGCGAGCGCGAGTTCAGCGAGCTGATGGACCGGCAGACGACGGAGATCAAGGCGCTGATGCTCGACGGCGCGCTGAGCCGAGAGGAACGAGAGAGGAAAACCGCCGAGGTGAACAAACGGTACGGCGAGCTCATGGAGAACGCGAAGGAGACGCTGGACGTCAGCGCGGCCGCGGACGAGACGAGCGCGCTGGGGAAGGCGCGGTTGATCGCGGGGACGGTGAGCGTGCCGCTGCGGGTGTACGGGAGGGCGTCCGGGGCGCTGCGGCGAGGGTTGGAGGTGTTCGACACGTTTTGTTCGCGGTACTTCGTGGCGTTCACGGTGACGTACGTGCTCGTGAAGACTGGGCACTACGTCCTGTTCCCGAACTTGTTCGACTGACGACGGACGACGATAAGGACGACGACGACCTTACGACGAGAGAGAGACAGAGATGAGGAGGAAGCGCGCGCGCGCGCGCGCGCGTCTGTTGTAACGCGGCCGAGTCGAAACTGAACTCTCGAAACCAAAAACCGAACCTCGCTCTTATTATTCTCGCAGCAGTCAGTGATCCCGCGGTCGGTGGACCGTTGCCGCTCGCAGCGCGGTGTCCAAATCGAGGTTGACCTCGATCCGCGCGCGCGCGCGCCCGCGCGCACACCCGACGCGCGCTCGTCGTCGTCGTCGTCGCGCGCTCGTCGTCTCGCGACCTACGTAGGGCCGCTCAACGCTTCGCGCGGTCGCACATCGCGCGTCGTCGTCGTCGTCGTCGTCGTCGTCGCGAGGAAGGAGGACGCGGGAGAGGAGGAGAGAAAGGCGCTTCCGCGGCAGCCATCATGACGTACATCAGCGCGGTCTCCGAGGCGGAGCTTAAGATCCTGTACCAGTGGGTGGATCAGATCCCGCTGTCGCGTCCGAAGCGGAACATCGCGCGTGACTTCGCGGACGGAGGTGCGCGCGCCGCGCTCGAACCCGGTTTGGTCGCGCGCGTCGTCGTCCGCGCGCGGCGGGACCGCGCGCGATTCGTTCGCACGCGCGCGCCCCGTCAGAAATCGCCCGTTCCCTCGCGCGAAACTGAAACTGAAACTGACGCGACCCTCCCTTCACCCTCACCCCCCAACGCACCCGCGATGCGATCGCAGTTCTCATGGCGGAAGTCGTCGCGCACTTCTACCCCAAGCTCGTGGAGCTGCACAACTACAGCAGCGCGAGCGCGATGACGCAGAAGATGTACAATTGGAACACGCTCAACGCGAAGGTTTTCAGAAAGCTCGACTTTACGCTGGACCCGACGCACCTGAAAGACCTGTGCACGCACAAGACGGGCGCGGTGGAGTACGCGCTGAAGCTGATCAAACACTACCTCGGCGAGTTCCAAAAGAACAACGGCGTGGTGAAGAAACAAAACATGAAGGGCGGCGTCGCGCCGCCGCCCGTGGATTTCCACAAAGCCGGCGAAGAGGTCAAGGAGGCGTTCGGCTTCGTCGTCACGGACCACAAGATCAAGCCCGGGATGTTAGAGCAAAACATAATGTTGCCGACCGTGGGCGACGGCGCCGTGAACCCGGAGACGGGCGAGGAGATGGCGCAGCAGCCGCAGGGGGAGCTCTTGAGGTACGAGGACCCGACCGGGGAGATGATCAAGAAGGACCTGCTCATCGCGGAGCTTCGCGAGACGAACGCAATCCTCGACACCAAGGCGCGCAAGCTGGAGCAGCTGGTTCGGCTGAAGGAGGCGAAGGTGCAGACGCTCTTGAACAAGCTTCAGGCGTTGTCCGCGCAGTGAGACGTGGGATGGATGGGGGTGTGGGGATGAGTCGTAAGTAGAACATGACTCGGAGGTTGTAAGGATGACGACGAATGCAATTTACTCGATTCGCGCTCATCGCGCGCTGGTCGTTCCGCCCTCCCGCGAAGTCGTTTTAAAAAAATGTAAATGCCCCGCCTGGCTTCTCGCCTCGGTCACAACGACGGGGACGGCGACGACCCGGGCCTCCCTCCCCTCGGTCGTCGCGATGTCGAGGTTCGGGGAGAAATCCGCGGCGCTCGTGAGGGACCTGTCGCAGAGCGAACGAGGGACGATCCCGCAGTTCGCGGACGAGACCGTGCGCGGCGTCCTCGACGAGTGCCAAGAGCATCACCGCTCGATCTTGCGACTCATCGACGACATCAAAGAGCGAGGGACGTCGCTCGAGGCTGCCGCGCCGGCGGACGCGGCGAGCATCCTCGTGCATCACCAGGCGGTGTTGCGGAACAAGCGCGCGCTGCTCGTGTACATGAACGAGCGCATGCGACGCGTGCGGGACTTGCGATGGGAAGTCGGCGCGGGGCTTCCCGACCTCGTCGCCGAGAGCCTCTCGCACGCGGAGCGGACGTTCTTCACCGAGTACAGCGCGCTGCTGAATAAGTATCAAGGCAGGAGGCACGGCGTCGGGTTAAACGTGACGCTGGATAAGTCGCCGCCGGAGGATCACAAGGTGGAGGTGCGAGCGCTGGAGGACTACGGCGAGATCGTGACGAGGGACGGCAGCGTGGAGTTGACGCGGAATTCCGTGCACCTGATGTGGCGGGACGAGTGCCAGCCGCTCATACAGGAGGGCGTGCTGGAGCAGTTGTAGGAACGGGAAGGAACGGGCGGGAGGGGAGGGGAGGGGAGGGAAGGAGCGCGCGATGCGATGCGATGCGATGCCATGCGATGCGATGCGATGCGATGCGATGCGTTGCGACGTTGAAATGACGCGCGCGTCCGACGGCTGGCGCTCTATTCATCACTCTACGTTTTGGTTCACGGAGAGACCGCGTCGAATCATCGCCATCATCGACTCGGCGTTCTCTCGATCCGCCTTGGTGCCGAGCTTCCCGCGCCAGCGACTGAGTTGATCCCCCACCGGCCTCTGCTCGAGCGCTTTCGCGCGTATCTCCTCGAACCAGTCAAGGTTTCTCACGGAGTTTTGATCGCGTTTCCTCGCCTCGCGCTGCTTCGGGGACAGCCACTTCTTCTCCTCCTCCTCCTCGCCGTCGCCGTCGCCGTCGGCGTCGAGTCGCGGGTAGTCGTCCTCTCCGCCGTGGGCACCTCCCTCGCCGTCGTGGGCACCCCCCTCGCCGTCGTACACGGAGTCGTCGAAACTCTCCCTGAGCGTCTCCTCGTAGCTCTCTCTCGCGGACTCGAACCCGTACGGCGTGTTCAGAGTCTTCGGCTCGACGACGCCGCCGACGGCGGGGCCGTGCCCGTGCCGCTCCACGGGCGCCTGAAACGTCGTGACCTGGACGCCGCGTCGCCGCCGCGCGATCCCTCTCGCGTCCGGGTCCGACACCGGGATCGCGCCCGCGGGGAGCAGACGCCCTTTGTTATCTCTCCGGCGTCGATCGCGCGGGTCGCCCGCGTTGAACGATGAGACGTCGCGCGGCGCCATCACGACCGAACGCCGCGTCGCGCCGACGCCGTCGCGGCGTTGCTTCGCGATGATCTTCTCCACGAGCGCGCTCGCCGCGTGCTTGTCCATCGGCACCGCGGGCTTTTGAAACGACTCGGTGCTGTGGTGGCTCGCGATGCGATGGTTCGCGGGGACCCACGGGGCTTTGAGAAGGTCCATCGGCGGGTCTCTGAGGGTCGTTCCATACAAAAAAAGTTCACCGGTCAGTCGAAAGGGGACGCGATCAAGTGTTGAAACCGAGCGGTGGGTGAAAACCTTTTGTATAGAACGCACCTGATGGTGGCCAAAAACGCCTCCGTCTCCGTGAACCGCGACGACTCTCGCGTCAACTCGCCGTGCGTGGAAGACTGCTTGAACAACCGCGCGGCCTCGCCGCGGTCCTCCGCGCCGCCGTCGCCGTCGACGTCCGCGCCCAAGTTCGCGACGCCGCCGCTCGGGTACCCCGGATACCTCGCGTCGTTCTCGCGTTGCCTCGCGCGCAGCCGGTCGTGCGCCTGCATCTTTCCCAAAAGCACGCGATTAATCTTCTCGCGCGCGAGCTTCTCCTCGCGCGAGTGCACCGCCTGCGCGGGCCTTCGGTCGTACCCGCCCCAGAACCCGTCGCCGCCGCGGCCGTACCTGCGCTCGTGCCCGGGGTTGTTCGTGATCCCGTCCGCGTTCCCGCCCGCGGCGGGGATCCACGCCCCGGGGGGCGCCTTGCCCGCCGCCGCGTCGCGGTCTTTGTACGGATACCGCTCGTCCGCGGGCCCCGCGCCTTGTTTCGCGGGGATGCAGCTCCCGTTCGGGCCCACGAAGTACCCCCGGCGCCGGAACAGCCTGCCTATCGTGCCGTAGAACCACAGCTCTTTCGGGACGGGCTTGATCAGTCTCTTGCACGCCTCGATGGCGCTGACGTCCGTCCGCGGGTTTTTTAAAATCGGCGGCACGTTGGCGAAGGCGCTCAGCGCGAGCTGCCCGAGGAGCTCCACGAACGCGGGGTAGACCATCTCGTCCACCTCGCCGTCCGCGTCGTTCGCGGCCTCGACCTCGTTGAACACGCACAGCGCGTCCGCTTTCGTCAGGAGCTGCGGGACGATCTCAAAGTTGATGCAAAACGTGATGAACTCGTCGTGGTTCATCGTAGATCCCGTCTCCACGACGGTCGCCCACGTGATCTTCTTCGTCGTCGCGCTCGTCATGTTCAGCGTCGCGTAGTGCCCGTACACGCGCTTCATCGCGGCGTCGTGTTTCGTGAACGCGTTGACGCACTCGCGCGAGAGGAGCTCGTCCAGGTCCGGCTCGGGTTCCATTTTCTTCGGATACGCGAGCGCGTTGGGCGAGACGTAATTTTTCATCAGCGCCCTGTACGCGACGTCTCGGTTCGCCGCGGCGGGGTACCGCTTCTTCGCGACGACGCGCATCGCGACGCCAAACTCCTCGAAGTTTATCTTCAGATCCCCCACCTCGTGCTCGCCCTCTCGCATCCGCTGCGCGCGTTTCTTCTTGTTCACCTTTTGCTGCGCCGCCGTCTCCCCCGCGTCGACGGCGACGAAAATCTTGTCCATGTCTTGGACGCTCAGGGAGTTGTCCAGCAGGCCGCAGTCGCGAATCATGCGCTGGAACCCGAGCGTGCTCATCTCCCACACGCCATTCTCGGACTCCGGGACGGAAACGCCGCCCACGGGCGCGCGTCGGAACCGCATCTTCTCCTTGAACAGGCGGAATTCGCCGTAGGCTTTGAACGTCTTGAGCAATTTCTTCTCCAGCTCGAAGATAGACATGTCGGCGTTAGCCTCGCGCGCCTTGGCGTTCATCACGCTGCGCCGCGCTTGACGCTTCTCCACGTTCCGCTGCTCTTGGAGCGTCTTCTTGTACAGCTCGCTGTCGTCCCCGGACGTCGCGCGTCCGTACACCAGCGCTTTCTTCACGAACTTGGGGTCGGCGCTCCAATTCAGGTTGTCCGGGTGGCGTCCCGAGCGATGAAGCATGATGTCCAGCTGCGTTCGGTCGTGGAGCGAGAGGTAGCTCAAGAACGCCTCGACCGCGGGGACGACGGGCATCGCCTCGGTCATCTCCGCGACGTTGTCCGCCATGGTGGAAGGAGGGAAGGCGCGCGGGGCGTCCGAGCGGCGTGATCGATCGATCGGATCGGCGACGGACAGCTTAAGGATCGGCGTTCACCACGCGAACGCGGTCGTATGGGGACCAGTGTGTAGCTCAGTCTATCGCGGCGATTCTCGATTTGGCAGGCGCTCGCTCCCCGATTCGTTCCTCCCTCCGTTCGTCGCGGCCGCGCGTCTCCTCGCGAGTGGGCGCGCCGTTCGACTCCACGCGCCGCGGGTCTCGCGCGCGCGATGAGATACTCCGGCGCGGTCGCGAGCGCGGCGACCGGATCACGCCGCCGCGCGCTGTCGTCGTGTGCGCCGGAAGCGATTAATCATTCGTTCTCTCGGAGAGGCCGACCTCGAAATGCGCGTCGGGGAAAAAAACATAACGCGCGAAGAACCACCGGAGGCGGTCAGCGCACGGCGCGCGGACTCGCCGCGGCCATGCCCCCGCGTCGCGGCGCGCTGACGCTGCTCCGCAGCGCCGCGCGCGCCGTCGTCGCGCCCCCGCGTCGTTTCCACCTCGCGTCGTCGTCGTCGTCGCTCGCCGCGGGACGAGCGGGAAACGACGTCGTCGCGAACGCGACGGCCGCGTCGCCGCCGATGCCGACGCCGATGGACGACGTCCGCCGCGAGAAGCACGCGCGCGTGTCCATCCCGCGCGCGCTCCCGCCGCTCTCCGCGCGCCCGTTCGCGGAAACGATATCGCCGTGCGCCCCGGGCGACGCCGCCGCGGTGCTCAGGCAGTCGAAGAAGCGTCGAGGGTACCCGATCGCGTGCGCGGCGCGGTGCCGACACGGACGCTACCGCGCGTTCCTCCACGCCCCGATGCACGTCCCGGCGGCGACGGCGGACGGATCGATAGACGGCGTCGGCGTCGGCGGCGACGGCGACGGCGACGCCGCGGCGACCAAAGCGCCGTCACGAGCGGAGCTGAGCAAGATGACGCGGCGGCAGCGCGCGCGCGCGTTGGCGGCGTCGCCGACGCGCGGCGCCGTCGCGGAACACGCGACGTCGTGGCTCTGTTGCCCTCTGCTCGCGATGCACGTCGACGCGCTGGAAGCGCGCGGCGGGATCGACGCGATGGCGAAGGTGGTCGCGAACGTCCCAGCGCTGTCGCGCGCGTTGGAATACGCGCACTCGGGCGCGGTAGCGACGCGGCGGTGGCTGCTGCCGCGCGCGTGGGAGAAGAGAATTAAAATGGAAAACCACGCGGGCGGCGCGTTCGAGCGTCACGCGCGCGTCTTGTTCGACACCGGCCTCGTCGGCGTGAGCGTGGACGCGGACCGCCGCGGATGGTCGGGGAACAGAGTGAAGTGCCTGCACGCGCACGTCGGCGACGCGCTCGTGCGCGGGGAGAGCGAGAACGTCGTCGGCGCGTTGACGTTGGCGCGGCTGCGAGAGTCGGGGGTGGACGTCGACGGCGACGACGCGTGCTTCGAGACGTGCGATCGCGGCGGCGAGCGGCGACCGCGCGGGCCCCTCCCCCGCGCGAAGACGACGACGACGACGGCGACGCGGGAGGCGGAGACGCGCGGCGACGGCCTCGTCGACGCGCGATAGAATATAACTTAGTCCCACTACTACGACGTAGACGCGCTCCGATCGATCGAACGCCGCCGCCGCCGCCGCCGCCGTCGGTCGGGTCGGTCCGGTCAGCGAAGGAACGGGTGCCCGAGCGCCTTCTTCACCGACGTCCGCCCTTTGCGCTGCGACAGCAACCCGACGACGAGGTCCCAACCTTTCCCTCCGTCCGCGTCTAATATCGCGAAATCCTCTTGCCGCTTCTCCGACAGCGTGTCCCTCCACCGCTCCGCGTCGTAGTTGTACACGTTCAGATCCCGCTTCACGCCGTTCATCGCCTTCCCTTTCCGCAGCGACGGACACGCGCACTGAAGGATGACCATCCCGCACGAGAACGCGTCGAACAGGTCCGGCTTCCCGGACGCCCACCCCGCTGCCGCGCCGAAGATGTTCCCCACGCCCTTCACGTCCAGATACTTCTCCGGCGGGCCGTACGTCGGATCGAACACGGTCTCGTCCTTGTCGTAATTCGTCCCCACGCGCAAATCCGCGGCTCCGCCGAGGTCGATGAGCTTGATCTTCCCGCCCCTCGCGAACAAGATGTTGTTCGGCTTGACGTCCCTGTGGATCACGCCCGCGCCGTGGACCGCGTCGACGGCTTGCAGCAGCTGCTTGGAGAACAGCTTGACAGCCTTGGTCTCGTCGCCGACGTTCATCGCGGCGGCGAGCCCACCGCCGCCGCCGCCGCCGCCGCCGCCGCCGAAGAGCCCGCCGAACACGCCGCCGCCGCCGCCGCCGCCGTTGAGGACCGTCTCCAACGTGTCGCGGCCTTCGTCCTTCCACACCAAGAACGCGTTCGCGCCCGCGACGCCGACGAACGGCGCGACGCCCTTGCAGTTCTTGAGACGTCGGTTCAACGTCGCCTCGGTCTGGAAGAATCGCGAGCCGTCCGCGGTGAGCTTCCGCTCCTTCAAGACGACCGCCGTCCCCTTGTACGTCCCGTCGAAGACGTCCCCGAACGACCCCGTGCCGATCTTCTTCCCGCGAGAGATGTCCTTCAGCGGGATCTCCACCTTGATCGCGGGGCCGTCCGTGTCCGCTTGCTCGTAGTCGTCGCTCGCGAAGACGCGGCGTTCGCGGCGTCGGCACGCGACGCGAGCGGACGACGACGACGCGAAAGCGCGCGGGCGCGAGGGCGCGACGCGCGCGCCGTGCGCGCGGCGCGACGAGAGCGTCGCCGTCGCGGACGTCGTCGTCATCGTCGTCGTCGTCATCGCGGCGTGCATCGCCGCGGGGTTCCCTGACGCGCTGAAGACGTCGCGGCGTGCGTCGCGGAGTGATGACGCCGGCGATGAGAGCGCGTCTTCGGATAACGCGCGCGCTCCGAAACACCTGTCGTCGTCCCTGCCGCCGACCGGCGCGGCGGCGACCGCGACCGCGATGCGTCCTCCCCGCGCGCGCACTCTCACGCGCACGATGGCGTCCCTCACGATCGCGAGCATCCGCCCGGTGCGCCCCCGACCGCTCTCGCGCGCCGTCCCTCCCTCTCGCGCCTCGGCGCCTCGGTCGGGCGCGAGGGCGCGCGTCGTCGTCGACGTCGCGTCGATCGCTCACGCCGCGATCGTCCTCCTCGCTCCTCCTCCTCCGCCTCCGATCTTGCGATGTACACAGGCGGTCGTCGCGGCCGACGCGCTCGGGTCCAAGCCCCGCGCGGCGGCGGCGCGCGCCCTCCGCGCGCGATCCCCCACCGCGACGTGGTCGTCGTCGCGCCGCCGCCGCGCGATGAACACGACGACGCGCGCCGCGGTCGACGTGTCCGTCGCGTACGCGGTCGCGCAGCAGGACCTCTTCTTCGCCGCGTGCGTCGCGGGCGAGACGCTGTACCAGCAGGGCAACATGCCGAGCGACTTCAAGGGGCGGCCGACGTTCCAGTCGATCGCGCTGCCGTGCGGTCTGCTCGTCGGCGCGTTCCTCGCGATTCAGACGGACAACGCGGTGGTCTCGCCGGGGGGGTTAGTGCTCGGCGCGGGCGCGTGTTTGCTCGCGGGGAAAGGGTTCTTAGGCGCGTTCTATACACTGGTCCCCATGCGACCGCGTTCGCGTGGTGAACGCCGATCCTTAAGGACTTTTCCCGTCGTCTCTCTCCGCCCAGGGTCCCTCGCTTTCAATCCCCGCCCTCGACGCCTTTCAACTTCTACTG
>MDSW01020302.1_pt1 | contig 37881 bp, 35 predicted proteins | sample 811171 | NCBI WGS metagenome assembly MDSW01 (sample SAMN05326641, study PRJNA326480) | marine metagenome | isolation source: seawater | place: Atlantic Ocean: North West | collected 2012 | reverse complement strand
TTGTTTCTATAGCTATTAAAAATTGTGAAGATAAATCATTACTATGGCAATATGATCACAAACTTCAAGGCGGTTTATTAACTACGCCATCGTCATTGGTTGATGCTCTCATGAGAAATGCTAGTAAAAAAATGCCTTATAACATAAAATAGATTAAGAATTATTTTTTGAAACAACTATTCGTATAAATGGTGATTTTTAGATTTACTTTATTTTCAAGAGACCTTAATAGATTTTATTGTAATGTCAATTATTAGATTAGATGCTACTATTAGTTGCAGTCTTCAACTTTTAACATGATAGTATTTGTGTACATAGATCCACAACCATAAGTAGATGTAATTAAGCATCGGAAATAATAATATCCCGGAGATAAATTTGTGCTATAAATATTCCAGTCACCACCAACGTCAAACCATCCTTTACTATTTAAAGATGTAAACGGTTTGCCTTGTGAATTATGTTGTTCCCATTGATATTCAAATTCTAAAAATCCACCCCAATTCCACTCAGCCCCAGAAGATCCGGTAGAAAAATCTAATAGTATTTCGTCTCCCTCACAAGATGTTTCAGGCTTTGCTAAAACACCTGGATCAAGAGGAGGAAGAATCCAAACCGATATTTCGTTTGTTGTTAAAGTAACTTCTTGATTTGAAACGAGGACTCGGTAATGTGTGTCAGATGTAAGAAGTTCGGTGGCATATGCCATACTATTAGCATTTGCAATATTTGACCAGTTAGATTGATCTAATGATTTTTGCCATTGATAAGTGTAATTATCATCAAATCCTCCAGTTGGCACAGTTTCAAAATTTAAATTTACCGATGAGTCAAAGCAAAGAGGATTTGCAACTGTAGATAGTAGCCCAGGATTAAATTCTTGACCAAGGATTATAATGGGTAGTAAAAATAAAAAATTAAATAATCTCATTAATAAATTACAATATATTCATTTTTTACTTAAAGAGTTTTCTAATGCGTTTCTGTTTTTCTTTCTCCTTCTTAAAATTTGTTAAATAATTTTTTTGAAATGCTTTTTGAAACGCTAACACTTGATCTTTATTTAGATAAATATTTTTAGGCTTAAATCGTTTAGATTTATGTTTGCGGTCTTCAATTGTCCCAAATTTCAGAACAAGTTGATGCCAACCTAAGTCCTGGGATAAAAAATATGTTTTAAACAAAGTATGCCCATTGCTATGTTTTTTTTTAGAATTATAGTCACTAAAAAATCCAGTTAAATATATTTCATGAATTGCTTTGTCAACCTCTGTGTCCATGTCCATTGCGGTTTTATGCCATTTTAAGTATTTATTGATCATAAAATTTATAGAGTCTCTTTCCTCTTCTGTGAATAAATAACCAGCATACATTGACGAGTCTTCATGGATGATTAGGATTAGGACATCTTTTTTCCAGTTATATCTAAACTCTAAATTACAACTAGTCATAGATTGTTTCGACTCGCTATAATGGGTGCCACGTAAATTATATAAAACATCTTCTTGAGAGTAAGATAAACCTAAGAACATCCAAATACTACAAAGGGCTACAAGATGTTTCACTATTTAAGTATTTTTAAGTTTAAGAACTTGCTTTTCAATATCATCATCTTCAATCTTGTCAAATAAAAGGCTAGGAGGTGTTAGTATATGCCCATCGCAAATCATATTAATGTCTCCAGCATTATTCCATGTTTTATTTTTAGAATTAATCATGTCGCTAATTTTTGTAGATGTAAATGGCATAAATGGCTCACATAAAATTGACATAGTAGCTATTAGTTGTATAGAGACATTTAATATTGTTTCAGTCCTTTCTTTACCGTTATTTTCTTTAAACAATTTCCAAGGTTCAGTGTCCGCAAGATATTTATTACCAATTCTTGCTAGATTCATAAATTCATTAATAGCCCGTCTAAACTTATATTGATTAATATAATCACCAATTATGTCTGGAGCATTTTTTATTTTTTGCAAAACATCGTCATCAATTTGTTTAGTATTATTTCTTGGGGGCGTTTTCCCGTCCCAGTACTTGTGACATAAAACAAATACACGATTAATAAAATTTCCTAGAATTGCTACGAGCTCATTGTTGTTTTTTGCCTGAAAGTCTTTCCATGTAAAATCATTGTCTTTGTTTTCAGGGGCGTTTGAACAAAGTACGTATCTAAGCACATCCTGTTTATCAGGAAATTCCACCAAGTACTCATGTAGCCAAACAGCCCAATTCCTAGAGGTAGATATTTTCTTTCCCTCAAGATTTAAAAACTCATTTGCCGGAACATTTGTTGGCAATATATATTGTCCGTGCGCTTTTAGCATTGCTGGAAAAATAATACAATGAAAAACGATATTGTCTTTACCGATAAAATGAATTAATTCAGTTTCAGGGCTTGTCCAATATGGCTTCCAGCTTGTGTTATTTTCTGCCGCCCATTTTTTTGTAGCAGAAATATATCCTATTGGAGCATCAAACCAAACGTATAAAACTTTGCCATCCGCATTTTTTACAGGAACCGGGACTCCCCAGTCCAAATCTCTGGTTACAGCTCGTGGCTTTAAACCATCGTCAATCCAAGATTTACATTGGCCTAAAACATTAGTTCGCCATATTTTGGGCTGTTGAATTAATATCCACTCTTTTAACCAGTCTTCATATTTGTCCAAGGGTAAGTACCAATGTTTTGTAGGCTTTTTTATTAATTTGCCTCCACTTAAAACAGACTGTGGGTTTTTTAACTCCGATGGCTCTAAGCTTGTTCCACACTTTTCACATTGATCTCCATAAGCTTCTTCAAAATTACAAATAGGACAGTCTCCTTTGATATATCTATCAGCTAAAAAAGTTTGCTCTTTTTCATCATAGTATTGTTTAGATGTTTTTTCAATAAAACAATCTTTTTCGTAAAGTTTTTTAAAAAATGCAGAAGCAGTCGAGTGGTGAAGAGGATCAGACGTTCGGCTATAAATATCAAATGATATACCAAAATCTAAAAAAGCTTTTTTAATAATTGTGTGGTATTTGTCAATTACTTCTTTAGGCTGAGTATTATTTTTTCTTGCAGTAATAGTAATTGGCACACCATGTTCATCAGATCCACAAACATATAAAACATTCCCCCCCGTTTGTCGTTTATATCTAGCAAAAATATCTGCAGGAATATAGACACCAGCTAAATGCCCAATGTGAATTGGACCATTTGCATATGGCAGTGCAGCTGTTATCGTAAATCTAGATGTATCAGACATAGTTTTGTATATTGTGTAAAAATATACTAAAAGAATGAAAATAAATAGTTTGAGTTCTATAATGCCGCCTTTTTTGTCAAATAAAGACAAAATTGAAATAGTTGCTTCAGCTAAATTTGTGATTGAAAAAGACATTGTGACAGCAGTTAATATAATTAAATCAAGTGGTTTTGATGTTCGTTTCAATCAACAATTGTTTTGTCAAAAAGATGTTTTTGCAGGGACTAAACAAGATCGAATAAACAGTATTCAAAGAGTATTAGATGATGATGAGACAAAAGCAATATTTTTCGCAAGAGGGGGTTATGGTTCAATACAAATTATAGATCAAATCGACTTTGATTCTTTTAAAAAAAGACCCAAATGGTTAGTAGGATTCAGTGATATCACTATTTTTTTAATGCATATTTATGAAAAGTATCGGATTAATTCTATTCACGGCCCAATGCCATATAATTTTAAGTCAACAAAACAATCTGACTTGCTAGTTTTGTTTGATGCGCTTCGCGGAAAATTTAGCAACATAAAATTTGATTATCATAAGTTTAACAATCTAGGTCAATCTTCTGGCGTAGTTATTGGCGGCAATCTTTCAATTTTATGTAGCCTAATAGGTTCGAATTCATTTAGTAAATTAAATCAAGATTCAATTTTATTTATTGAGGATGTTGATGAGTATTTATATAGAATAGAGCGCATGATTTACATGCTGGATAGAGCTGGGGTTTTTAAAAAAATAAAAGGCTTAATTATAGGCGGTATAACAAAATCATTAGACAATCAATTGCCTTTTGGCAAAACAGCTTATCAAACTATTCACAGTATTGTGTCAAAATATAATTACCCAATAGCATTTAATTTTCCTGTTGGACATGGAATTAATAATCGTCCAATTATTATTGGCTCAAGAATTCAATTAAATGTAAGTATAAATTTTTCAAAAATGGAATATCAATTAAATGGATAAACAGATTATTGAAGAAGTTAGATTGAATAGATTTATTGCAATGTGCGGAATATGTTCAAGAAGAAAGGCGGATAGTTTAATTCAACAGGGGCTTGTTAGAGTTAATAAAAAAGTCATAGTAGCGCTAGGCCACAAGGTTCGATTAACGGATTGTGTTGAGGTTGATGGCCAAACAATATATACTGAAACAAACCAGTACTTGTTATTAAATAAGCCAAAAGGATATATTACTACCATGTCAGATGAGAAGAATAGATCAACTGTTATGGAGCTAATTAACAATGCATGCCAAGAACGGCTATTTCCAGTTGGAAGACTAGACAAAGAAACAACGGGGTTATTATTATTTACAAATGATGGAATTCTAGCAAAGAAATTAATGCACCCTAAGTATAAAGTCAAAAAAACATATAACGTTTTTTTGAATAAAAATTTAAGTAAACCACATTTTTTAAAACTCATACAAGGTCTACATTTAGACGACGGATTTATTCGGGCAGACAAACTTAATTACCTGAATGATAGTAAGCGCAATTTGCAAATAGAAATACATGTAGGTAAAAACAGAATTGTTAGAAGAATTTTTAGCTTTCTCGGATATGAAGTTCAAAAGTTAGATAGATGTATGTATTCAATTTTAACAAAAAAAAAATTACCATTAGGTAAGTGGCGAATGTTAACTTCAAAAGAATTAAACTTTTTTAAAACATTATAGTAATCTTGTTTTATTAATTTTGTGTTATGGAATTCTACTCTAACAATCTTGTGTCTAAATTATTGCTTTTATTTGCTTTTATCATTGTATCCTCAACCTTGTGGTATACTAATACCCTTGCTAATCAATTTAAAATTGAAGAAAAAAAGAAAGTAGCTTTATGGGCAAAGGCAACGAAAGAATTATCAGATATAAATAATTTGGACTATGATGTTGGGTTTGTTTTTGAGGTTGTTAATAATAATACTACTGTGCCAGCTATTCAGATTAATGAATTTGGAGAGATTATAGCTCATAGAAATGTTAAACAAAATAATAAAGGATCTTTAGAAAGTGAATTAGAGTTGATGAAAAGAAAATATCCTCCGATTGAAATTGAGTTAATAAATGGTAGCACGGAATACATTTATTACAAAGATTCTAAATTACTACAACGATTAAAGTATTTTCCGCTTATTATCTTTTTAATTATTGGTGCCTTTATGTTGATTGCATATTTTGCATTCAGTAATGCTAGAATTGCACAACAAAATAAGGTTTGGACAGGTATGGCAAAAGAGACGGCACATCAGATAGGAACACCGCTTTCCTCACTGGTTGGGTGGCTGGAGCATTTAAAAAATAAAAAAGGGGCCTTGTCTGTTGTAAAAGAAATGGAAAAGGATATTAGTAGGTTAACCGTTATTGCATCAAGATTCTCAAAAATAGGTTCTTTGCCTAAGTTAGAGAAAGTTAATTTAGTTCGTGTTTTAGACGATTCAATTAATTATATTAAAAAAAGAGCATCCTCAGAGGTTTCAATTAATTTGAAGACAAGTAAGAAAAGCCTGAAGGCCGATATTAATATTGAGCTATTTGAGTGGGTAATAGAAAATATGCTTAAAAACTCTATAGATGCAATTGCGCAAGAAGGAAGTATATTAGTTCGCCTTCAAGAATTAGAACATAAGGTTATAATTGATGTCATTGACAATGGAAAGGGTATAAAAAAAACAATGTTTAGAGAAATATTTGAGCCGGGATACACTTCTAAAAAAAGAGGGTGGGGATTGGGACTGTCTTTAGTTAAAAGAATTATTCAAGATTATCACAAGGGGAAGGTAAAAGTTTTAAGCTCCATTCCAGATAAGGAAACAGTAATTAGGATTTCATTAAACAAATAAAAATGGCAGGAATATATGTTCATATTCCTTTTTGTTTACAATCATGTCATTATTGTGATTTTCATTTTTCAACTTCTTTAAAGACAAAAAAAAGAGTTGTTAATGCTATTAACCAAGAATTAGTAATTCAAAAAAATTATTTACAGGAAGATTTAATTCAGACCATATATTTTGGAGGAGGCACACCTTCTTTAATTGATTTAGAGTCGATAGGTTCTGTTTTACAAACAATTCGGAGTAATTTCAAACTATCACAATCTGTTGAATGTACAATTGAGGCTAATCCGGACGATATTAATAGACAGATAGTCGAGGATTGGTATTCTTTGGGGTTTAACCGCGTTAGCTTGGGTGTTCAATCTTTTAGAAACAAAGATTTAAACTACATGAATCGATCACACACTAACGATCAAAGTTTAAAGGCGATTCGCTGTTTAAGAGAATCAAGTATTCATGATTTCAGCATAGATTTGATTTATGGTTATCCAGTATTAGATAACCAATCTTGGATTAATAACTTGCAAACAGCTATAAAATTTGATATTCCGCACATTTCTTCCTACTGTATGACTGTAGAAAAACAAACACCATTATATTTTTACATAAAAAATAAAAAATATAAAGCATTGAACTCCAAGACTGGTCAAGAGCAATTTTTGATAGCACGCCATTTATTAATTAACAATGGATATCAACACTATGAAATTTCTAATTTTTCTAAAAATGGACATGAATCCAAACACAATCAAAATTACTGGAACAAAACTAATTATTTGGGAGTTGGTCCATCAGCTCATTCTTTCAACGGATATAGTCGACAATGGAATGTAAAAAATAATGTATCTTATTGTAATAAAGTAGAATCTGGAGACACCTTCTATACACGTGAATTATTATCAAGAAAAAACACATTAAATGAATATATATTAACACGCATTCGTACAAGTAGAGGAATAAGTAAAAAATACGTATATGCCCTTATGAATTCACTTGAACGAGATTCTTTCGATTTAGAGCTCTCAAGGTTAGCGAATCAAAAGTTAGTAAAATTTGATAACGATAAAATACTGTTAACAGAAAAAGGAATGTTGTTTGCTGATAGTATTTCAGAAAATTTATTTTTAATTTAACATTCAATATGTTAGTAAGTATAACACATAATAATCATCAATACACTTCGGATTTAATGCGACCTATAGATATTTCTATACCAATTAAGTCGGGTGGGGTTGGCGCCTGGAATATGCCAGATGTTTCAATTAGTCCAGTAAGCCTAGATGGCTGGATTGGTGATGTAGAGGCGGGTTCGGCAGTCAATTTTAACAATATTTTATTTAATCCTCATGCGCACGCAACACACACAGAATGTCTTGGTCACATTACAAAGGATAAAGAGTCATTAAACAATGAGTTAAGACAATTTTTTTTCATTGCTAAATTAATTAGCATAATGCCCAAAAAACATAATAAAGATTGTGTAATCACAAGATCAATCATAGATCAAAAATTGCTGAAAAATGAAAATATTGATGCGTTAGTTATTAGAACTTTACCAAATACAGAAAACAAGATTTCAAAGAATTATTCAAATACTAATCCTCCGTTTTTGTTAAAAAGTGCAGCAGAGCACATAGCGAACTTAAATATTAAGCATCTTTTAATAGACTTGCCGTCTGTTGATAGGGAGAAAGATGAAGGTAAATTGTCTGCCCATAAAGCTTTTTGGGGTTTGCCAGCACAAAAACGAAATGGTAGTACAATTACAGAATTAATATATGTTCCTAATGAAGTTGCAGATGGATATTATTTGTTAAACCTTCAATTCGTTCCTTTTCAAAATGACGCTTCGCCAAGTCGCCCTTTACTTTTTGAACTTCAAAAAAAATAAATGACAGACAATAATAATTTATATCGACCAACACATTTTAGACGCCTGAGAACAAATGAAGTAGTTGTTGGAAATATTGGGATAGGTGGCAGTAACCCGATTCGAATTCAATCAATGACTACCACAGACACAATGAATACGCGTTCTTCGGTTGATCAATCTGTAAAAATGATAAAAAAAGGATGTGAATTAATTCGTTTAACAGCGCCAAGTATTAAGGATGCAAAAAATTTGTATGATATTAAGAACGAATTGCTCAAGAGGGGATTTGATGTTCCATTAATTGCAGACATTCATTTTACACCAAATGCCGCTATAGAAGCGGCTAAAATTGTAGAAAAAGTTAGGATTAATCCTGGGAACTACTCAGACAAAAAAAAGTTTCAAATACATAATTATTCTAAAACACAGTATGCTGATGAACTTAAAAGAATAGAAGATAAATTTACACCTTTAATTAAAACGTGTAAAAAATATAAAACAGCTATGAGAATAGGTACAAATCATGGCTCCTTATCAGACAGAATCATGAGCCAATACGGAGATACTCCTTTGGGAATGGTGGAATCAGCCTTAGAGTTTGTAAGAATTTGTGAAAAAGAAAAATTTAAACAAATTATATTATCTATGAAGGCAAGTAACCCACTTGTTATGATTGAAGCGTATAGGCTTTTGATTAAAAAAATGCATCAAGAAAATATGTTTTATCCCATACATTTGGGTGTTACTGAGGCTGGAGAAGGAAGTCATGGCCGAGTAAAGTCTGCCATGGGAATTGGATCCTTATTAATGGACGGAATAGGAGACACTATTCGAGTTTCTTTAACCGAACCTCCAGAGGAAGAGATGCCAGTTGCACAACATATTATAGACCACATAAAAAATGTCGAAATTAATAAACAATCAACCTTAAAAAACTATAAGGACACAGTCAATATTGGTGGTAATACAAGGAAAACAAATTCCGTATTAAATATTGGTGGCAACAATCATCCTATTGTGATATCTGATATATCTAAAAAAACTACAATTCGAACTACTGACTTATTGCCACTCGGATATAGATACTCAAGTAAATTAGACAAGTGGCACATTAGCGATAGAGCCTGTGATTATATATTTATTGGCAATAGTGTTGTAGATTTTGAAATTCCTGGAACATTGGGTGTTGTAACGAATTACAAGGCTTGGAGATTTTCAAAAAAGGGATATCCAAAATTATCTATACAAGATTATCTGAACAACACAGATTTTTCGAGTAAGTTAAATTTTCTAGACATACATGTAGATACTTTAGATGAGAATATTTTATGCAAAATTAGATCAGATAATACTGTGGTGTTATGGTTAAATAGTAAAAGGTTGAACACTGTATATGAGTATAGAAAAATTATAAATATACTACAATCTCAAAACATCTTTAACCCTGTTATTATAAGTAAAGATTATAATTCTATAAATAAAGACAAGGTGCAAATTGCTGCTTCAATCGATTTTGGCTCCTTGCTTTTAGATGGCGTAGGGGATGGAGTATCGATTTTTAATTCAAAATTACCACCACAATTTATTAATAATTTACTTTTTGATATTTTACAGGGCTCAAGAAAACGTATATCACAAACAGAGTATATTTCATGCCCCTCTTGTGGTAGGACTCTATTTGACTTAGAAGAAACGACTGCCAAAATTCGCAGAAAAACATCTCATTTAAAAGGCCTAAAAATAGGGGTAATGGGCTGTATTGTGAATGGCCCTGGAGAAATGGCAGATGCAGATTACGGATATGTGGGGACAGGCCCAGATAAAGTAAGTTTATATAAAAAACAGGAAATGGTAAAGAGAAATATTAACACCGAGGATGCGCTTGATGAATTAGTAAAGTTGATTAAAGATAATGGCGATTGGCTAGACGCTTAATATGAAATCATTGTAATTTCACCTATTGAGTCAAGATCAATATATTCATCAGGATAGCTAATCGCATTTAGTTTACTTACCCAAATAGATTTAATTTGGTTAAATTCTTCTCTTTTTTCTTTTTTAACTGGATCAGATGGAGGCAAGGCTGTTTTAAATGGATCAACTTGTTTGCCATTTTTCCAAAATCTATAACAAACATGTGGCCCTGTTGCCTGTCCTGTTCGCCCAACATAGCCTATAATATCAATTCCTTGTCTAACTTTTTTGCCCCTTTTTATACCTTTTTTGCCCCATAGTTTTTTAGTGGATTTGTCCATGTGTAAGTATTGAGTAGTGTACGTGGAGTTATGTTTAATTTTCACATAGTATCCATTGTATTTTGTATAAGAAGCTTCTACAACTATCCCGTCAGCAGTGCTATATATAGGTGTGCCAATAGGAGCTGCAAAATCTGTTCCAAAATGCCCCTTCCATCTACCTGTTACAGGATGCTTTCGTTTATTAGTAAATTTAGAAGAAATTCTAGTAAAGGAGACGGGAGCCTTTAAAAAAAACTTTCTTAAATTCTTGCCAGTCTCATCAAAATAGTCTTCAAATCCCCCAACTTCATTAAATGCAATAGCATAATAGTCTTCCCCATTATTTTGGAATAATGCTGCATGAACTTTTCCTACACCAATAAATTCTCCATCAACATATTTTGCATCGTAAACAACTTTAAATTTATCGCCATTATTTAGTCTGAAAAAATCAATTGTCCAAGGATATATTTCATCAGCTAATATATTAACTAATTTGGCTGAAAGATTACTTTCCTCCATTGCATACCATAAAGACGAAGTAATTACACCAGATCCAGTTTTTTCTTTTATAGTTAATTCTTTTTGATCTTGGTAGACTTTTATTGAATCGTGTAATTCTGCAACGAAATAATCTACCTTGTTTATTTCATATATAAAGTACAATGGGCTAAATAGTGAAGAGTCTCTAAAAATAATTGTATAATCTCCACCAGCCTTAACATCTCTTAGATCAAAGATACTTCTTGATAATTTTGCAATTTTATCTATATCTGAAAAACTTACTTGGTACTTGTTTAGTATTTGACCGACACTTTGCCCATTCCGCACTGTTTCTTTTAGAACATATAGGCTATCAGTATTTATATTATATGTGTATGTTGGTTCTTGAAGATCTTGTACAGTTTGATTCTTTTCAGAAGTATTTTCTTTATTAGAATTGCAGCCAAGAATAAAAGAAAAGATCCAAAAATAAAAAATAAAGTACTTCATTTATATAATAGATTTAACCCACTCCTTCCCCCATTCTTGTTTTGCTTTTGTTGTCCATAGCTTCGGATAAAAAATAATTTTTTGAAATGTAGGAGGTAGATATTTTTGCCAATTAGTTCCGCCGGTTGCAGCAATGTCTTTATGACTTTTCTTTAAATACTTAGCAGCTGACTTATAGTGGGCAAGTTTCCAGTTTACGTTAATATTTACATCATACTCTCGCATCAGTTGAATTAATTTTTCATTTTTTTGATTGACTTTGCTGAGGGAGATATATTTTTGCCATAGATTCATGTTCTGAGCTTTGTTTGCCAGTTTAAGAAGACGTTCTTGGTATTTCTTTTCAAATTGTAATAGTGTATAGCTTTTTTTGCCAGACTTTAGGTCGCGTGCTCCAAGTTTCCAATAGAGGTTTTCAAATTTAGCATTAATAGATTGTGTATTTCTAGAACTTTTATGAGCAATTAAATTTTCAATATCAGTAGATCTTATTTCGATCATTCTATATTGAACGCTTTGAAACCCACTACTGGGTAAAAGGGCCATCCGAAATTTCAGAAATTGATTTTTTTCCATGCCACTGACCATTATTTCAAAAGAATGGATCAGATGTTTTATATAGCGATTTATTCTTTGAAGTTTATCAATAAATAATTCAACAGATAGTTTTTCGTTCCATCCTAGGTCTTCACCGGAGTCTAGTATTTTTTTACCGTTTTTATTTATTTGCTCAAGTTCAGACAGGCAAAGCTTAAAGTATAACTCTGTTATTTGGTGATAAATAATAAATATTTGTTCATCGGGAAAGTCAGTTTTAGGATTTTGTAAAGATAATAATGTATCCAGATGAATATAATCCCAGTAGCCCATGTAGTCAGAATATAGAAGACCTTCTAAGAAGGAATAAATATCTTGGCCTGTGGCGGAGTATTTTTCTGATAGTTGAGCTATTTTTTTTAATAATTTTTCGTCTTTCATCTTTGCAGAAGATCATTATAAATGAGAGAATTAAATATAAAGAATTAAATGAAATAAGCAGCACATAAATCAATTATTCATTTAAATTATATAACGTGCCGCTATAAGACACTAGGTTGACATAAATAGATCCAACAAGAATTGGTATTTCTAATTTAACTGGAATATGGAGGGCATTATTTGTAACCCAAACAATAGCTTCCGTGTTTTCCTTAAATAAGCGTCCTTTTTCAAGTTTTGTTAAAAGTTTAATGGTTCTTAATTTGCCAAACTTTGTCTCAATAAGTTCCTCACCATAGTTTACAACATAAGATTCATAAATATCTTTATTATAATAGTATGAAAAAAAAATGGTATCTAAATTCAGAATTTTATAATTGGGCGTGGACCGCAATCGATATAAAGAGCCAAGAATGTCATTGCTTGATGATGATAGTATTGACTTGTGCTCATTTACAACAGTTTCAACAGAGTTTTTAAAGTTGCCCTCTTGTATATTCATGCTAGATTTAACAGTTTGCATGGTTGAATTTTTTATAAAAGATTGGTAGCGGTGATTAACCTTAAGAAAGATACTAAAAAATCTCGTGGTTTTTCCAAAGGCATTGAGTTGAAAGAGCTGATTGTCATTGAGTTCAACTTCATGTACGGTTAATGTTGCGTTGCCTGCGATTAGTCCCCCGCTTTTTTTATTTTGTTTGCCATAAGATATTTTATATTTTAATTTCTCACCAGATCTATAAGATTCGTTTAGTGTAATTTTACTGTCCACTTTATTTAAATAATCCCCAAAAACAAAAGATTTTGCTCCAAAAAGCATAAAAAAGCATAAAAAAGCATAAAAAAGCAGCTTTTTTTTACAAAAAAATGAAATTAATTCATCCAATTAATTAGTTTTTATTATTTATAATTTATGTAGATTATTGTTTGTTTTTTTGCGTTTTTAATCAATTTTCTTGCGTTTTTAATCAATTTTCTTGCGTTTTAATCAATTTTAGTATTTTAAAAAACAATATTTATTATCTTATTTGGAATAATTATAATTCGCTTAATTTTATTTTCTAATAAATAAGATTGTGTTTTAGGGTTAGATAATACTATTTTTTCAATTTCATCTTTACTTAAATCAAGTGATAAGTCTAGCTTGAATCTCATTCTGCCGTTAAAAGACACAGGATATGTATAGTTCTTTTCTTCTAGATATTTTTTTTCAAAATTAGGCCAATTAGCACTATATATTGAGTCACTGTTTCCTAATTTTTGCCAGATTTCTTCAGTAATATAAGGGGCGTAAGGTGATAGAATAATAATAAAAGGTGTGATTATTTTTCTTTTATTACATTTTAAATTTGTTAATTCATTAATGCAAATCATAAATGCGCTTACAGCAGTATTAAATGTAAATCGACTTAAATCTTCTGAAACTTTTTTAATACACGCATGAATTATTTTATATTCTTCGTTAGTAGGATCTAAATCAGATACAATAAATTCATTTTTATTATTATGGATTAGTTTCCAGAATTTTTTTAGAAAATTATGCACACCATTAATTCCTTTTGTATCCCAAGGTTTATATTGTTCCAACGGTCCTAGAAACATTTCATACATCCTGAGTGTATCAGCGCCAAAACGATCAATTAGTTTATCTGGCGTTTGAGTATTGTATTTAGATTTAGACATTTTTTCTACTTCAAATCCACATAGATAATCCCCGTTTTTATTTAGTATAAATTCAGCATTTTTAAATTCAGATCGCCACTTTTTAAATTTTTCAGTATTTAAAATATCATTATCCACAAGTTCTATATCAACATACATTTTACTTGTTTCATACTTCTCTCGCTCTTCGTACGTTACAAATTTATTAGTTTTTTTTACCCTGTAAATAAAGCTTGATCGCCCTAAAATCATACCTTGGTTGATAAGCTTTTTAAATGGCTCTTCAAAATTAATATGCCCTAAGTCAAATAGAAACTTTGTCCAGAATCTAGAATATAGTAAATGGCCCACGGCATGCTCGGCGCCACCAATGTACAAATCGACTTGCCCCCAGTAATTCATTGCTTTTTTTGATGTAAAGCATTTGTCATTTTTAGGATCCATAAATCTTAAAAAGTACCAAGATGAGCCAGCCCATCCAGGCATTGTATTATATTCCATACGATCACCCATATATATATTCCAGTCTTTTTTTTGTGCCCTTGCAAGAGGTGGATCACCAGATTCTGTTGGCAAGTATTTATCAACTAAAGGTAATTTAACGCAGATATCAGACTCTATTAATAAGGGTATATTATCACTATAGTATATAGGGAATGGTTCTCCCCAATATCTTTGCCTACTAAAAACAGCATCACGAATTTTATAGTTTATTTTTGATTTTCCAATTTTCAGTTCTTCAATTTTTTTTACAGCTTCTTCAATCGCTAAATCTGTTTTTAAATTGTTTAAAAAATCAGAGTTAGCAATAATTGCATCTTTATCTATTTGTGCACCTTCACTTACATTATTATTTTTAAAGATATTTGGTATTTTTAATTTAAATTTCTTTGCAAAGTCCCAATCTCTTTGGTCCCCGCACGGAACACCCATTATTGCTCCTGATCCGTATGACGCTAGAACATAATCAGAAATCCAAATTGGAATTTTTTGTTTTGTAAGAGGATGATACGCATATGAGCCTGTAAAAACACCTGTTATATTTTTAATATTGGATTGTCGGTCTCTTTCGGATTTTAAACCAGCTATTTTCCGGTATTGCTCCACGTTAATTTTATTTTTCTCTGTAGTTATTTGATTAATTAATTGGTGTTCAGGTGCAAGAACTAAAAAAGAGACCCCAAATATTGTATCAGGTCTTGTTGTAAACACTTCAATACTAATCTTATTTTCTTCTGTTAAAAAATTAACAGTAGCTCCCTGAGATTTTCCTATCCAATTCTTTTGAATTTCTTTTATTGAATCAGACCAATCTAAATTTTCTAAATCAGCTAAAAGACGGTCTGAGTAGGCAGTAATCCGCAATGACCATTGTTGCATTTTTTTCTGTTCAACTGGGAAATTACCTCTTTCAGAATATCCATCTTTTACTTCATCATTTGCTAACACAGTACCTAATTCTGGGCACCAATTTACCCATGTATCAGACAAGTAAGCTAACCGATATTTTAGTAAAATATTTTGTTGTTTCTTTTCACTAAAATTTCCCCATTCACCGGAACTAAAAATAGGTGTGTCGTTATCACATGGAGACTTCACATTATTATTTCCATTTCTTTCAAATTCTTCAATTAATTTTGATAAAGGAAACGCTTTATTCTCTATATGACAATAGTATGAATTAAATAATTGCTTAAAAATCCACTGAGTCCACTTGTAATAAGAAGGGTCGGAAGTTCGGATTTCTCTACTCCAATCAAATGAAAAACCTAATTTATCCAGTTGTTCTCTATAGCGTTTAATATTTTTTTTAGTTGTTGTTTCCGGGTGCTGACCTGTTTCAATGGCATATTGTTCTGCAGGCAAACCAAATGAATCATATCCCATTGGATGCAATACATTAAATCCGTTTAAGTTTTTATATCTTGTATAAATATCTGAAGCGATATATCCCAAGGGATGCCCCACATGTAAACCTGACCCGGAAGGATAGGGGAACATGTCTAGAATATAATATTTTTTTTGATCAGTATCTTCCTGAACCAGATAAGTATTTTCTTCTTTCCAATACTTTATCCATTTTGCTTCAATTTTTTTAAAGTTGTAATCCATGTAATATATATAAATATTAAATGTATAAATTAATATGATATTAAGTAAATGATTTTACTTAATTTAGTATTTAATAAAGTATGGCATTATTAGCAGAAAATTTTTTTAAAAAAAAATTATTAAACTCAAAAATTTCGGTATTCTTGGCAACCACTTTTGCAGTTTTAATTATTGGATTGTTAGGGGTTTTAGCAATCAATTATAATTCTTTGCAAAAACTTTTAAAAGAGAGCGTAAGTTTCAATTTAATTATAAATGATTCAGTACAGGAGTTAGAAACGCAACAGTTAATTAAATCGTTAATTTTAGTAGATGGCGTCAAGTCAGTTAATTATATTTCAAAAGCAGAATCAGCAAAAAATTTAATTAATAGTATTGGAGAGGATTTTTTAGATTTATTAGAGGAAAATCCTTTGCACAATATAATAGAAGTGAAGTATTATGCGGATTATATTGAGACATTAAACATTCAGTCTCAAATTGATAAATTTCTTGTGTATGATCAGATTTATGATGTTGCTTATGACCAGGAAATTATTTTTTTATTGGAAAGAAATTTTAAAAAATTAGGGCTTATATTTTTTACCCTTGCAGTATTCTTTTTTATAATCGCTTTTGTATTAATTAATAGCAATATTCGATTAACCATTTATTCAAAGAGATTTATTATCAAAACGATGCAACTTGTTGGCGCAACAAAGTATTTTATTCAAAAGCCCTTTATGTTAACTAACTTAATCATTACAGTTTTTGCGTGTTCAATGGGAAGTATTTTACTCACGCTAGCATTACTTTTGTTAATTGACGCTATGCCAGAAATTGCAAATTTTATAACTTGGTATCAAGTTGCATGTATATTACTGATTAGTTCAATTATTAATATTTTAATATCATTTTTTAGCACATGGGTTTGTGTAAGAAAATATTTAAATCTTAAAACAGATGAATTATATATTTAATTTATAATTATGAATAAAAAACCTAATTTTCTTTTTGGAAGCAATAATTATAGGGTATTATTAATAAGCCTTGTTTTATTATGCTTTGGATTTATTTTGATGATTGGTGGAGGCTCTAATAATTTAACCGATTTTAATCCTGAAATATTTGCTCCTAGAAGGATTATAATAGCTCCTATTATTATTATCATCAGTTACATTGGCGTTATGGCATCAATATTTTATAATGATTGAAGAGTTTAAGTATTTTATCCTTGGATTAATTCAAGGTATAACGGAATTTTTTCCTATTAGTAGTAGTGGCCATATTGAGTTGTTTAAGTATGTTGCAAATGTTGCACACAATGACCCTGTGTTATTAATGATTACTGTCCATTTTGCAACAGCACTAAGTACAATATTTGTCTATCAAGGTCGGATAAAGAATATAATTCGGGGCATAATTATTCAATATGATAAATCCGCTGTTTCATTTTGTCTAAAATTATTACTTTCCACTATCCCGATAATTTTGACGTTCATCTTTTTAGATTCTTACATAGACAATATGTTTCATAATGCAACTGTCCTAGTTTGTATTATGTTAGTCTGTACGGGTTTGTTATTAATTTCTACAGTATTTATTAAAGAAAATCAGAATGAAATTAATTATAAACATGCTTTTTTTATGGGTTTAGCTCAGGCAATTGCTATTCTACCAGGAATATCTAGGTCGGGATCAACAATTTCTACTGCTATTTTTTTTAAAATTGAAAGAAAAAAAGCTGCTGAATTTTCTTTTCTTATGGGATTGGCGCCGATAATCGGTGGAGCAATTTTTAAAATGATAAATTATACAACAGGAGTTATAACTATCGATGAAATAAGGGGGTTGTTAATTGCATTTTTCACAGCTTTTTTTTCCGGTCTATTTGCGTGCAGATACATGATTAAAATTGTACAAAATAATAGCTTACATTATTTTGGATTTTATTGCATTTTAATTGGTTTAGGATTTTTAGTTTTTATTATTTTATGAGTACAGATGATATCTCTAAAGTCATTTTAGTTAATAAGCCATTAGAATGGACATCATTTGATGTTGTGAAAAAAATTCGCGGTATAATAAAAAGACAGCATAATCTTAGTAAATTAAAAGTTGGACATGCAGGTACTTTGGATCCCAAAGCTTCGGGATTATTAATCGTTTGCACAGGTAAAAAGACAAAAATCATAAAACAGTTTGAAAATTTAGATAAGACATATGTTGCAATGATGAAACTAGGTTGTGTTACAGATAGTTTTGATTCTGAAACAAGTGAAAAAAACCACAAGGACTATAGTAATATCTCAGAAATAGAAATACAAAATATATTTAAAGAATTTGAAGGCCCGCAACATCAACTTCCGCCCCTTTTTTCTGCCATAAAAATAAATGGAGAGAGGTTATACAAGAAAGCGAGAAGAGGAGATACTGATATTAAATTGAAACCAAGAAACATAACAATACATAAAATAACTTTATTAGAATTCAATCTTCCATTTATTAAATTTGAGGTTAAATGTGGTAAAGGAACATATATCAGGAGTCTAGCTTATGATATTGGCAAAAAGTTATTATGTGGTGCCTATTTACATAGTTTAGAAAGAACATATATAGGACAATTTAATTTAAAAGATGCTAAAGATTTAAGTGATATTAAGCATGGTTTTTAACACTATTCGCCTAGTCTTTAAGTGCAATGATATTTTTGTATATTTGCTATTCATTTATAATAGATTAACTCTCATATGAAGCCGAAACTATCTCAATTTGATTTTCAACTACCAGAAAAACTATTAGCTACAAAACCATTATTAAATAGAGATGACTCTAAAATGATGGTTATTCATAGAAATTCTGGCGAAATTGAACATAAAAAATTTACGGACATTTTAGATTACTTTCAAGAAGACGATGTAATGATTTTTAATAACACAAAAGTTATTCCTGCCAGGCTATACGGAAATAAAGAAAAAACAGGGGCTAAGATAGAAGTTTTTCTCATGAGAGAGCTTAATAAAGAAAGTCGTCTTTGGGATGTTTTAGTAGATCCTGCTCGTAAAATTCGTATAGGAAATAAATTATATTTTGGTGAAAATGATGAATTAATTGCGGAAGTTATTGATAATACTACCTCAAGAGGTCGGACATTGCGATTTTTGCATGACGCCCCCTATGATGAGTTTAAAAGTAAGATTGAAAAATTAGGTCAAACACCATTGCCAAAATATATTAATCGTGAACCTACAGCTGAAGATGAAAAAAATTATCAAACTGTTTTTGCAAAACATAAAGGTGCTGTTGCAGCTCCAACAGCGGGATTACATTTTAGTAAAATAATCTTAAAAAAATTAGAAATATTAGGTGTCCATATCCCTGAAGTAACTCTTCATATCGGGCTTGGCACCTTTAGGGCAGTTGAGGTAGAAGATTTGTCGAAGCATAAAATGGATTCAGAGGAAATTTTTATTAATTCAGATGTTATAGATGTTATTAATAAGGGACTTGTCGCCAAAAGAAAAGTTTGCGCTATTGGAACAAGTACAATGAGAGCAATTGAAACACCTGTTTCTTCTTTTGGCACTTTAAAGCCATATCAAGGCTGGACAAATAAGTTTATTTTTCCGCCTCATAAATTTGAAATTGCAAATACATTATTAACAAATTTTCATGCACCAAAATCAACTGTTTTAATGCTTGTGTCTGCTTTTGGCGGACATGAATTAATTATGAAAGCGTATAAAGAAGCTATAAATAAAAAGTATAAATTCTTAACATATGGTGATTGTATGCTTATACTTTAATTTTTCCTATAATGACACACTATGCATTAATATTAGCAGGGGGGAAGGGCTCCAGGTTAAATAACACAGAGTTCCCAAAGCAATTTTTAGAGATAAATAAAATACCGATGTTGATGCACAGCATCAAAGCGTTTAATGCAGTTAATGCGGAAATTAAAATATATGTTGGTCTTCCAAAACACCATTTTAATACATGGAAACTATTGTGCGAAACTCATAATTTTAAAATAAAACATGAAATTTATGAGGCGGGAAATGAAAGATTTGATACAACGTTTTTAGGTCTTCAAACAATAGCTCAGAATAATGATACTTCTAATGGCATTGTTTGCATACATGATGCTGCAAGACCCTTTGTTACGAAATCTTTTATTATTAATCTTTTAAAAAATTTCAACAAACCTGAGATTACAGCTGTGATACCAACAGAACGAATTAAAAATGCTATTATATCCTCCAAAAATAATATATATGAGTCTAAGAATAGAGATAGCTATTTATTATGTCAAACACCACAATGCTTTACATTCCAAGCTATCTTTAAAGCGTATGTTAATATAATGCATAAAAGTAAAAATCCTTTAATTAAGGATCAAATTTTTAGAGAATTACATGATGACTTTTCAGTATTAAAAACACATTTTTTAAATCAAAAAAATAGCGTAAAATTAGTAGAAGGCGTTGACTATAATATAAAAATAACAACAGAATTAGATTATTTTATTAGTGAAAAAATTTACCAATTTTACAAAGACATACAATGAAAGAAGTGAGGCTTAATATTAGAAATACTTTAAAAGAAGAATTAGAACTTTTTTTTTTAAAATACGATATTCCAAAATTTAAAGTTTCTCAGGTTTGGGATTGGGTATGGAAACATCACAAGTCAAATTTTGACAGCATGACAAATCTTTCTTTAAAAGAAAGAGAATTACTTAAAAAGCATTTTTACATTAAGCAAACTCAAGTATTAAAACAGTCAACTAGTCAAGATGGAACTGTTAAATTTTTATTTCAACTAGAAGAAAACAAAGTTGTTGAAGGTGTTTTAATACCTCAACTAAATAGACGTACAGCTTGCATCTCGTCTCAAGCAGGATGTAGTTTAGCTTGCGATTTTTGCGCTACAGGCAAATTAAAGTTATTTCGCAATTTAACTGCAGGAGAAATCTATGATCAGGTTTTCTTAATTAATGAATTTAGTTTGCATCAATTTAAAAAACCCATTACCAATATTGTTTTTATGGGCATGGGTGAGCCTTTGTTAAATATTAAAAATGTATTGAAGGCAATTTACTATATAACTAATAAATCAGGATTAGGCATGTCAGGTAAACGAATCACAGTATCTACTGTTGGCATTACAAAAATCATCAGGTACATAGCAGATAGAAATCCCAATTTTAATTTAGCTATATCTTTACATGCAGCAACAGACAAAAAAAGAAGTCAAATTATGGACATTAACAACTCCAATAATTTGTTAAAACTTAAGGAATCGTTAAAATATTTTTATTCACAAACAGGTATTAAGCCAACCTTTGAATACATCCTCCTTAAAGGTTTTAATGATACTGTTCAAGATGCAAATGATTTAATTAATTTTTGTGCAAGTGTTCCAAGTAAAGTAAATTTGATTGAATATAATAAAGTTGAAGACACACCATATGAAAAATCAACTCTTAAATCGACCAATTTATTTATTAATATATTGGAGAAAAAAAAGGTATTAGTTAAATTAAGAAAAAGTAGAGGTGAAGATATTGGTGCAGCATGTGGACAACTCGCAACTCAGAATCAAGCGTGAATCAATTTGAGAAAATAATTAAGGAAGATATTGTATTGTTTAATAAGCAATTTAATAATGTATTATCAACAAAAGCTTCCACTTTATATAGCATAACAAAGTATATATCAAAATCTTCAGGAAAAAAAATTAGACCAATATGTACGATCCTTGCATCAGGTTTATGTAATAATATTACAGAGAAAACATACCGTGCAGCTATTTTAATAGAATTATTACACACCGCAACCCTAGTACACGATGATATTGTTGATGATGCACAATTAAGAAGAGGGCTTTTTTCCATTAATAGTACGTGGAAAAACAAAGTAGCAGTACTAACAGGCGATTATTTTTTAGCGAAGGGTCTTGATTTAGCAGTTAGTAATCAAGATTATGATGTATTAATTCTAATATCTGAAACAGTACAAAAAATTGTGGAAGGAGAATTAATTCAAATAGAAAAAACAAAACAACTAAATTTAACCAAACAAGATTATTACGAGATCATTACATTCAAAACAGCAACATTATTTCAATGTGCTTTTGAGTCTGGCGGAATATCTGCTTTAGCCGATAAAATAACTCTAGAAAAATTAAAAAAATTAGGCTTAATAATTGGGATAATCTTTCAAATAAGGGATGATGTCTTAGATTACTCTGACTCTATTAGTAGTGGAAAAAGTCAAGGCAATGATATTCAAGAAGGTAAAATTAATTTGCCATTATTATATTCGATAAGTAACATGACTATTTTTGAGAAAAATCAAGTTTTTAGAATTTTAAGAAAAAAAAGAAATTCAAAAAAAGAAATTGATTTGATAATTGAAATTGTCAAAAAATATAAAGGGATTAAAAAGGCGATGAATGATATGCAAAATTATCATCAACAAGCATTATCTATATTACAATCATTTCAATCTAACCGCTATAAAGAATCTATAATGCTATTATTAAATTTTTTAATTGAAAGAAATAAATGAAAATTTCCAAGGATACAATAGAAGAAATTTTTAATACTGCAATTATCGAAGAAGTGATTTCAGAATTTGTAAAATTAAAAAAAACAGGTGCTAATTATAAAGGCTTAAGCCCATTTAATGATGAAAAAACCCCCTCGTTTGTTGTTTCTCCCAGTAAAGAAATTTGGAAGGATTTTAGCTCCGGGAAGGGAGGGAATGTGATATCATTTTTAATGGAACATGAACAGTATACTTATCCTGAGTCCTTATTGTTTCTAGCCAAAAAGTACAATATTGAAGTTAAGTATATTGAACAGGATACTAAATTACAAGAAAAGGAAAATGAGAGACAAGCTGCTATTCTTGTGTTAAATTTTGTTAAAAATATTTTTGCAAAGAATTTATTTAATAAAGATACGCTCGCTTTACAATATCTAAATTCTAGAGGTTTTTCTAATTCTATAATTCAAGAATTTGAAGTGGGATATTGTTCAAAACGAGATTCTAGTTTAATGGATCAAACTAGAAAATCACAATATAACACAAAGTATTTATTAAAAATGCGTTTAATAAACGAGAAAGGTCACAACAGATTTGCAGGTCGAATTATGTTCCCAATTCATGGCATGACAGGTGAGGTTCTAGGTTTTGGAGGAAGAGTTTTGGAGGATAAAAAAAAATCTGTTAAGTATTTAAATTCAGACAGTTCAGATTTATATCAAAAAAGTAAAATATTATATGGCATGCATCTTGCCAAGAATCATATAAAAAAATTAGATTTTTGTTATGTTGTTGAAGGTTATACTGATGTAATGGCATTATTCCAAATTGGCATTAAAAATGTAGTTTCTAGTTGTGGTACAGCCTTAACAAGGGATCAAATAAGACTTATACATAGATTTACAGATACCATCATTATTTTATTTGATTCTGATCAAGCTGGAATAAATGCTACTATGAAAGCAATTGACTTAATATTAAAAGAGGGAATGAAACCTAAAATATTACAGTTGCCTAGCAACGAAGATCCTGCCTCATTTATGACTAGTCATAATACAGAAAAAATAAACGTATATTTTCAAGAAAACACTTTAGATTTTATTGATTTCAAGAAAAAATTAACTAAAAGTAATGAGGCTGAAGATCTAATTGATACTACAAATAGTATTATTAAATCCATCTCTTTAATCCAAGATGCTATAGCGCAAACTTTTTATTTAAGACAGGCTTCTAAAAAATTAGAATTAAAAGAAGTAGATTTACAAAATTCGTTGCAAACTTATTTAGCGGAATCTAATTTTAAAAACAAAAAAAAGCCAATCGTATCTGAATCAGATATTGAATTCAACATATTAAGTGTTCAAAAAAAGCATGCTGAGGAGATCCAGTTAATACGATTGTTAATTAATTATGGTTCATTCACAAATATTTTGGTTAATAATACAAGTATTTCTATTGCAGAATTTATTATTCGTGAATTACAAAAAGATAGTAAGTATTTACATCTTGATTTTTCTTTCGCATTATTTAATCAAATTTTTCAAGATATAATAGATAGGATTAATAATAATCAGACTTTTTCTGCAGATGATTTTATCAATCATGACAACGAACAATTTCGGCTAGTTAGTGCCGCACTAATTGGGGAAACACATTTGTTAGGTAGTTGGTCAGAAAAAGATATTATTGTTGTTCAGGAACAAGATATCTTATATAAGGTTACAAAAGAATCAATTTTAAGATTTAAATTGAAACGTATTCAAACTCGTATTCAGTACTTACTTATTAAACTTAAACAGGACGAAAGTGATGACGTTGTTAGAGAGTTTTCACAGCTTAGTAAAGTAGAGAAGAAAATACAACAAAACTTAGGCCGGATAGTTTAATTTTATTAATAAATTTTCAAATTCTTTAGGGTTTAATTGTTGCAGCTTATCACTTAGAGCATGATGAGGCTCATTATGTACTTCAACCATTAAACCATCTATTCTTTGCAAGAATGCTTTTTTTGTAATTTCATAGATGTATTTTTTTTGTCCTGCAATATGACTAGGATCACATAAAATTGGCAATTCTGGAAAATAATTTTTAAATTTTTTAAGTAATTCCCAATTTGGCGCATTTCTATAATTAATTTTTTTATCTGAATAGAAGCCTCTGTGAATTATTTTTATATTATTAATTCCTAATTTTTTTATTCTTTCGACTGTCCCTATCCAGAGTCTAAAATCAGAGATAATAGGGTTTTTTATCCAAAGCTCAATATCTAGTGATTTCATAGACTCTGCTAATTCTTGTACAGCAAATGGATTTGCAGTTGTTCTTGCACCTAACCAAAAAATTTTAATATTATGTTTTAAAGCTAGTTCAACATGTTTGGTTATTCCCACTTCAATTGCAACAGGAGTCTTATATTTTTGTTGTATGTCTTTTAGCCATGGTAAACCTATTTCTCCAATTCCCGGATAATCATTTGGAGATGTACGTGCCTTCCAAATACCAGCTCTTAATACATCAATATTATGATGAATCTTTTCCATAAGATTATATAACTGTTCTTTTTTTTCTATAGAACAAGGACCAGCAATAATTATTTGTTTATTTTTTTTCACCATCTAATATAATTACAAATTCTCCTTTAATATTTGACAATGAAATTTGATCAATAACTTCCTTAATAGAACCGCGATAAGTTGTTTCAAATAACTTAGTTAATTCTTTAATTACTACAATTTTTCTGTCTGGACAAATTTCATAAAATTGGTTCAATGTTTTTAGGATTTTATGAGGCGATTCATAAATAATACTTGTCTTTCTTTCTTGACTAATTTCTATAATGCGGTTTTTTCTACCTTTTTTTGGTGGTAAAAATCCTTCAAATGTAAATCTATCACATGGAAGACCAGATTGCACAAGCGCGGGGATACATGCAGTTGGTCCGGGCAGGCATTCAATTCGTATTTCATTTTTTATACACTCTCTAATTATTAGGTAGCCTGGATCTGAAATCCCTGGTGTTCCTGCATCAGAAACCAAGGCTATATGAAGCCCATTATCAATATCATTAATAATTTTATTTAATCGCTTATGCTCGTTGAATGCATGGTACGATAACATTTTAGTTTGTATATTATAGTGAACAAGCAATTTTTTAGTAACCCTTGTGTCTTCTGCAAGAATTATGTCAGCGTCACTTAAAATTTTAAGCGCCCTCAAACTAATATCATCCAAATTGCCAATTGGAGTGGGAATTATATGAATAAGTTTTTCCATACTAATTATGAAATTACTAATTTAGGCAATATAATTAATATGTTTTGATTAAAGATATTCAAGTTATTACGGGATGTATGTTTGCTGGCAAGACCACAGAACTACTAAATAGATTAAACAAAACTAATCAAAACTACTTATTAATTAAACCAAAAATAGATACTCGAAATATTAATAATAGTATTGAGACACATGATGGTGTGCAAAAAAAAGCTATAACTGTTTCAAAAGTTTCAGATGTTTTTAGTGAAATAGATAATATACAATTAATTGCGATTGACGAAGCGCAATTTTTTCCCGCTAGTATTATTGAGGACATTAATTACTTAGTTTCTAAAAATATTCAAATTGTTGTCGCTGGACTTGATAAAGATTATTTAAATCAACCATTTGGATATATGCAACAAATTATAGGAATGGCTAAATCTGTAACTAGGCTGGAAGCAGTGTGTAATAAGTGTAGTAGTCCAGCATCATATTCCCATCGAATTACAGATAATTCAAGCAGTCAAATTTTAGTGGGAGCTTCTGATCAGTATGAGGCACTATGTCAAAAATGTTTTGATTCTTACAGCTTATGAAAACAGGTTTATATGGTACGAGGTTATATATTAATCAAAATTATTTAGCGTCCAACATCAAACATCTTCAACATCAAATAACCGGAAAAAATATTATAGCTATGGTAAAGGCTAATGCATATGGATACGGTGATATTAAGATCAGCCAAGCGCTTCAAAATTTAGGTGTAAATTTTTTTGGTGTTGCAGACTTTGAAGAAGGCATAAATTTACGAAAATCAGGTATTACAGGTCGAATAATGGTCATGAACCCAGGTGTTCAAAATTTGGAGGTAATTATTAATTATAAATTAGAACCTGTTGTTTATTCCCATGCGATTCTATTAAAAATTTGTAGTATAGCTAAGAAAAAACAGAAAATTCCCATACACATCAAATTGAATACTGGTATGAATCGCTGGGGTTTTAATAGTCAAGAAATACCAGGAGTTATACAAATGTTACAAAACACAAAAAACATTAGTATTTCATCTATTTATTCGCATTTTCCATCAGCTAAAAAATCTAAGGATGATGAGTTTTCAATGAGACAGATAAATGATTTTCAAAATCAGTATATAAAATTCAGTAAGCAATTTAATTATAAAATAGATACACATATTCATAATTCGTTTGGGTTGATCAGAAATATAGGCAGTATTAAAAAATTTGATTTTATCCGTGTAGGTCTTGCATTGTACGGCGGGCTATTAGATAAAGACTTAAAAAGTATTGCAGAATTAAAGTGTTCTATTTCTCAAATACGTTATGTTCAGAAAGGTGAATCTATTGGTTATGGAAGAAATTTTATTGCTCAAAGAAAAGTCAAAATAGGGATTATTCCTTTTGGCTATGCTGATGGCCTACAGAGGAGTTGGGGAAATGGAATTTTAAAATTTTATTATAATAATAATCTAATTCCAACAATTGGAGATATTTCTATGGATAGTTGTACGGTTGATCTTTCTGCAATCAACGATATTAATGAAGGTGATGATATTTATTATTTTGGAGAAAAAAGACCGATTTGGCAATTGGCAAAAGAATTAAATACAATACCTTATGAAATCATGGCTACCCTCTCTAGAAGAATTAAAAGAATTCATTTGTAGGATATTTTTTGGAATGATGAGTCCAGTAAATAATTGTTGAAAACAAACAGTAAAAAGCTAGTGTATTGTGATTTAAAAAATAATTATCAAATAACATTATAAATAGAAAAAACAAAGGAAAAATTAATTCTAAAAAATAGTTTTTAGGGTTTTGAACAAATAATAAAATTTTCCTATAAAATATATTTAACATAATTAATAATCCTATTAACCCCAGCTCAATTGTTATAAATATAAAATTATTGTGAGGATGTTTTACTTGGATTACATTATTAAAATTATACTGATATAACTTTTGGAATCCACCAGCACCCGTGCCAAAAAATAAATTTTTGGAGATTAAGTCAATGGAGTTTTTTGTATATAAATATCTTTTACCCCAGCTCGTTGTATATTCGGAATGTTTAATGTTAATTTTATTTAGCCATTCACGATCTTTTTTAATTTGATGTGTAAAATATTCAATAGATAAACTATCAGATTGTAAAGCCATAAATTCTGCATCTTTAAGAACTTTATCCTCTAAGGACATTCCCTCAGATATTAAATTTAAACTATTGATTGTTTCATTAACTCGATTTTGAAAAGGTTGAAAAAGATAATATGAAAAGCAAATAAATAAACATACAAAGGATATAATAGTTTTTTGAAATGTAAATTCTGTGTAAAATAGTACAATTATTGGAAAAAATATAAAAAAAGAAATTATCCCAACACGCCCGTATGAATTTAATAATACGCATAAAAAAATTATAATAATACTACTAATTTTAAGCCAATTTTTTTTATTTAATAGAGATGTTAATATAAAAATACCAAAACATAAAAAAATGGAATAGTCAAAATGATCTATAAATCCATGTGCAAAAAAAGTATTTTCATAGTGTCCGTCTTTAAAAAACGAGTTTTGGGGCATAATGATTGTGAATATAGATAAAAAAATATTTATTAAAAGTCCACTTAAAAAAGCATACTTAGCTTTTGTAATGTATTTAGGGTTAAAGTTTGAAGTTAGTAGAATAGGTAATAATATTAATAAAAATTGTTTTTGAGTTGTATCATTAAATATTGAATTTTCAGCCCACAAATAACTTGACATAAAGTAAAAAAAAAATATTATTGACGGATATGTAAAAGGGCTTTTAATAATTGCTTTAATTTTTACTTTATAATTACCACTGACGATCCAAGATATTATGAATAATAAAATTATTAAGTCGGTAATGTATATTGAAACACTTATAAAAAAAGCGAAACTTAATAATAAAAAATTATTAATATTTTGGGTTTTAATATTTAAAAAATAATTTGCTAACAATGATTATATGAAATTATTTAACGGATAAAATGTTGTTATATTCATCTGTGTTTTTTATTAGCTCAAGAGCCTTAGCCATAAAGTTATCATTTTTTAGGCTATATTCAATCATTCCACTTCTATAGAACTGGCGAAGAATTAAGTCTTTGCTTATTATTTCGCGAATTTCATCTTCGTAGCGGATTAAATCTTGTTTTTTATTATTCAAAATACTTTTTTCAAGTATTTTGAATTCATCTTTCATATCTTCAAAATATGATTCTTTTTCTAGCGATTCTTTTAGTTCTTTCAACACTTCTTCAGAGTACATGGAAAACGGAAAATCATTATTTTCTAAGTATTTTTTAAACTGATTATATTCATCATCTGAAAGAGCAAATTCTTTGGGGGAATCTGGAAAATTGATACTTTCAAAAAATTGATTTCCAAAATTAAAAATACAATTCTTCTGAAACAAAGAGATTAACATCGGTAAGGTTTCCTGTTCCTCTATATCAACGTCAGGATCTATGCCTCCTCCTCCGAATACTTTTCTGCCGTTTTTAGTAAAAAATACACTTTGTAAACTATCAGTATTATGAGGCTGTTTTTCATCAGTATCTATTTTTTGTATACAGCGCCCGGAGGGAGTATAGTATTTAGCAACTGTAACCTTGAGTTGTGTGTTATAGGCGATTTTCTTGTTTTGTTGAATTAAACCTTTACCAAAAGATGTTTTTCCTAAAACTATTCCTCTATCGAGGTCCTGTAGACATCCAGCTACTATTTCTGATGCAGATGCAGATCGTTCATTAATTAGAACAACAATAGGTAAATTTTCATAAAGGGGATCTTGTGAGGAAATGTATTCTTTGTCCCATGTTGCATCTTTACCTTTGGCAATTAACATGGTGTCCCCTTTTGGGATAAATAAATTGACTATTTCAAGACATTGACTAAGGACACCTCCTCCATTATCTCTAAGATCTAGGATTAATCCATTTAAATTATTATTGGATGATGTATCTAATTCTTTAAGTGCGTTTTTGATTTCTAGAGCTGATTTTCTTTGAAATTTATTTAATTTAATATATCCAATTTCATCTTCAATCATTTCATAATGAGGCACTGTAGAGTTGTGAATTTTATCCCGAGTTATCTCCATTTTTTTTACGGCGTTATTTCTTTCTATAGTAACTGTTACACTAGTGCCGGGAGTTCCTTTAAGCAAGTTGCTGACATTCTCGGTGCTTTCCTTCTCCATATCTTCTCCATTTATTGACACAATTTTATCACCTATTTTTAGCCCTGAAAGGTCAGCTGGAGAATTTTTAAAAGGTTCTGTAATAACTACAAAATCATCTAGTTTTCGTATGCCAGAACCAATACCACCATAATCTCCCGTAATATGCCGTGTACGAAAATCTTCTATTTCCGATTCAGGGATATATACAGTCCAAGGGTCTAAGGTTTCTAGCATTCGGTCAATAGCCTTTTTCATCAAATCACCAGGGTTAATATTTTCCACATAAGATGTTTCTAATTCTCGGTATATGTTGTTGAAAATTTCTAAATTTTTAGTTATTTCAAAATAATTAGATAAAAAGCTTGTAGATAAAACCGCGGACAAGACTACAATAATTATTAGTTTTATTTTTTTCATATCATAATATTTTAAGGTATAGGGTCGTACCCTGACTTACTAAAAGGATGACAACTAAAAATGCGCTTTAATCCTAGACATGATCCATAAAGAGCACCATGTTTTTTTATGCATCCAATAAAATAATTTGAGCATGTAGGTTGATGGCGACAATTTTGCCCTAAGAATGGAGAAATAGTCAGTTGGTAAAACTTAATTATATAAATAATTAATTTATTGATTAATTGCATCTTGTTTTTTATAAATTATTTCAAATAAAGTTAACAATTCTATTTCTAATTTATTAAACTCTATAAGCGTAGTTTTATTATATATGATAATAATTTTGATAGGATCCTGGATTAAATCATTAATAAATGGCTTATTTGTTTTATAGGATTCTCTAATAATCCTTTTTAGGTAATTTCTATCTACTGCTTTTTTAATATTTTTTTTAGGAACTGAAATTACTAATTTTATTTTTGATGATTGAGGTTTCGAATTAATCCAAATGATAGTTAGAGATTTACTACGTAGCTTTTGACCTGTTTTATAAATATTATTAATAGATTTTCTTGACAAAGTTTTTTCGTCTTTCAAAATAGCAAGTTTCATTTTAAGATGGTATAATTATTTTGAAAGATAATCATCTAATGCCATGCTCATAGATGGATGCTTTTTATTTGGTGCAGATATATCAACATTCAATCCTGCGTCAATGGCCGCTTGTTCTGTAGATTTTCCAAATACAGCAATTTTAGTATTTTCTTGTTGAAAATTTGGAAAATTGTGGTATAATGAGTCAATATCTTTAGGGCTGTAAAAAACCAATATGTTAAAAGAATTTATTTTAATTTTTTCCAAATTATTTGGAACAGTTTTAAAAAAAACACCTCTTTTATAATTTATTTTACTTTCATCTAGTGCAGTAATAAAATCTTGTTTAATAAAATCAGATGAAACTAACAAGAAGTTGTCACTCTCATGTTTTTCCATTAATTCAATTAAATCTTCGTAACTATTATTAGCAGAATATATTTTTCTCTTTCTATATGCAATGTATTTTTGCAAATAATAAGATACTGCTTCAGAAATACAGAAGTACTTTAATGAGTTAGGCACTGTAATACGCATTTCATCACAAATTCTAAAATAATGATTAACAGCATTTCGACTAGTTAAAATTAGTGAATTATATTTGGGTATACTTATTTTCTTTATTCGGATATTTTTAACCGTTTCTCCCTCTATTTGTAAAAATGGATTAAATGCAATGGTAACATTTCTTTTTTTTGCCAAATCATGAAATGGAGAATTTGCACTCGCAGGAACTGGTTGGGATATTAAAATTTTGATTTTTTTCTTCACAATACAATCAAATTTTGGTGTTTTAATGTAGTAGCGTTAATAGTTTAAAAAAACCTATATATGGTAATACTTCAAGTCCACAAAGGTACAAAATATTATAAAACATAAAGTTAATCTTAAATAGATTTAATCTTTTAAGTAAAATAATCTTTAGTAAAAGGTAGCATAATGCAAATAAATAAAAGATATATATTGAGCCATTTAATATTAATTCCCCTTCATTGTAATATGAAGTGAATAAGATAAAAGGCAAGAATATTAAACTTAACAAAAATAAACTGGTTTCATATTGATCACAATATCGCTTTGCATAATCGTCTATATCAAATAGATTCCCTATAACTCGGGTTATTATTAATCGGAATGAGAACAGTAGTGTTAAACAGCAACTAATTTTAAACACAGTATAAAATGTCATGCTATTCCCATTATTTGTAAATATAAATAGTGATAATACAATGGAACAAATAAAGAGGGTGTTAAGAAAAGTAAAAAAAAGATACAATAAGGGCGTATTCCTATGGTAAGTTATATTATATCTTTGATTGATGAATAACTCTATTAATAGTAAAATGCGTTTTGTGTCTATAAAAAATATAGTTGAGAAAAATATGGTTGACAGAAAAAGAGATAATGTATATATATCGTGTAAATAAAAATTCATATAAAATATGTGCATAATTAATATTATTCTATAAAGCTAAATTATTATTTTTGCTTTCAAAAGAAATTCTATATGGCTAACCAAGATAATTTTAAATCACCAGACTATTATTTATTAGATGAGTTGTTATCAGATGAACACCTTTTAATACGAAAATCAATACGTGAGTTTGTTAAAAAAGAAATTTCTCCGATAATTGAAGAGGCATGTCAAACATGTGTTTTTCCTCATAAAATACTTCCACAATTAGGATCATTAGGTTGTTTTGGACCGTTTATACCAACTGAATACGGTGGAGCAGAACTTGATCAAATATCTTATGGTTTAATTATGCAGGAACTAGAAAGAGGTGATTCAGGCATCAGATCTACTGCATCAGTTCAATCTTCTTTAGTAATGTTTCCTATATTTAAATATGGCACAGAAGATCAAAGAAAAAAGTATTTAAACAAATTGGCTACAGGAGAAATGATGGGATGTTTTGGCTTAACAGAGCCGAATCATGGTTCTAACCCAGGGGGCATGGAAAGCAAGTTCAAGGATATGGGAGATCATTTTTTACTTAATGGATCGAAGTTATGGATTTCTAACTCTCCATTTGCTGATATTGCTATAGTTTGGGCCAAAAATGATAATAATAGAATTCAGGGTCTAATTGTTGAAACTCAATTGGAGGGGGTTTCAGCACCAGAAACACATAATAAGTGGTCCCTACGTGGATCTGTAACAGGTGAACTTATCTTTGATAACGTGAGAGTTCCAAAATCAAATTTATTACCAGGCAAAGACGGTTTAGGAGCCCCTTTAGGTTGTTTAGACAGTGCTAGATATGGAATAGCTTGGGGAGCAATAGGTGCAGCCATGGATTGTTATGATACAGCTTTAAGGTATTCTTTGCAAAGAGAACAATTTGGAAAACCAATTGCCGCTTTTCAGCTTCAGCAAAAAAAATTAGCAGAAATGATCACAGAGATCACAAAAGCGCAGTTTTTAACATGGAGATTAGGAGTTTTAAAAAATGAGAACAAGGCTACCACCGCTCAGATCTCTATGGCTAAGAGAAATAATGTAGCTATGGCTTTAAATATTGCTCGTGAATCTAGACAAGTGTTGGGAGCAATGGGTATTACAGGTGACTATTCTATTATGAGACATATGATGAATTTAGAGTCAGTAATTACTTATGAGGGGACACACGATATTCATTTACTGATTACGGGTCATGATATTACTGGTATTAGTGCGTTTAAATAATTTGTAATTATTTTTTTACGCCTCACAACTTTCGCAAGACTTTTTCTGTTTAAACTTTTGTGCAGCGTTCATGCTGTGTTGATAGTATAAGGACTTCAATCCTAGTTTCCAAGCAGTAATATAAATTTTATTAATTTCCATTGCTGAAGTATCTGGATGAACCATAATATTTACAGATTGTCCCTGGTCAATATAGTTTTGTCTATTTGCTGCTTGATAAATGATGTCCATTTGATCAATTTCTGAATATGTTTTGAAAACATTTTTTTCTTCTTCTGTTAAGAAATCTAAATGTTGTACAGATCCATCATAGTCTCTAATACTTCGCCAGACTTCTTTTGTATTTTCCCCTTTTTTATCTAGCAATTGTACTAAAAAAGGATTTTTAATGGTTGTTTTTACTTTTGCAATATCTTTTACATATATATTAGACCATATCGGTTCAATGCCTTGAGAAACCTGACCTAATATAAATGCAGATGATGTTGTGGGAGCAATTGCATTTAACGTAGCATTACGTCTACCGAGACCTTTTAAAACTTTGGGCTCACTAATTATATTAGCTAATTCTTTTGAAGCTTTATATGATTGATTTTTGATAAACTTAAAAATCTCAGTGTTTAAATTAAAGGCTTCTTGGCTGTTAAAAGAAAGCATTTTCGATTGTAATAATGAGTGCCATCCCAGGACTCCTAGACCTAAGGCGCGGTTTTCTTTTGCAAAGTTATATGCACGTTCCATGAATAGAAATGTTTGCTGATCGTCTCTATCTTCTGAGTCTCTATATGCTTCCAGCTTCTCAGTAAATTCTGTAATTACTGCATCTAAAAAATATACCATTGTTTCAACGGCATCGGTTTCCTTCCATTTTTCATAGTGTAATACATTTAGTGATGAAAGAACGCATACAAAGGACCAATTATCATTTGATGGTAACATGATTTCAGTACATAAGTTACTTGCATTTATTTGGTAATTACCTTTTTTATAAACATCAGGGGCCCCATTATTAGCATTGTCTTTAAAGAATATATATGGGTATCCTATTTCTCCTCTTCTTTGTATAACTTTGGCCCAAGTATTTCTTTTTTCAATATCACCCTGAATCATTTCAGTCATCCATTTATCCGTCACAGTTACCCCATGTGTTAGTTCTTGTATAGGATTTCCCTCTGTTCCAATGTCTAAAAATTCTGAAATATCTTTATGTTCAATTGGAAGATATGGAGAAAACCGTCCTCTCCTTACAGAGCCCTGGCTTACAACATCAACCATACTTTCAAAAAGTTGCATTATGTGGACGGATCCAGAAGCCTGTCCGTTATTTTTGACGGCCGCACCACGATGCCTTAGATGCCCAAAGTATCCTGATGTTCCTCCACCGAGTTTAGACATCATGCCTACTTCAGACTGGGTATATAAAATATTTCCCATATCATCAGAAACATTTGACCCAAAACAACTAATAGGGAGACCTCTTTTTTTTCCAAAATTAGACCAAACTGGTGAAGCCAGCGAGAAAAACCCTTCGGACATGTAATGATAAAACTTATCACTATAACCATCTATTTTTAGAATTTCCTCGGCTCTATCTGCAATTTCCCGTATTCTATTCTCTGGGCTTACTCCAGGAGCTATGTATCCTGCAGCTAAAAAATCACGACTATGCTTGGTTAGCCAATTAAAGTTATTTTCTTTTTTGGTATTATTAGTCAATAATTGTTTTTTTCGCGCATTCAATAACTCTTCTTTATTTAACTGGTACTGATCTTTTTTCTCTTTTCTATGTATCGTTGGTTTTTTCATATTATTTAAGATATTTTTCGACAGATTCATCTTTAACAAACAGATCTTCACCGGTTATACTTTGTGTACGTTTACTATAGTTAATAGAACGCTTAACAAAGAAATCACCATGTTTAGTTCCTATAATTTCATCATTAAACCATTCAGTTTTAGATAATAAGTTTTCATCAGTTTTAAAAATTTTATTAACCCCAATGCTTTCAAGAGATCGATTAAAGCGATCTTTGATAAATTCGTTAATTTCCGATTTGGGTAAAAAATCTAACTCCCCTTCTTCAAAGATCCAATCAATAATTGCACTCTCAGCCTCAAAGGCTTTTTTGCACATGTCTTGGATTCGGTTTTCATAATCTTTATCAAACCATTCAGGATTTTCAGTCTTAAGTATTTGAATTAAATCTATGCCAAAGTCTCCATGAATTTGTTCTTCTTTAGAAGTTGCTTCTACAACGTTGGAAATTCCTTTAAGCATATTTTTGTGCTTATTGAAAGCCATGATGATTAGAAATTGGGAAAATAATGAAACGTGTTCAATAAATAATGAGAAAAGTAAAACAGATTCAGCATAATCTTGATTGTTTTCACTTTTTGAATTTGACAAAGCAGTTTCGAGGTATTTTACACGCTTCATGATTACAGGCTTTTTCTTCAGGACTTCAAATTCCTTATTAAGGCCTAGGATTTCTAACAAATGTGAATATGCGTCGGCGTGTCTAACTTCGCTTTCTGCAAAAGTTGCACCAACAGAACCAATTTCAGGCTTAGGTATTTTTTGAAAAATATCACCCCAAAAACTTTTTACTGCAACTTCAATTTGTGAGATGGCAAGCATTGTATTTTTGATCGCACTACACTCATGATTAGTGAGACTAGTTTTAAAATCTTGTATGTCACTAGTAAAATTAAACTCAGAATGAATCCAGTATGAATGGCGGATAGCAGGAACATATTCGTATAATTCAGGATATTCATAAGGCTTTAAATTGATACGTTTTTCAAACATATCTCTTTGGCGCTTTTTGGCTTGAGTATTTCTATATAATATGTATGCTTTTGCAACATCTAAGTATTTGCTTTGCATTAGCTTATGTTCTACTAAGTCTTGAATTTCTTCTACGTTGGGAACATAGTTTGGGCTTTCTTTTTTTCTACTTAACAACTCGTTGTATACATCCATTGAAACGGCTTCGGCGTCTTTTACATCGCCATTTTTTACAGATATCATAGCTCTTAAAATAGCATCTGTTATTTTTTCAAGTTCAAATGGTTTTTTGGCAAAGTTCCTCTTAAAGATATTTTCAATCTGTATATTCTGCATAGTTATAGTTAACAATTATGTATATAATATTTTTTGGGGGCGAGCAGACCACAAGCTGTTCTTATGTATGTGCTGTCGACAAAGATTTAATTTTAAATTAAAATTTACAATAGAGAACCCAAAATATATTTATTTAGTTTTTAACAACGATTGTTATTAACTTTTTTATAATAGACTTGCAACGTGAAATTTTTATAATTCAAATAAATATTTGACGATAAAAAATTCTGTTTTTTAGGTCAAAACAATTATTATTATGTAAGTTAATCAATAGTAATGTAAATGTGATAATTTAAATTAATGTTAATATGCAAGATCTAAAAAAGATTATAAGTCATTGTAAAGAATATGGATTTATATTTCCATCTAGTGAAATATATGATGGATTATCGGCCATTTATGACTATGGACCATTCGGTGTAGAGTTAAAAAATAATATTAAAAAGTATTGGTGGAAGTCCATGGTTCAGGAGAATGAAAATATTGTAGGAATTGATTCAGCAATTTTCATGCACCCTTTAATATGGAAAGCTTCTGGCCATGTAGATGCATTTAATGATCCCCTAGTAGACAATAAAGATTCTAAAAAACGTTATAGAGCTGACAATTTAGTTGAGGACGAAATGGAAAAGTATCAGCAAAAAATTGACAAAGAAATAAAAAAAGCTCAAAAAAGATTTAGCCCAAATTTTGATTTGGAACAGTTTGTGGCTACTCACCCTCGAGTTGTTAAGTATACAAAAAAAATAGATGATGTTAAATTAAAACTAAGCACGGCATTAGTAAATAATAATATGTCGAGTATTAAAGAAATTATAGAAGAACTTGAGATTCGATGCCCAGTTTCAGGCACCTCCAATTGGACAGATGTAAGGCAGTTTAATTTAATGTTTGATACAAAAATAGGTGCTGTTAGTGATGATGCCAGTAAACTATATTTGCGCCCGGAGACGGCTCAAGGTATATTTGTTAATTTTTTAAATGTTCAAAAAAGTGCAAGAAAAAAAATTCCATTTGGAATCGCTCAAATTGGCAAAGCTTTTAGAAATGAAATTGTAGCTAGACAATTTATTTTTAGAATGCGAGAGTTTGAACAAATGGAA
>MDSW01049014.1_pt1 | contig 37923 bp, 35 predicted proteins | sample 811171 | NCBI WGS metagenome assembly MDSW01 (sample SAMN05326641, study PRJNA326480) | marine metagenome | isolation source: seawater | place: Atlantic Ocean: North West | collected 2012 | reverse complement strand
TTTTCATTGGCAAAATTGTGAAATAGATTATCATTTACATCCTCAATCATCAGATATTGCTATGGGAGTTGATTCAGGAAGTAATAAAGATGAAGGAGCAGGTGATCAAGGTATTATGTTTGGTTATGCTTGTACTGATACTGATACATTAATGCCAGCACCTATTCACTATTCCCATCAAATTTTATTAAAAATGGCTGAGTTAAGAAAAAATGGAACTAGGACTGAGTTTGAACCTGACTCAAAAAGTCAAGTAACTATGCTATATCAAAATGGTAAACCTTCAAAAGTGACGTCAGTTGTAGTTTCTACGCAACATAAAGAGGGACTAACTCCTAACCAGATTAAGGAAGTGGTTAAACCAATCGTAAATGACTGTATTCCTAATGAATTAATGCAAGAGCTTAAAGATGAAGAATTTTACGTTAACCCAACTGGAAATTTTGTTATTGGAGGACCTGATGGTGACTCTGGTCTGACAGGTAGAAAAATTATTGTAGATACTTATGGTGGTGCCGCACCACACGGTGGAGGAGCCTTTTCTGGCAAAGACCCTAGTAAAGTAGATAGATCAGCTGCATATGCCGCAAGATATTTGGCAAAAAATATAGTTGCTGCTGAATTGGCTGATGAGTGTATTATTCAGCTAGCGTATGCAATTGGAGTTTCAAAACCTTTATCAATTTATGTAAATACTAATGGAACAAATAAAGTTGATGAAACAAAAATAGAGAATCTTATCCCTGAACTTTTTGATTTAAGTCCAAGAGGAATAAGGGAACATTTAAAACTAAGTAATCCTATTTATGTTCCAACATCAGCTTATGGACATTTTGGAAGAACTCCAAGTAAAGAGGGACATTTTACATGGGAAAATACTGATTTAGTAGAAAGTTTTAAAAGTGCTTTTTAGATTTATATAATTGAATATATTATTAGAATTAGAATGTGATTTAAAATTATTAAATAATTTTTCAAAAAAATTAGCAAAAAAAACTAAAGTTGGAGACATTTTTTTCTTATCAGGAGATCTAGGTACTGGCAAAACCACTTTTACTAGATTATTTATTAATTCTATATTTGATACAAAAAATATTACTAGGCCAAAAAATATCAAAAGCCCCTCTTACCCAATAATGATAAATTACTCTTTAGCTAAATATGAAATATGTCATTATGATTTGTATAGATTAAAACATAAAAGTGAATTATTGGAAATTGGAATATTAGAAGATTTTAAAAACAATATATCTATAATTGAATGGCCTGAATTAATTTTAAACAATTTTTCATTTACTGATTATTATTTAATTCAATTTGAGGTTATAAATAAATATAAAAGACTTTTAAAAATTAAACATACTAATAAAAATAAGCTTTGATGCAAGAAAATATCTATGAAAAATTACCCCAAAGTTTTCTTAAATATGAGATTAAAAAAATAGAAAGTGGTGCATCCAATAAAATTATTTTTAGATTAAATAAAAATAAAAAATCTTATATATTGATTGATTTTAAAAAAGATAAAAAAGAATATAAAAAACATGTAAAAATTTTTAGCATATTAAAAGATATTAATATCTCCATTCCAAAAATTATAGATAAAAATGATAAATATCAAATTTTAATTTGTGAAGATTTTGGTGATTTTAGATATGATAAGATCTTAAATAAATATTCAGCTAAAGATTTGCTAAAATATGCAGTTGATACTTTATTGGTAATTAATAATTCAATAAAATATAATAAACATTATCAATTAGAGCAATATAGCTTAAAAATTTTTAACTCTGAAATTATTGAACTACCAGAATATTATTTTCCATACATTAAATTGAATAACTATAATTTAAAAAAGGATTTTATGTCTATTTGGTTAGAGGCTTTTGAAAATTTCAACTTCGAATTCAACTCTTTTACCCATAAAGATTTTAATATTAATAACCTTTTTTTTATACCGTCAAAAAAAAAGCATTTAAAATGTGGAGTGATTGATTTTCAAAGTGCTTTTTGGGGCGAAAGTTCATGGGATTTATTTTCTTTATTAGAAGATTCAAGAATGCTTTTTACTGATAAATTTAATGAAGAGTTAATTGTATATTTTTTTAGAAATAGTAAAATTAATTCATCACTTTCAGATTTCAAAATGAAATATCATTTTTTAAACTGCTCTAGACAAACTCGACTTTTAGGAAGATGGGTTAAATTAACTAAAGAATTAGATCAAGATTCATATTTAAAATATATTCCTGTAACTTTAAGACGTTTAAAAAAAAGTTTAGATATTCTTAACGATAAAAACTTAAGTTTATTTTATAAAACATATATATTAAAATAATGTCTATAAGATTTTCAGGTATGATATTAGCTGCAGGTTTTGGTAAACGCATGTTGCCTTTAACAAAAAATTTACCTAAACCTTTGATAGAGGTAAATGGTATTTCTTTATTAGATAATGCTATAAATTTTTTAAAAAAATTAGGTTGTAATCAAATAATTATTAATACTCATTTTAAAAATTTACAAATTCAACAAAAAATTAATCAACGCAAAGATAAAAACATAATTACTTTAATTCATGAGGAAGAGTTATTAGATACTGGGGGGGCAGTTAAAAATGCTATTCCTTATTTTGATAACAGTAATATTTTATTGATTAATTCTGATGTTTTTTGGACGGATGAAAATATTAATGATGCAAAGACACTTGTTGATGATTATTTTAATTTTAATCTTCCACACTTACTTTTAGTAGAAAAAAGAAATGCTATTGGTTTGGATAGAAATACTGGTGATTTTTGTTTAAATAAAAAAATTGTTGAAAAGTATAAACAAGGAGATCAAATTATATATTATTCTGGTTTGCAAATATTAAATTGTAATTTTTTTAATAATTTTTCTATTAAAAAATTTTCATTTAATTTGGTTTGGGATTCATGGATCAATGATAAAAAATTATGTGGAAAAGTAATGAAATCTAAATGGTATCATGTAGGTGATATTGAGGGTTTATCAAAAGCGAATGAATTGCTCTCTTGATTTAAGCAAATTAATGATTAAATTAAGATTATGTCTACATTTCCTACCAGCAATGATACTTTTAATGATGATATTTCTTCACCGGATATATTAACCTTAGTTGATTTTTGGGCTGAATGGTGCGGTCCTTGTAAGCAAATAGGACCTATTCTCGAAGAAATTTCAAATGAAAAAAAAGATAAAATTAAAATTTTAAAGCTAAATATTGATGATAATCCAGAAACTGCTCAAAAATTTGGTGTGCAAGGAATTCCAACATTAATGTTATTTAGAGGTGGCAGTTTAATTGATACAAAAGTTGGCAGCTTACCTAAATCTAACCTCATAGATTGGATAGAAAGTAATTTAAAGTAATTTATTTCTTATTTTGCCTATTAAATAAAGAGAACCACTTATTAAAATTATTTTAGGTTTTATTTCTTTTAGTAAAAAATTTTTAGCAGAAGAAAAATTATTTTTTTTAAAATTTAAAATTTTTAATTTATTGCAAACTTTTGCTATTTCCTCGTTTTTAAAGGTGTTTTTTTCATTCGGTATAGGTATACAAATTACACCTAGTAAAATTGGTTTTAATTTTTTTAAAAAATTATATATATCTTTATTATTAAGCATACCTAAAATTAGCCAAATTTTTATATCTTTTTTTTTAAAAAATTTTAATATTACATTTGCCCCATCGATATTATGGGCTCCATCCAAGTAAAATGTGACACTATTTTTTTTTGTTTTTTCTAGTCTTCCAGGCCACTTTGTATTTAGAATAGCTTTATCTATATTTTTTTTCTCAATTTTATATCCTATTTCTTTTAAAAATAATGCAGCTGTTATTGCAGTACTAGCATTTTCTATTTGATGCTCACCCTGTAATTTTGGATTTTTAAAACTAAATAATTTTTTTTGGTATTTTAATTTAAATAAATTATTATCTTGATAAACTATTTTATAGTTTTGATTAAAAAATAATTTTTTATTTTTCTTTTTGATTAATTTTTTTTTAATATGAGAATTAACAATTTTTTTTTGTTTGCCAATTACAACAACACTGTTTTTTTTTATTATTCCTAATTTTTCATTTGAAATATTAATTACTTTTTTACCTAAAAATTCTTGATGATCAATTCCAATTGGAGTAATAATATCAATTAGACTATTTGAAATAACATTTGTAGCGTCTAACCTCCCTCCAAGCCCAGTTTCTAGAATTAAAAAATTGGCTCTTTCTTTTGAAAAAAGATAAAAAGCTGCAGCAGTAGTTATTTCAAAAAAAGTAATTGGCTGTTGTCCATTAATTTTTTTTATGATTTTAAGAGTTTTGATAAGTTTTGCAGTATTAATTATATTATTAGAAATTACAAACCTCTCATTAAATTTACTTAAGTGTGGTGATGTATACGCATGAATTTTATAAGAATTTTCTTTTAATATATTGAAAATGTAACTAAGAACGGATCCTTTTCCATTAGTTCCAGCAATATGAATTACAGGAGGTAATTTTAAATGAGGATTATCTAATTTTTGTAAAAGTTTTAATATTCGGTTAAGTGATAAATCAATATATTTTGGATGAAGTTTTATTAGTTGTTCTAACAACCTGTCCAATTCTTTTGTCATTTAATTATGAAATATGATGAAGTAATTCAGATAATTTCTTTTTTAAATCTTTACGGTGCACAACAATATCAACCATTCCATGTTCATACAAATATTCAGCTTTTTGAAAATCTACAGGTAACTCTTCGCGTATTGTATCTTGAATAACCCTTTTCCCTGCAAAACCAATTGTAGAACCTTTTTCAGCAATTGTAATATCTCCTAACATTGCAAATGAAGCAGTAACACCACCAGTGGTAGGTTCTGTTAATACAGCAATATACGGAATTCTATTTTTGTTTAATAGTTCTACTGCTGCCACAGTTCTAGGCATTTGCATTAAGCTAATTATACCCTCTTGCATTCTTGCTCCTCCTGATGAAGTAAAAATTATATATGGACATTTTTTTTCTATAGCACTTTTAGCTCCAGCAACAATACCCGCTCCAACTGCTCTTCCCATTGAGCCACCCATAAAATTAAAATTCATAAATCCAAACATTGCTTTTTTTTGATTAATTGCTCCTTCACCAAGAATAAAAGCATCATGTCTATTAGTTTTTTTTCTATACTCCTTAAGTCGATCTTTATATTTTTTTTTATCCACAAATTTTATTGGATCATCTGAAATTTTTTCTAATTGTATTTCTTTAAATTCATGTTTATCAAATAAAATTTCTATTCTATTTTCAGCAGTCATGCGGAAATGATAATCACAAGTAGAACAAACACGAAGGTTATTACTTAGATCTTTATGATGTATCATATTTGCACAAGCGGGACAATTCGTCCATAGATTTTCAGGAACATCTCTTTTGCTTACAAGAGCTCTTAGCTTAGGTTTTACAAAATTAGTTAACCAATTCATTTAGTTGTTCCTTTTTTTAAATTTAATATAAGATTTTTGATTTTTTTTAACATTAAATTTTTATTTCTAAATTCTTTTTCAATAATTTTTACTATTGATGAACCTACAACTGCACCATCGGCTATTTTACAAACTTCGCTTACTTGTTTTTTATTATTTATACCAAAACCAGCCACAATTGGTAAGTTTGAGTATCTCCTAATATTTTTTATAGACTTACTTAATTCTTGCATATCACCCGATTTTTGACCTGTAATACCTGTAATGGTTACGTAATACAAAAAACCTGAAGAATTACTTGTAATAATTTTAATTCTTTTTGTTGTTGTTGTAGGAGTAATCAATCTAATTAAATCTATTTTGTGGGATCTGATTTCTTTGTATAATTCAGAGTCCTCTTCAGGTTGTAAGTCGACTATTATTAAGCCATCAATTCCATTATTAGAGCATTTTTTTACAAATTTTTTTATGCCATAGTGTAATATTACATTGTAATACCCCATTAGAATAATTGGAATATTGTTATTATTTTTTCTTAAACTTTTTGATATTTCAAAGATAGTATTAAGATTAGTCCCATTTTTAATCGCTCTATTACTTGATAGTTGAATGGTAGGACCATCAGCCATAGGATCAGAAAAAGGCATTCCTATTTCGATAATATCTGTACCATTTTGAATTATTGTTTCTAAAATTTTTTTTGAAGTTTGTTTATCAGGATCCCCTCCTGTAACAAATGTAACTAACTTTTTTCTATTATCAGAAAATACTTTTTTAATTCTATGAGACATTAGATTTTGATATTTAAATTTTCAGCAACAGTAAAAATATCTTTATCTCCTCTCCCACACATATTCATGACTACAATTTTGTTAGAAGCCATTTTTGGAGCAATTTTGAGAAGAGCAGCTAGAGCATGAGCTGGTTCTAAGGCTGGAATTATTCCTTCCAATTTGCAACAATATTGAAAAGCTTTTAATGCTTCATTGTCTGTTGCGGATACATATTTTACTCTTTTTTCATCAAATAAAAAAGAATGTTCAGGACCGATTCCTGGATAGTCTAAACCTGCTGAAATCGAATGAGCCTCCTCAATCTGCCCATCCTTATTTTGCAATAGATAAGTTTTATTTCCGTGTAAAACACCAGGTTTTCCACCAGATAAACTTGCAGCATGTTTGCCAGAAGACAAACCTAATCCAGCTGCCTCAACTGCTAGCATATCAACATCTTTATCATCTAAAAAATCATAAAATAAACCCAATGCATTTGAACCACCACCAATACAAGCTACTAAAAGATCAGGGAGTTTATTTTCTGCATTTAAAATTTGTGATCTAACTTCTTTACCTATTATTGATTGAAAATCTCTTACCATACTAGGGTAGGGGTGGGGTCCTGCTGCTGTACCAATAATATAAAACGTTTCTCTTACATTTGTTACCCAGTCTCTTAATGCTTCGTTCATAGCATCTTTTAAAGATTGCGACCCACTATCAACACTTCTTACCTCTGCTCCTAACAATTTCATTCTAAAGACATTAGGAGATTGTCTTTCTATATCTTTTTGCCCCATATAAATTATACATGGTAATCCAAACAATGCACATACTGTAGCTGTAGCAACTCCATGTTGACCTGCTCCTGTCTCTGCAATTATTCTTTTTTTACCCATTTTTTTTGCGAGCAATATTTGTCCCATACAATTGTTTATTTTATGAGCACCTGTATGATTTAATTCATCTCTTTTAAAATAGATTTTTGGACCTTTAATATCTCTAGTAATTCGTTCCGCAAAAAATAATGGACTTGGTCTTCCTATATAGTTTTTAAAATAATATTCTAATTCATTTAAAAATTTATTATCATTTTTAAGTTTATTATATTCATTTTCAACTTCCTCTATAAGTGGCATTAAAGTTTCAGATACATAACGTCCCCCAAACATACCAAAATAGCCTTTTTCATCAGGCATTTGCTTATAAGTATTTTTCTTATTCATTGTATTTTTTAAAAAGATTATCAATCATCTTATTATTTTTTACTCCAGGTATCTCTTCTACACCTGATGATAAATCAATTCCATCTGGATTTACAAATTTTTTAATAATTCCTATATTTGACACATTTATTCCACCAGAGATAAACCAAGGCTTATTTATTTTAAGATTTTTCAATATTTTCCAGTCAAAACTTTTGGCATTTCCTCCTGGTAATTCTCTCTTTTTTGCCTTGTAATCAAACAAAAAAAAATCTGCATCTACATATTTTTTAATTTTATTTAAATCTTTTTGAGATGAAATAGAAATAACTTTAATTATCTTAATTCTAAAAATATTTTTTAATTTAGATATATATTGATTATTTTCATCACCATGAAGCTGTATGTATTTTAACTTTAATCTTTTGATTTTAGCAACAATAGTATCCAGTTCTTCATTAACAAAAACTCCAACTGGATTAATATTTTTATTTTTAACAAAACTTATTAATTCACTAGCTTTTTCTAGACTAATATTTCTTGGGCTTTTTTTGTAAAAAATTAATCCAAAATAATCAACTTTATTTTTAGTGCAACAATTAATCGTCTTAATTTCTTTTATTCCACAAATTTTAAAATACACGATATTAAATTATACTTTTATTAATTTGTTGAATTAATTTTAACGGATCATTTGATTTAGTAATTGGTCTGCCAATAACTAAAAAATCTGCACCTAAATTAATAGCTTCTTGAGGTGTAACGTATCTTTTTTGATCATCGTTTTTATCTTTATAATCTTCCGGCCTTATTCCAGGCACTACTAAAATTAATTTATCTCCTGCAATTTTTCTAACAAATTTAACTTCTAGTGGGCTACATACTATTCCATCTAATTTGTTTACTAATGCATAATTAGTAAAATCAGACACAATTTTTTCTAAATTTTTATTATAATAATATTTTTCTGTTTGTTTTTCATCAAGACTTGTCAAGATTGATACACCAAGAATTTTAATATTGTTTTTTGAAAAGACAGCAGCATTTTGCATATCATCTCCTCCAGAAATATGGATTGTTGTAAAAAATGGGTTTAATTTTGATATAGCTTGTATACCATTTTTTACAGTATTTGGAATATCATGTAGTTTCAGATCAAGAAAAATTTTGACATTTTGATTTTGAATTAATTTATAACCATCTATTCCAAAATTAAAAAAAAATTCATAGCCTATTTTAAATGCAAAAGATTCATTTTTTAGCTCAGTAATTAAATCTAATATTTGTGTAATATTATCATTGTTATCTAAAGCAATAATAATTTTTTTATTACTCATTTTATTCTGAGTTTATTTTTTTATGTAAAATCTTTCCAATTTTAAAGTGAATTTTATAGTTCTGTTTTTTAAATAATTTTTCATTAGTTTTAGGATTTCGAACATATTTTGCTTTATTTATCTTTTTTGAAAAAGTTCCAAAGCCTCTTATTTCTATCTTATTATCATTTAGTAGTCCTGAATTTATTTTTTTAAAAAAAAGATTCAAAATTGTTTCAATATCGTTCAGACTTAAAGAGGGATATTTTTTATTTATATTTGTAAATAATTCAGATTTTAACATCAATTACTATTTTTTTTTATCTAAAACAGATCCTAAAATATCACCTAAGGAAGCTCCAGAATCGCTTGATCCATATTTTGATAAAGCATTTTTTTCATCTTGAATTTCCACTTCTTTTATTGAAAGATTAATCAGTCTAGATTTATTATCCAATGATACAATCATAGAATCTACTTTTTCATTTAGAGCAAATCTTTCTATCTTTTGATCAGCCTTATTTTTTGCTAAATTTGATTTTTTAACAAAACCAGTAATATTATCACCTAAATTAATTGTTAAGCCTTTATCATCAATAGAAAGAATAGTTCCTGTAACCATCGACTTTAAAGGGTTTTTTTGAATATAATCTGATACAGGATCACTTTTCAGCTGTTTAATTCCTAAGCTTATTCTTTCTTTTTCTATATTTATATCTAATATTTTTACTTTTACTTTATCCCCTTTTTTGAATTCTGAAAGTGTTTTTACAGCTTCTTCTTCACTCCAAGATAAATCAGAAACATGTATCATTCCATCAATTTCTTCATGAACTTTAACAAAAATACCAAAATCAACAACATTTACTACTTCTGTTTCAAAATCTTCACCTACAACCAATTTTTTTGAAATTGTTTGCCATGGATTATCTTTCAATTGCTTAAGACTACATAGTACTCTTCGTTTATCATCATCAAATTCAAGAATTTTTACTTCTAAGGATTCTTTAAGTTCTACTATTTTTGATGGATGCGGGGTTTTCTTTAACCATGTTAATTCAGATAATGGGATAAAACCCTCAAATTTATTTTCAATTAATATAGATACGCCTTGATCGTTAATCGAATGTACAGGAGCAGTAATATTAGTATTTGTTTTTAAAGAGTTGTTAATTTCTAACCACGGATCATCTGTTAGTTGTTTAATACCTAAGCTTAACCTTGTTAGTTCTTGGTCAAATTTTAAAACTTTTACTTTAATTGTAGATCCTAATTCTAAAATATCGGATGGACTATTAATTTTATTCCAAGCAATATCCGTGACATGAACCAAACCATCAATTCCTCCTAGATCAACAAATGCACCATAATCAGTTATATTCTTTATTTTGCCTTCAAGTATTGATCCTTCAGAGATATTAGAAAGAAGTTCTGTTCTTTGCTCCTTAAGCTCAACATCTGAAATTGCTTTACGAGAAACAACTATATTACCTCTAAATTTATCCATTTTTAAAATCATTAGATCTAGAGGTTTGTGAAGTAATTCCTTAGTATCTTTTGTAACTTGTCTTGAGTCAATTTGTGAACCAGGTAAAAAAGCTGTAACACCATCTAGATCTACACTCATGCCACCTTTAACTCTATTAAAAGGTATTCCTGTGACAACTTTATTATTATTATAACAATCTTGTAAATGATTCCATGCACTTTGTTTTATTGCTTTTTCTCGAGATAATTTTGTTTCCCCATTCGCACTATCAACATTTTCTATATAAACGTTAAGTTTTTGACCTAAGTCAATTTCTGGTTTTGTTCCAGGTCTAGAAAATTCAGTTATAGGAACTCTTCCTTCACTTTTAAGTCCCACATCTATAATTACTACATCATTTTCTATACCAACAACCTTGCCCTCGACTATAGATTTTTCTTTGCTTTGATTTTTATCAATTGAATTATTTATAAGCTTCTCATATTCTTCGTTAGTGATTTTCTCTTTTGTGGATTGTTGCATAAATTTAAACTTTAGCTAGAATGGAGTTTATTTTTTTGATTGTTTTTGTAAAAGAACCAGAATTATCAATTAAAATTGCTTCTTTATGCATAAGTAAAGGTGATTCTTTCCTATTTTTATCTTTATAATCTCTCAATTTTATTCCTCTTAAAATGTGAGCGTATATAGACTTTTCACCTAGTTGAAGCAACTGTTTATGTCTTCTTTTTGCTCTTATTTCAGCTGATACTGCAATAAATAGCTTGATATTGGCGTCTTTAAAAACCTTTGACCCAATATCTCTACCATCTATAACTGCACCTTTGTAGGATTTAAGGGCTTTTTTAATAATAATTTTTTGTTGTTCATTAATAAAATTTCTTACAATTGGCTTTGAAGCAACTATAGATGATAATTTACTAATATTCTCTGTTCTTAGGCTTTTATGATTTTTAGCAGATAAGTTTGATATGTTTTTAATAACATCAGTAAATTGGTAATTTTTTTTTAAATCAATTTTTTTGTCTAAGATTATTTTAGTAAATCTTCTGTATAATATTCCAGAGTCCAGATGAAAAAAATTATATTTTTTTGCAATATATTTAGAAATACGTTCTTTTCCTGAACCAGCAGGACCATCAACTGAAATAATGAAATTATTCAATATGTATTCCTAATTTTCCACCAGCATTATTAAAGTTTTCAAAAAAATTAGGAAAGCTTGTGTTAATGGATTCTTCGTCTTCTATTTTTAAATCATTACCTAATTTACTTCCCATAACTGCAAAAGCCATTGCTATTCTGTGATCATAGTCAGTTTTTATTATATTATTTTTTAATTCAAATTTTTTTCCAGGATTAATAAAAAGATTTTCACCTTCAATTTCACAATAAATACCACAATTTTCTAGATTGTGTCTTATTAACTCTAAACGATCACTTTCTTTTACTCTTAATTCTTTCAAACCATAAAATTTTGATGGAGTTTCAGCAAAACTTGCTGCTACAGCAAGAATTGGGAATTCATCAATCATTAATTTTGCAATACTACCATCAAGTTCACAACCTTTTAATTTGGAATGACTTATATTTAAATCGGCAATTTTTTCTTCATTTACAAATCTTTCATTTTTAATATTAATTTTAGCTCCCATTTTTTGTAGTGCTCTTAATATTCCATCCCTAGTTGGATTAATATTTATATTTTCCAAAGTAAGTTTTGAATTTTCGTTTATCAAGGCAGCAACAATAAAGAAAGCTGCACTAGATAAATCTGATGGCACTGAAATATTTTTTGATGTTAGTTCATTTTTTCCTAATATAGATATATTAGATCCTGACATCCTTTCTTTTGTAGTTATTTTAGCACCAAAAGCTTTTAACATTATTTCAGTATGATTTCTTGTAATGTTTTCTTCAATTATTTGAGTTTTGCCAGTTGTATTCAACGCCGCCAAAATAAGGCCAGATTTTATTTGGGCAGATGGTATTAAAATTTTGTGTTGAATATTTTTTAGTTCATTGCCTAAAATTTTTATAGGTAAAGTTCCAGATTGATTTTCAAATTTACCTCCCATTATACATAAAGGATCAGTAATTCTTTTCATTGGTCTTTTGGATAGTGATTTGTCTCCTTCTAAAATGGTATCAAACTTTTGACTTGATAATAAGCCTGTTAATAATCTAGCACTTGTACCTGAGTTACCTAAATAAATAGGTTTATCTGGTTTTTTTAAAGAATTTAATCCTTTTCCATAAATAGTTGTTATGTTCTTATTAGTAATAATATTAACACCCATTTGTTTAAATGCATTTAGAGTATGTAGAACATCTTTAGACATTAAAAGATTAGAAATTTCAGATGTGCCGTTAGATATGGATGGTATAATAACAGATCTATGAGATATAGATTTATCTCCTGGTATTTTAATATTACCATTAATACCTTCGTAAATTTTTGAGCTAATTAGCATTAATTATAAATTGAATTCTGAGCCTAAATAAAATTGTTTTATTTTATCATCTTTAATAGCATCAGTTGGCATTCCTTCAAAAAAAATAGAACCTTCATTAACAATATATACTTTATCTACTATTTTTAGAGTTTCTCTCACGTTGTGATCTGTAATGAGAATGCCAATATTTTTTTTCTTAAGTTTTTTTATTATTAATTTTATTTCTTCTATGGATACTGGATCAATTCCAGTTAATGGCTCATCTAAAAGCAAATAATTTGGTTTTGAAGCTAAAGTTCTTGCTATTTCTAATCTTCTTCTTTCTCCACCAGATAAAACTACAGATTTTGATTTTCTTACATGATTAATGTCAAATTCATTTAATAGGTTTTCTAAAATTATATTATGTTGACTCTTATCTTTTTCAATTATTTCTATAATTGACATAATATTGTCCTCAACATTCATTCCTCTAAAAATTGATGGTTCTTGTGGTAAGTAACTAATACCTTTTTCACCTCTTAGATATATAGGTAAATTTGAAATGTCTATCTTATCTAAATGAATTGATCCAGCATCAGCTTTCAGTAAGCCTACAATAATATAAAAAGTTGTTGTTTTTCCAGCTCCATTTGGACCTAATAAACCTACAATTTCTCCCCTATTTATATTAATACTAACATCTCTTACAACTTTTTTACTACCAAATGATTTTGAAATTTTACTAATTATTAAACCATTATTTAAAATTTGAAATTTATTCATCTGTATCTGTTATTATTACTTTAACCTTTTCTTGATTATTTGAAGTTATTTTATAAGATTCATCTAAAGTATTAAGTTTCGCATAATCTCCAGTTATTGTTTCACCGCCTCTAATTAATTTAACATTATCAAATAGCTCTATAATGTTTTCTTTTTTATTATATTTTGCTCTTTTAGCAAACATATTTGAGGTATCTGTAATGATGTTTGCTATATTTTCATCTTCAACATAGAGTTTTTCTACTTCATTTATATCATTAATAGTTACATATTTTCCATCAATAACGTCAGCAAAAATTTGTATAGTTTCTGTTTTTAATTCTGAATTATTACCTCTTAAATTAAACGCACCTGTTAAATTATTAACCATAATAGATTCATCTGAAAACATATTTATGTTATTGTACAAAAGGGATGATTTTTCTCCATAAATATAAATATCTTCATTTTTTGTAGAAAAATTAATTTTTTGTCCTTTAGCTATTATCCCTTTTGTTGAAGTAAGTTTTACACTGCCCTCTGATTCAATTTTTGTTACATCATATAAATCTTTTTCAAAATAAGCTTTTACTAAATCAGCACTAAGTTCAAAGTTGTCTGATAAAATATTAACATTTTTTTTTAGTAAATAAAATTTTTCTTTTTGAAAAACTTCTATCCCTTCTTCTGTTGTAATCTCAGTTTGACCAGTTTCTCTTGCAATAGTATTTAAAGTAAACAAAAGTATTAAAATAAAAATTCTAATCATTGAGATAAAATTAATTTTGATTTTCCATTAAATTTTATTATTTTTCCTTTTTCCGTAATATTGAAACCTTCTGATTCAATAGTAGTTTTTTCAGAAACAAAAATAGAATCATTTTTACTTTTAGCAGTTTGTTTTTCTCTGTTGTAGATCACATCATTTGAATGAATTGTAAAGTCTGTAGATTTAAATAATACATCATTCTTTAATAAAATATCGTTATTATCCATTATATTGCCTTCATTTGCCGTTACAGAAATAATATTTTTTTCATTATTTATTGTAAACTTAGGTTTTAAGATATCGTATTTAGAATTTTGATTAATTGTTATATCAATATTGTTATTGGAAATATTAATTTGAGTATAAATGTATAATATAAATAAAACTGCAAGAGTAGATATACATATAAAAATTAACAATAATTTTTTATTAATTTGTAAAAAAATATTCAATTTAACTGCTCAATCTCAATAAATCATGTATGTGAACTATTCCTATTGGCATCATTTTTTTACATATGAATAGACTAGTAATTCCTTTAGAATTCATTATGTTAATTGCCTCACCAACTAATGTTTTTTCATCAACTACTGTAGGGTCTTTAGTCATAACTTCCATAGCTTTTTTATCAATAATATTTTTATCCATATTTCTTCTTAAATCTCCATCAGTTATAATACCTACCAATTTTTTATTTTTATTAATTACGCCAACACAACCAAAACTTTTTTTTGTCATTGTTAGTAAAGCTGAAGACATTTTTGAATTAATTTGTGTAAGGGGCAATTCTTTTTTATCATGCATAATATCTGATAAACGAACTAGATCTTTTCCAATATTGCCACCTGGATGAAATTTACTAAAATGAGATTTCTTAAATCCTCTCATCTTTAATAAGGTTATAGCAATTGCATCACCAATTATAAGCGTCATAGATGTAGAACTTGTTGGCGCTAGATTTAATGGACAAGCTTCTATTGGTTTTTTAAATAAAATTCCAAAATTTGATTTTTTATACAATGTTCCATTTTTATTACTAGAAATGCTTAGTAATGGAATATTAAATCTTTTAGCATAATTTAATATATCGTTTAATTCATGTGTTTGTCCTGAATTAGAAATAGCTAATATACAATCATTTTTTACTATTGAGCCAAGATCACCATGACTAGCTTCAGTTGCATGAATAAAAATAGACGGCGTTCCTGTAGAAGATAAAGTTGCTGACAATTTATTAGCAATATGACCACTCTTACCTATCCCAGTAACAATTACTCTTCCTTTTGTTTCATATATAGTTTTAACAACATTATAAAAGTTCCTATCAAAAGAAGAATTTAGACTTTTGATGCCTTTTAATTCTGTATTTAATACTCTTTTTGCTTCGGATATAATTTTTGTTCTATTCATAATATCAATGACTAAAAATATCTAGTTCAGACCAACCTAGTAAATCTAAACTAACTCTATATTCAATAAATTTAAAACATTCTTGAGCAATTTTTAACCTATTTTCTCTTATCAACATGTCATCTAGTTTTTTTTTTATTTCATGAAGATATAAAACATCCATAGCTGCATACTTTTGCTGTTTTGATGTTAGCTTTACATTTCCCCAATCCGAAGTTTGTTGTTCTTTATCTATTTTTTTATTTAATAAATTTAGACATAAATCTTTGTAACCGTGTTTATTAGTAAAAGTTCTTGCTATTTTAGATGCAATTTTTGTACAGTAAATATTTTTTATATTTATTTTGTATGAGTAATTTAGAATTCCAACATCAAATCGAGCATAATGAAAAATTTTTAATATTTTTTTATCTTTGAGAATTCTTATTAAATTTTTGGGTTTTTGATTAAAATCATTAATTTTTACTAAATGACAAATTCCATCTCCATTTGATATTTGGATTAAACAAAGTCTATCTCTTAATGGATTTAGACCCATTGTTTCAGTATCAATAGCAAGAGAATTTCCCAGTTTGAGATTATTTGGTAAATCGTTTACATGTAATTTTATTATCATCGTATTTAATTAATCAGTTTTTACATTATATAAAATGATGCTATATCACTTAACTTTAAAAAAATCATGAAAACAGTAGTAATTTTTGGTGGGTCAGGATTTGTTGGACAGCATATAATTCGTAGAATTGCTAAAAAAGGTTATAAAATCATTGTGCCATACCAACATTCTATAGATGAAGCCAAGATTAGACTTTTTGGATCAACTGGACAAATTATTCCTATTAGTTTTAATTCTATAGATGAAACAATAATATTAAGGCAATTAAATTACTCAGACATTATTATTAATTTAAAAACACAATGGGATGAAAAAAAGAATACTTATGATAATGGCATTTTTGGTTTTAATAGAAAGTTGTGTGATATAATCAAAAATAGCAATAAAAACCCACAATTTATATATTTTTCAGGCATAGGTGTAGATAAAGACTTTTCTTCAAAAAGATCTAAATCAATACTTAAAAGTGAGATTTATTTTAGAGAAAACTTAAACAATTTAGTCATTGTTAGACCAGGAGTAATTTTAGGTGGTGGTGATCAGTTTTTAAAAAACTTATTCCCTTTATTCAAAATATCTTTGCTTATTCCATTGTTTGGTAATGGTAAGTCTAGATTTCAGCCTGTATATATAGATGATGTTTCAAGAGCAATTAGTGAAATTGATACTCAATCATTATTAGGCATTCACTTATTTGAATTTTTTGGAAATAAAGTTTTTTCTTATAAAGAGTTTTACAAATTGATATGCATATATTCCGGAAAGAAAAGATATCTAATACCAATACCTCTTAAATTTATAAAAATTATTGTATATATTCTCGAAAAATTTTCTATATCTCCAATTAAAATGGAACAACTAAAATTATTTGAAAAAGATAATATTCCAGGAAATATTGGCAAAAATCTTATGAATTTAAATGTTGTACCCCAAGATCTAACAGAAATATTAAAAAAAATTATTGTAAAAAATATCTAATTTCTGGGAAAAAAGAAGCAAATTTATTATTTTAGTACAATTATGGTACTATTTTTCGATTTTTTTTATTTAATTATGTACTAAGTCAATATAGTAACATTGTTTTTTTAAAAAATGGTACCAAAATAGGACTATATGCTTAAATTTGTTTCATTAAACCAAGAAAATCCAGAAAAAAAGAGTGCAAATAATCGCTCAAATGATTTTTTAGAGATTTACTCAAGATTTGCTAAAGAAAAAGCACTTGAGCAGTCTTCCAGATGTTCTCAATGTGGAATTCCTTTTTGTCAGGTTCATTGTCCATTACAAAATAATATCCCAGATTGGTTACAACTAACAGCTGAAAATCGTCTAGAGGAAGCATATGAAATTTCAAGTGCAACAAATAATATGCCAGAGGTTTGTGGAAGAATTTGTCCTCAAGATAGATTATGCGAAGGCAATTGTGTTATTGAACAGTCAGGTCACGGTTCTGTTACAATTGGATCAATAGAAAAATATATAACTGATGTTGCCTGGGAAAAAGGATGGATAAAAAAAATTGACGTTACTAACAACAGGGAAGAATCAATTGGAATTATTGGATCAGGTCCAGCAGGTCTAGCTGCAGCTGAACAACTAAGAAAAAAAGGTTATCAAATTACCATATATGATCGATATGATAGACCTGGTGGATTATTGATATATGGAATTCCAAACTTTAAATTAGAAAAAGAAATTGTAATTAAAAGAACAGAGCGATTAAAAGATAGTGGCATTAAATTTGTTAAAAATTGTAATGTAGGGTCATCAATAAGTTTTGATGATTTAAAATCAAAACATGATGCTATCTTGATTGCAACAGGAGTATATAAATCACGACAAATTAATTTAAATCATTCCAATTCTACTAATGTAATTTCAGCTTTAGATTTTTTAATAGCAAGCAACAAAAAAGGTTTAAAAGATGAAGTAAAAGATTTTGATAATGGTAGATTAAACTCTAATAATAAAAATGTTATTGTTATAGGTGGCGGAGATACGTCAATGGATTGTGTTAGAACTGCTATAAGACAAGGCGCCAAGTCAGTAAAATGTTTATATCGTAGAGATCAAAAAAATATGCCTGGTTCTCAACGTGAAGTTAAAAATGCAATTGAAGAAGGAGTTGATTTTAAATGGTTAAGCCTTCCTGTCGAATATATTGGAGATAGTAAGATTACAAAAGTAAAAAAAATAAATATGCAATTAGGATCTTCAGATGAATCTGGTAGAAATAAAACGCAGCCAATTTCTGGAACTGAAGAAAACCTAGATGTTGATCTAGTTATTGAAGCTCTTGGTTTTGAGCCTGAAGATTTACCTAAAATGTTTAATAAAAATGATTTACAGATAACTAAGTGGGGAACTCTCAAGATAGACTATAAAAATATGATGACAAATATAAAAGGAGTTTTTGCCGCTGGAGATATAGTCAGAGGAGCAAGTTTAGTAGTATGGGGTATTAAAGATGGAAGAGATGCTGCTGATAATATTCACCGATATATTCAGTCAAAAAAAGATCAAAAAATTATGAATCTCATAGAACAACCTAATATCTAGATTATGAAAAAAAGTGACATATTAGAATCTTATAAACAAAATCAAAATATTTTGATTAAAAATAATGTTTATCGTGAAGAGGACGAACACTCTTCTTGTGGAGTTGGTCTTATCGCGTCCATTAAAGGTTTGCCCTCTAGAGAAATTGTTGAAATGGGCATACAAGCTTTACGAGTATTATATCATCGAGGTGCGGTAGATGCAGATGGAAAAACAGGAGATGGTGCAGGAATACAAATTGGAATTCCGCAAGATTTTTTTAAAGAACAAATAGAAAGGTCAGGAAATAGACCTAATGAATTTCCTTTTGGTGTAGGTATGATTTTTTTGCCTCGGACAAATTTTGAGGCGCAAGAAAAAACACGGATCATAATTGAATCTGAAATAATTAATGAAGGTTTTAAAATTTATGGATGGAGACATGTTCCTATTAATACAAAAATCATAGGAGAAAAAGCAAATGCAACACTTCCAGAAATTGAACAAATATTGATAGGGAATGAATTGTATAAAAATGAACTTGAATTTGATGACAAGTTGTATCTAGTTAGAAAAAGAATTGAAAAAAAAATAAGAGCTGAAAATATTAATGATTTTTATATTTGCTCTTTATCTTCTCAATCCATAACTTACAAAGGGATGTTTTTGGCTGAACAATTATCCAATTTTTATCCAGATATCCAAGATAAAAGATTTGTTTCAAAATTTGCAGTTTATCATCAACGTTATTCAACAAATACTTTTCCTACTTGGTCTTTGGCTCAACCATTTAGAGTTATTGCTCATAATGGTGAAATAAATACACTTAAAGGAAATAAAAACTGGATGTCAGCTCATGAACCTAGATTGAATCATCCTAATTTTGAATCTACAATTGAAGATTTAAAACCTATTATTGATAGCGCTGCATCAGACTCTGCTGCTTTGGATGCAACTATCGAGTTACTTGTAAGGTCAAAAAGAAATCTACCAATGGCAAAATTATTAACAATACCTGAAGCTTTTGCTCATAGAAGAGATTTTTCAAAAAAGTTAAAAGATTTATATGCTTATGCAAACGCAGTAATGGAATCTTGGGATGGACCAGCTGCTATTTGTGGTTTTCATGATGAATGGGCAATTGCAGGGATGGATAGAAATGGTTTGAGGCCTCTTAGATATACTTTGACAAAAGATTTTTTAATAGCTGGATCAGAAACAGGAATGATTGAGCTTGATGAATCAAAAATTTTAGAAAGAGGAAGGGTTGGCCCTGGTCAAATGATAGCTGTAAACTTTAATGAAGGAAAATTTTTTAGTGATAAAGAAATAAAAAATAGACTTTCACAATCAAAACCATTTGGAGATTGGACAAAAAAAATTACTCACATAGATAAACTTGTTCAATCTGTAGATGAGGAATTTAGAGATATTAGCTCATCTGATTTAAGAAAAAGAATGAATTCTTTTGGGTGGACAACTGAAGATATGGAATTAATTCTCCATCCAATGATTTCTGAACAAAAGGAAGCTACAGGCTCTATGGGGGATGATACTCCGATAGCAGTTTTATCAGATAATTATAGAGGGCTTCATCATTTTTTTAGACAAAATTTTAGTCAAGTAACCAACCCTCCTATCGACAGTCTAAGAGAAAGAGTAGTAATGAGTCTTCGAACAAGAATAGGAAACTTAAGTAATATTTTAGATGAGGATCAATCTCAATGTAATCACTTACAATTAAGTTCGCCTGTGTTGTCAATTAATCAGTTTAAAACGATGAGACAATATATGAAAGATGATGTTAAAATAATTGATACAACAATGGATATAACAATCAAAGATTATAGTTTTAAAAATGAACTAGATAGGATTAACAATGAAGCAGAAGAAGCAGTTCGATCAGGATATGTTCATATAATTTTAACTGATAAAGCTCTATCAAAAGATAAAGTAGCATTACCAATGATTTTAGTTACGAGTTCTGTTCATCATTATTTGATAGAAAAAAAATTAAGAACTTATATTTCATTGAATGTTCAATCTGCAGAATGTTTAGATGTGCATTATTTCGCAGTATTAATTGGTGTTGGAGCAACAAGCGTTAATGCCTATATGGCTCAACAAGCAATTGCTGAGCGACATAAAAAAGGTTTATTTAAAAATCTTTCATATGAAGAGACTGTTGAAAGGTACATTCAATCAGTAAATAATGGATTGTTAAAAATTATGAGTAAAATGGGTATTTCTGTAGTAAGCTCTTACAGAGGTGGATGTAATTTCGAAGCTATAGGATTGAGTCGAAATTTAATGGATACTTATTTTGCTTCAATGAGTTCAAAACTATCAGGCATGGGTCTTAGTGGTCTTCAGAAGCGCTCTATATATTCACATTGCAAAGCTTATGAAGAAGAAATAATTAATTTACCAATAGGGGGTTTTTATAGATATCGAAAAGGTGGAGAAAGACATTCTTTCGAGGCAACTTCAATTCATATGTTGCAAAGTGCAGTTGGATCAGATGACTTTTCTTTATTTAAAAAATATACAAAACTTGTAAATGATGCTCAACCTGTCAGTATTAGAGATTTGCTTGATTATAAATCAAACAAAAAGGCTATTTCAAATGAAGAAGTTCAAAATACATATGAAATGAGAAAGCGTTTAGTAGCTCCAGGAATATCCCTCGGCGCTTTGAGTCCAGAGGCACATGAAACTATTGCTGTAGCTATGAATAGAATAGGTGCAAAATCTGATTCTGGTGAGGGAGGAGAAGATCCTAAAAGATTTAAATTCAAAGAAAATGGAGATAATCCCTCTTCTAAAATAAAACAAATAGCAAGTGGAAGATTTGGAGTAACTTCTGAATATTTAAATAATTGTGAAGAAATTGAAATAAAAATTGCTCAAGGAGCAAAACCTGGCGAAGGTGGGCAGCTTCCAGGAGGAAAAGTTACCTCTTTAATTGCAAGACTCAGACATTCTACCGAAGGAGTAACATTAATTAGCCCTCCTCCTCATCACGATATTTATTCTATAGAGGATTTGGCACAACTAATTTATGATTTGAAACAAATTAATCCAAAAGCAAAAGTATGTGTTAAGTTAGTATCTCAATCAGGTATTGGCACAGTAGCGGCCGGAGTAGCTAAAGCTAAAGCTGATGTAATTTTAGTCTCAGGTCATAGTGGTGGAACAGGTGCTAGCCCCCAAAGCAGCATAAAATACGCAGGACTTCCATGGGAATTAGGCTTAAGTGAAGTTCATCAAGTATTATCATTAAATAATTTAAGAGATAAAATAATTTTAAGAACTGATGGAGGACTAAAAACTGGAAGAGATATTGTAATTGCTGCAATGTTAGGAGCTGAAGAATTTGGTATTGGGACAACTAGTTTAGTTGCAATGGGTTGTATAATGGTAAGACAATGCCATTCAAATACTTGCCCCGTTGGTGTTTGTACTCAAGATGAAAAGTTGAGAGAAAAATTTATGGGTACACCGGAAAAAGTAATAAATTTATTTACGTTTATTGCTGAAGAGGTTAGGGAAATTTTATCCTCGCTTGGTTTTAAAAATATAAATGACATCATTGGTAGATCAGATTTATTATATCAAGTAAGCAGAGGAAGTTCAGATTTAGATGATTTAGATTTAAACCCCATTTTAACTAATATAAATAGTGAAATAGGGGAATATTCTTTTAAATCAACAAACTCAAATAAAGTTGCCGATGGTTTAGATAAACAAATTATTTCAGACTCTAAATATTTATTTACTAACAGACAGAAAATTCAACTTACTTACAAAATAAAAAATACCGATAGAGCATTAGGTACAAATTTTTCCTCTGAAGTTACTAGTAAAATAGGAATGGATATTTTGGAAGATGATCATGCTTCTATTCGCTTAATTGGAAGTGCTGGACAATCTTTGGGAGCATTCTTAGCCAAAGGGATTACCTTAGAAGTTTTTGGTGATGCAAATGATTATGTTGGCAAAGGTCTGTCTGGAGGAAAAATTATTGTTCGACCAAAAACTACCTCAAAACTTTCAACAAAAGATAATGTTATAATTGGCAATACTGTACTTTATGGTGCAACAAAAGGAAAATTATTTGGAGCTGGAATTGCAGGAGATAGATTTTGTGTCAGAAATTCAGGTGCTGATGCTATTGTAGAGGGATGTGGGGACAATGGATGTGAATATATGACTGGAGGTAGCGCAATTATTCTTGGTTCAGTTGGAAATAATTTTGCAGCAGGAATGACAGGGGGCATTGCATTCGTATATGATAAAGAAGGTACTTTGCCAGTAAGAATAAACTTAGATGATGTTTTGTATCAGCAGCAAATGACAGATTATTGGGAAGGTTATTTATTATCTAAAATAAAAGATCATTTTACGATTACTAATTCTGAGCATGCTAAACAATTAATTGATAATTGGGAGAAAGAAAAGTTTCTTTTTTGGCAAATTATTCCTAAAGAAATGGTAAATAAATTTGATAAACCTGTAATAGTTGACGAAACTAAAATAGCCTAACTAAGTTAATCTACGAATACTATCAATTGCATTATTAATTATTTTTAAGTCATTTAAATCTGATAATCGATGATCACTAGATTTTAAATATAAAATTTGAACATTATTTCCTTTTACTAATTTCATAATTTTTTTTGGCATATCATCTCTTACAATCTTATCTTTTAGACCATGGATTAATATTATTGGTTTTCTATAATAAAAAGGTTTTTTTAAAATATTATTTTTATTTGCGTCTGTAAAAAATTTTTTTGTTAAAATATATGAAAATCCACTGGAACTATATTTAGTTAAACCTTTAAGCTTTATCTCATTTTTATTATTTTTATTTAAATCATTGAATAAGTTTTTTCCAAAATCTACTGCAGCAGCCAAACCTACTAAACCAGAAATTCTTTTAGGCCTTGCTTTAGCAGCTAACATCATTAGCCATCCACCCATACTACTTCCTATTAAAATTTGAGGCCCTCTAGTTAAATTATCAATTATATTTATAATGTCATCTTTCCAGTCTGATAAAGTGAATTCATGAAATTCACCATGTGAATTTCCATGACCTCTGCAATCAAAACGTACGAAACTTAACTTATTTTTTTTCGCATATTTTTCTATATTCTTAGCCTTCAAACCTTCTTTATCTGAATTTAAACCATGAATAAAAATTAAGCCAGGAGACCCTCCTTTTGTAGCATTATAAGCAATTTTTTGATTTTTTTTATTTATAAGATAACTCATGATTGAAATTTTTTTTAGTTTATAACATATTTATTTTATGGAAAAAATTAATTTGATGCAAATAGTACCATCTTTAGAATCAGGTGGTGTAGAGCAAGGAACACTAGATGTAGCTAATCACATTGCTAAACTTGAAACAGAAAATTATGTTCTTTCCAATGGGGGCAGAATGTTATCTTATTTAAATAAGAAATATGTTTCACATTATAAATTGCCAGTGCATTCAAAAAATTTTTTAAAAATGCCATTTATTGCAAGAAAAATAAATAAAATTATTAAAGATAAAAATATAAACATATTGCATATTCGTTCAAGAGCTCCTGCTTGGTTAATCCCGTATATAAATAAAGAAAAATTGAAAACAGTTTCTACATTTCATAATGTTTATGGACATGAAAACATTATTAAAAATTTTTATAATAGTGCGTTATCAAAAACAGATTATATTGTTGCAATATCTAAATATGTTAGTGAGGAAATCATTAGAAATTACAAAATTAATCCAGAAAAAATAAAAGTCATTAATAGAGGAATTGATCTCGATTTTTATGATGGCAATATCAATGATGAAAAAAAATTTATGAATTTTTTAGAAAAAAATTATATTTCATCAAATAATAAAATAGTTTTATATCCAGGTCGCTTAACTGAATGGAAAGGACAGATTGAATTTTTAGATGTTGTTGAAAAATTAAAAGATAAACCTTATAATTTTTATTTTGTAGGGGATAATAAAAATGTGAATTATGAAAAAAGATTATTGAAAGAAATTGAGAAAAAAAATTTAGAAAATAATTGCAAGTTATTAGGACATTTGGATAAAGAAAATTTAAAAATGATGTATTATTGTTCCGATCTAGTAATTTCTATGCCTTTAAAACCTGAAGGTTTTGGGCGTATAATTAGTGAAAGTATAGCAATGAAAAAAATTATTATTGCGAGCAATATTGGGGGAGCAAAAAATCAATTAGAAAGTTTAGACGATATATATAAAATTAATACTAATCAACATGAAGAAATAGTAAATAAAATCAATTCTATTTTAGAAGCTCCATTTGAAAACTTAGAAAATCTTAAGAGTCAAAGTAGAGAATATATTGTAAAAAACTTTTCAAAAAAACAAATGTTAGATAACTATGTTGACCTTTATAGGAATATATTAAGTTGAAGAAAATACTTATAATAAAACATGGATCATTAGGAGATATAGTGTTTTCATTACCAGTTATTTATTCTATAAAAAAACACTTTTATAATGAAGAAGTAGAATTATTAACTGAAAAAAAATACTTTTCTTTTTTTAAAGATTCTAATTACTTTAATAATTTAATTGAGGACAATAGAGATAAAAATTTATTTATTAATATAAATCTTCTATTTACACTTAAAAAAAATAAATATGATTTAATTATTGACTTACAGAATTCATTTAGAACCTCAATTTATAATTTTTTTTTTCGTTTATTTAGTAAATCTAAAATTTCCAGCTCACGTAATTTTGCTCATTACAAATATAATATTCCTGAACAAGGAAGAGAATCTACTACGCAGGGTTTATTTAATCAAATCAAGTTATTGAATATCTTCAATGATAATAAAATAGAATATACTTGGTTAGAAAAAAAATTAGATATTAAGTATGATAATAAAATAGTTCTTTTTATCCCAGGTGTCTCATCAAAAGGAAAATATAAACAATGGCAACCCGATAAATTTGCAAACATTGCAAAATATTGTGAATCTAAGAATTATAAAGTATGTGTTGTTGGCAATAATTCTGATCGTAATAGTATTGCTCCAATATTACGTGCGTGCAGTAATGTAATAAAAAATATTGATAATTCTCCACCAGATATAATTTACTCAATAGCTAAGAAAGCTTCATTAGTTATTACAAATGATACTGGACCTGGACATATAGCTTCTCTTTCAGGAACTAAAATACTTTGGATTTTAAATGATAATAAAATTACAGCTGCGAACATTGGTGATAAAGAAAATAATCTAAAGCTATTATCCGATAGTGTGAAAAATATAACTGCAATTCAAGTCATAGAGTTTATTAATAAGCAAAAACTTTTATAAATTTTTAGTTAACAAATTATTTAAATTTTCACTATTAAAAAAATATTTTTCATACTTACCTTTCCAAGGCGCATATTCAGCATTAATCATGTTTGGCATATTATCTGAATCATATATAATTTTAGAATTTATCTTGCATAAAGTTGCTATATGTGAGCAACCACATTCAGGAGTAATTACTAAATCAGCTGAATAAATTGATTGAATCCAATTTTCAAAATTTAAATTTTCTAAAATTGTAATGTTTTGAGTTTCTTTAATTTTTTTGAAATCATCATTATTAATAATTTTATATTTATCATAGATTAAACTAAATTTTTGTTTTGTTGTTGTATCTGAAGTCAGGATTAAGCTATATTTTTTCTCTATTAAATTAATTAGTTTTAAAAAATCTATTTCACTGTAATATTTATTTATCCATCTAGAGGATAAGTGTAGAAGGCAAATTCTTTTTTTTGATTTTATATTGATTTTGTAAGGTAAATATTTCTCTATTTCAATATCTTTATTATATGAAATCTTACATTGGTTAATCAATTTAAACATCATATCTGTTTGATGAATAGATTTGTTACTATTATATCTTTTTATTCTATTAACGATAAGAGTTTGTTGAAAGAAGATTTTTGAAAGAAAATAAATTAATATTTTTGAATATAATTTATTTGTATATCTAGACGTAAAAATAATATTAGCTTTCTTTGTTGAATTAGTGAATAAGCACAAAAAAAAACTTTTCCATCCAGGAGAAAAATTTAAAACAAGATCATATTTTTTTTTACTATTATTGGATTCATCAACATTGATTATTCTGTCTATATATTGAAAATTCTCTACAATCTTTAAATTCTGAGCAGAAGCAAAAACATCAATTTTTATTGAAGAATTATTGATTTTTAATGCTTTAATTATTGGTAGGGTTAATATCATATCACCCATTTTATCAATTCGTATAATCCCAATATTCATTTTAATGATATACTATATATCAAATACTTTTAGAAATTTTTGATTATTTGATAATTTATGAATAATTTAAAAAAAGAGGTCTTGAAAAAAATCACATTTCCCCATATATCCTGTTAAAAATATGAAAATACATTTTTTTAATATCTATGCTATTTAAGTATAGTCCCACAATAATAATTATCAATCGTTTTGGCCTTTAGTTACCGATCAAAAAAAGATGGAGGTCCTCGTACAAACGAGCAAATCACCGCTAGTGAAGTTCGTGTAATATCTTCAAGTGGCAAGCAGTTGGGAATAATAAGTATACGTGAAGCACTTAATCATGCGGAGGATGAGGGTTTTGATTTAGTAGAGGTATCCCCAGATGCAAAACCACCTGTTTGCAAAATTATTGATTATGGAAAATTAAAATATAGAGAACAAAAAAGTAAAAAAGAAGCTAAAAAGAAACAAAAAACAATTGAAGTAAAAGAAATCAAAATGAGACCTGGAATTGATACTCATGACTATCAAGTAAAGATTAAAGCATTAAGTAAATTTATTAGTGGTGGAAATAAGGTAAAAGTTTCTATGCGTTTTAGAGGTAGAGAAATGGAACATCAAAATCTAGGATTTGATCTTTTAGCTAAATTAACAAAAGAAGTTTCAGAATATGCTAAAGTTGAAACCCCCCCTAAGGGTGAAGGCAAGACAATAATGATGGTTTTAGTACCTCAACTTGAAAAATAATATAATAGCTGTTGCTTGTAATAAGCATTTTGTCTATAAGCGCCAACAAATCAGCTATGGCCTGCGGGGCAGCCTAGCGATGAAACAGTACAATAAGGAGATTGAATGCCCAAGCTTAAAACAAAAAGTAGCGTTAAAAAACGTTTTTCAAGAACAGGTACTGGTAAAATTAAGTTTAAGCCTGCAGGCAAAAGACACGGGATGAGTAAAAGAACAAATAAATTTGTTCGTAATACCAAAAGATCTAGTATTATGTCACCAGGGGATGCAGCATTAATTGATCATATGTTGCCATATAATAAATAAAGGAAAGTTATGGCGAGAGTATCAAGAGGAGTTACAACGCATGCAAGGCATAAAAAGGTAATTAAACGTGCCAAGGGATATTATGGACGAAGAAAAAATGTTTTTAGAGTTGCAGTTCAAGCAGTTGAGAGAGCGCAACAATATGCATACAGGGATAGAAGAAAGAGAAAAAGTGATTTTCGAGGACTCTGGATACAACGAATAAATGCCAGCGTTAGACCTCATGGCATGACTTATTCTCAATTTATTAATGGATTAAAAAAAGCGACTATTCAAATTGATAGAAAAATTTTAGCTGATCTTGCGGTAAATCAACCCAACACATTCAAAGCTTTAGTTGAAAAAGTTCAATCTGTTAACTAGTTTTTTAGCGATAGATAATTTATAATTAAATCCATGTCTTTAAAAATGGATCAGAAAGAGATTTCCAAAATATTTAAGAGTGTTTCATCTGTTGAAGATCTTGAAAAATTACGTCTTCAATACTTGGGAAAAAAAGGTTTAGTTTCATTAGAAATGAAATCTTTAGCCTCTTTATCCATAGAGGAAAAAAAAATTAAAGGTCAAGAATTGAATAACTTTAAATCATTTTTTGAAAATGAATTAAAAAACAAAAAAAATGAAATCGAAAAACTATTTTTTAATGAAAAGTTGAAAAAAGAAAAAATTGATACTTCATTGCCACCAAGAAATTTTAATTCTGGAAAAATTCATCCAATTAGTCAAACTATTTATAAAGTTATTGATATATTTGGTTCTATGGGTTTTTCAGTAAAGAGTGGACCTGATATAGAAACAGATTTTAATAATTTTACAGCTTTAAACATTCCAGATCACCATCCTGCAAGAGAAATGCAAGATACTTTTTATATTGATGACAAAGTTTTAAGAACTCATACAAGTCCAGTACAGGTTAGAACAATGTTACAATCAAAACCACCAATTCGAATTATTGTTCCAGGCAGAACTTACAGAAGTGACTCTGACTCTACACATACTCCTATGTTTCATCAGGTTGAGGGATTGCTAATAGATAAATCTTCTACAATGGCTCATCTCAAAGGCTGTTTAATTGATTTTTTAAAAGAGTTTTTTGAAATAAATGATTTAAAATACCGTTTTCGTCCAAGCTATTTCCCTTTTACAGAACCAAGTGCTGAAATGGATATAGCTTATTTAAAAAAAGATAATGTAATTAAGTTTGGAGAAGGTGAAGATTGGCTTGAAATTTTAGGATGTGGAATGGTTAATCCTATTGTATTGGAAAACTGTAAAATTGATTCTTCTCAATACCAAGGTTTTGCGTTTGGGATGGGAATAGAGAGGTTATCAATGTTAAAGTATGGTATATCAGATATTAGAAGCTTTTATGAAAGTGATTTTAGATGGCTTAATCATTATGGCTTTAATCCTATAGACTCAATTTCTTCATTAGGATTATAGCATGAAGTTTACTCTTAGCTGGCTAAAAGAACACCTAGAAACCAAAGCAGATTTTTTTAGTATATGTGAAACTTTAACAAATATTGGTTTAGAGGTTGAAAAAGTAGAAAACAAAGATGAAGATTTTAAAAAATTTACTGTTGCAAAAATTTTAAGCGCAGATAAACATCCAGATGCAGATAGATTGAAAGTTTGTAATGTTCAAACATCTAGTGGTAATTTCCAAGTTGTTTGTGGTGCAAATAATGCAAAAGAGGGCTTAATAGGAGTTTTTGCTCCTGTAGATACTTTTATTCCGGGAACTCAATTACATCTTAAAAAATCTAAGATAAGAGGAGTAGAATCTTGTGGAATGCTTCTTTCTGAAAGAGAGTTAGGCATTTCAGATGAACATGATGGTATAATAGAATTAAAAGGCCAATATAAAGTTGGAGATTCAATTACAAAAATATTTGGATTTGATGATCCTCTTATAGAAATTAATATAACTCCAAATCGCTCAGACTGTTTATCAGTTAGAGGAATAGCCAGAGATCTCGCAGCTTCTGGTTTGGGAAAATTAAAAGAATTAAAAATTAAAAAAACAAAAGGTAATTATATAAGTGATATTAAATGGTTAAGGAAATTTGATAAAAATGAAAATCATTTATGCCCTGGAGTTTCTGGAAGATTGTTTAAAAATGTTAAAAATGCAGAAAGCCCAGACTGGTTAAAAAAAAGACTAACACTTATAGGATTAAGACCAATTAGCGCACTTGTAGATATTACAAATTATATTACTTTTGATTTAGGACGACCACTTCATGTTTATGATGCTGATAAAATAAATGGCAATTTAGTCATGAGAAAAGCAAAAAAAGGAGAAAAATGTAAAGCTCTTGATGAAAAAGATTACAAAATGTCAGATGAAATGATTGTAATAAGTGACGATACTTCACTTCATGGCATAGGCGGAGTAATGGGTGGCCAAAACAGTGGATGCTCAATAGATACTTCAAATGTATTTTTAGAAGTAGCTCTATTTGATCCTATAAGTGTTACAAAGACTGGTAGAAAATTAAATATTCAGAGTGATGCAAGATATCGCTTTGAAAGAGGTATTGACTTTACTTCAATTGATTGGGGAGTCGATATTGCAACTCAAATGATTTTAGATTTATGTGGTGGAGAAGTAAGTGAAATTGTATTAGATAAAATAGAAAGCCCAAAACTTAAAGTAATAGAATTTGATACTTCTTTGACTAAAACTTATGGTGGCATCTCTATTAGTCTTAATGAACAAACTAAAATATTACAAAATTTAGGTTTTGAAATTAAATCTCAGAATAATACAAATTTTCAAATTATTGTACCATCATTTAGACCTGATATTGAAGGTGCTGCTGATATAGTTGAGGAAATATTACGAATATACGGATTTGATAAAATAGAACCACTTTCATTAAGTAGGGATAAAAATCTAAATGAAGAAATATTAAATTCTAAATTAAAAAGTTTTTATAAATCCAAGAAACTAATTGCTAATCGTGGATATTTAGAAACTGTGACCTGGTCATTTATGGAAAAAGATATAGCTAATTTTGTTAATAACAATTCTTCTGTAGATATACACAATCCAATAAGCAATGATTTGAGCACAATGAGACCTTCATCATTTCCAAATTTGTTATCTTCAATTAACATAAATGTATCAAGATTATTTATAAACGGTAAATTATTTGAAGTAGGGCCTATCTTTAAAGGTAAGAATGAAGAGGATCAAAGTATGGTAGCTACTGGCATACACTATGGATCATCAAATGAACTTTCATGGATAGAAGAAAAAAGGTCTGTTGATGTTTACGATGTTAAAACTGATGTTTTTTATATTTTAGATCAATTAAATGTTCCAATTGATAACCTTCAACATGAAACATTTGAAAATAATATATATCATCCAGGAAAATCATCACAATTAAGGTTAGGAAAAAATGTTTTAGCTAATTTTGGTGAAATTAACCCTTTGCTCTTAAAAAAATTTGATATTAAACTTCCTGTTTGTGGATTTGAAATTTTTTTAGATAAATTAGATCAATTTCAAATTAAAAAGCCTTCAACTAAGAAAGGATATGATAATAATCCTTATCAATTAGTAGAAAGAGATTTTGCCTTTCTATTTCCAACAGAAGTTAAGGCAATTGAACTAATTAATACAATTAAAAAAATTGATAAAAATATAATAAAGACTGTAGTTATTTTTGATGTTTTTGAGGGAGATAGATTGCCAAAAAATAAAAAAAGTATAGCTTTAAAGGTTAAATTACAACCTCAAGAAAAAACGTTTACAGACAAAGAAATTGAAAATTTGTCTAATAAAATTATTGATCTTATCGCAACTTCTTTTAAGGGCGAATTAAGACAATAATGACAGAATTAAAAAATATCAGAAATTTTTCTATAGTTGCGCATATAGATCATGGAAAGTCTACATTAGCTGACAGGTTAATTCAATTTTGTGGAGGATTGACAGACAGAGAAATGAAAGAGCAGGTTTTAGATTCTATGGATTTAGAAAGAGAAAGGGGCATTACAATTAAAGCCCAAACAGTAAGACTAAAGTATAAATCTGAAGATGGAGAAAACTATATATTAAATTTAATGGATACTCCTGGTCATGTTGATTTTTCTTATGAAGTATCTCGATCATTAGCGGCTTGTGAAGGGGCCATATTAATTGTTGATTCTACCCAAGGAGTAGAAGCGCAAACACTTGCTAATGCCTATCAGGCTATAAATAACAATCATGAGATTATTTTAGTTTTGAATAAAATTGATTTACCTTCATCTGAACCTGATAAAATAAAAAATCAAGTTGAGGAAATACTCGGCATAGATTCTAAAGACGCAGCTCTAGTATCTGCTAAAACTGGTGAGGGAGTAAAAGAATTATTAGAAAAAATAATAAAACAATTACCAGCCCCAACTGGAGATAATGAAGAATCTCTTAAATGTATACTAGTTGATAGTTGGTACGATAGTTATCTTGGCGTAGTAATATTGGTGAGAGTAATTAATGGAAAATTAAAAAAAAACCAAAAAATACGTTTTATGGCAGCAGAGGTATCCCATACAATTGATAGAGTAGGAATTTTTTCACCTAAACCTGAAGAAGTTGATTTTTTAGGACCTGGTGAAATAGGTTTTATCAATTCAGGTATAAAAAGTGTTTCAGATTGTAAAGTTGGTGACACAATAACTGAAGAAAAAAATCCAGTAAAAGAACCATTTCCTGGATTTAAACCTTCTCAACCTGTTGTTTTTTGTGGAATGTTTCCTGTAGATTCTGATGATTATGAACACCTCAGAGACAGCATGGTTAAGTTAGCATTAAATGACTCAAGTTTTTCTTATGAACCTGAAGTTAGCCCAGCGTTAGGATATGGTTTTAGATGTGGTTTTTTAGGTTTGCTACATCTTGAAATTATCAGAGATAGATTTGAAAGAGAATTTAATTTAGAGTTAGTAACAACAGCACCTTCAGTTGTATATAAAATAAACATGAATGATGGCACTACAATTGATTTACATAATCCAACTGATATGCCCGACCCAGTAAAAGTTAATAATATTGAAGAACCTTGGATAATGGCTACTATAATTGTTCCGGATGAATATTTAGGAGCAGTATTAGAACTTTGTACATCTAAAAGAGGAATTCAAAAAAATTTAAGCTATGCAGGTCCAAGGGCAATGCTAGAATATAAACTTCCATTAAACGAAGTAGTATTTGATTTTTATGATCGATTAAAATCTATTACAAAAGGTTATGCAAGTTTTGATTACGAGATTACTGGATATGAGATAAATGATTTGGTAAAAGTTTCTATTTTGATAAATGGAGATCCAGTAGACGCTTTATCATTAATTGTTCATAGAGATAGATCCCAATCTCGAGGCAGAGCTTTGTGTGAAAGATTAAAAACTTTAATTCCAAGACAACAATTTAAAGTAGCTATTCAAGCTGCGATTGGAGGAAAAATTATTGCAAGAGAAACAGTTGCATCCTTTCGAAAAGATGTCACTCAAAAATTATATGGAGGGGATGTTACTAGAAAAAATAAATTATTAGATAAGCAAAAGAAAGGAAAAAAAAGAATGAGGCAATTTGGAAAAGTAGACATCCCTCAAAATGCTTTTTTAAACGCATTAAAAATGCAAGACAATTAAATTGTTATTTGCAATACAAGATATACCAATTTAAATTAAGTCTTTTCCAGTTATCATTTAAATTAAAGATAGCTTCAGGATATGTTGTATATTTAATATTACAATTATTTGGCAAATCAGAAATGATATTATATTGATTTGTAACAATCCAAATATCTTTTTTAGTTATTTCATTATTTAATTCACTAATTGGAGGTAAAAATTTAGTGTAAATAAATGGCTCCATATTATTTACCAAGTATGGATTATTTCCTAAATAATATATATTGTTACTATCAATATTATCAAAAATATATTTATAAACACCAACTTTGCTATTTGGCGGTACAAAAAGTGTGAGAGATAAAAATAATATATTTGATAATATAACTAAAGTTTTTAAAGTAGTAGAAATATATTTGTACTCAAACTTTTCAAAAAAATATGCAACAAAAAAAGGTGCAAAAATATATACGGGAAATATATAACGAATTTCTTTATGACTAAATATTGAAATAACTATTATTGTTGCAAATGTAATCCAAGTTATTGGATTAATCGGATTTTTTATCCAAAAAATAATTAGTCCTATTACAAAAAAAACACTTAATATTGGAGCGAGTTGCGCTATTGTTTCAGTAAAAAAATACCACCAAGGTTCAGTTCCATAATCACTCAGCCTTCCCCACGTTTCATCTAGATTAAATTTATAAAATTGGAGATATGTATTTTTATAACTTCCCCAATTAATATAGTCTATATAAAGACCTAAGGATAATGCTAGCAGAATAGAAATCCCAAAAATTGGTATTCTTACAATATTAAACTTAAATATTGTCATCCAAATAAAAAATGGAATACTGGTAAATACTAAATTAAATTTTGCCACCATACTTAAGCCCATTAAAAAACTTGCTATAAAAAATAAAAAATAATTTAATTTTAATTTTTTTACTTGAAGTTGTTTATATAAAATACAAAAAGCAAAAATAAATAATGTAATACTTAAGTTTTCTGATGAAGTTCGGCTGTGCAAGAAAGGATAAAACCAAAAACTAAAGAAAATAAAATAATTGAAGTGAGATTCTTTTTTTAAAAAAAAATTTTTAAAAGTAAAAAATAAATATGTGATACTTAAGAAACCTAATAAAGTTGACAATGTTCTAATAATAAAAGTCCATTTAAATGGGTCATCAATTCCAATTGATTTAAACAAACTTATTAAATTATAATAAATATAAGGTTGTAACCATGGTCGCATTCGAATATGTAACCGCCACTCCCAGTAATACCCAGAAGTATCTTCAATAACTACATCATTAAGTCCAAGCAAATATGCAGCAGGTTCTAAAATTTGAAAATGTTCATCATCACTATAAAAGCCATAAGTAAAATATGCAGAAATTAAATGTAAAATTAGACCAAGAAAAATATAGAATATAATTTTATTTCTATTTAAATCTAAATTCATAAGCAAATGATATAATATTTATTTATCTTAGTTTTATAATCTATACTATATTAAATCTTAATAAATATTATATTAATGATAAACTAATTAATAAATGATTCAAAAATTCTTTTTTACAAATCACAAATTATTTTTTTTAATTTTACTGAGTTTATTTTTTCATTTATTAGCTGCGTATTTTAGTGAAGGCTATTATGAGCAAGACGAACATTTTTCAATACTTGAGCCGATAACATATAAATTGGGAAAAAATGCTACCTTGGGTTGGGATTTTTTTCATAATTATGACAAACAATGGTTTCTTCCATTTATTTTTTATTATTTAATAAGATTTTTTCAATTTTTTGGAATTGAGAGTCCTTTTCAATGGATGTTAATTATAAGAACACTTAGTGCAATTCTTGGATGGTTATCTGTTATATGTTTAATTCATATTGCTAAAAGAAAACTAAATGAAGAAAAATATTTAAATATTTTTATTTTTTTAAGTACTTTGTTTTGGTTTTATCCATATATTCATGCAAGACCTGCATCAGAAAATATTAGTATATCTTTTTTAATAATAGGCTTAACTTTATTTACTTATTTTAAAATTAATAAAAAAATTATTTTATTATGCGGAATCATTTTTGGACTCTCAATTATTACTCGATATACTAATATATTTATAATAGGAAGTTTTGGTTTATGGGCAATCTTTTTTAAAAAAATTAGATTTAGCGACTTCATACTATTATCTCTAGGTTTTTTATTAATTTTTATAATCAGTATTCTAATAGATATTTGGGGATATCAAAAAAATGTTCTGGTTATAATAAATTATTTTGTATTAAATTATCATTGGTCACATAATGTAAACTATTTTGCTTCTTTATCCCAAACTGATTATTGGTGGTACAATTTTTATCTTATATTTAAAGAGTTTTTGCCACCAATAAGTATTATTATTATTTTATCTATGATTATTTATTGGATACGTTTTCCAAAAAATTTAATTACTTGGATTTCGCTTCCTTACTTTATCTTTCTTTGTACAAATCCCCATAAAGAAACACGTTTTTTGTTTCCTATTTTGATGTTTTCACCCTTATTTTTAGTTTCTGCTTTTGAAAATTTCTATATTAGAGGAATAAATATTACTAAAAAAATATTTGCATTCAGGTTCAACAAAATAATAATTTACTTTTTTCTTTTTATAAATTTAATTTCTTTAATTATATTATCCGCAATACCTGCTAACAATTCCACTCTTTTGTATAAATTTTTATATAAAAATGAACATAATATAAATCATATTTATACATTGAATAATATACCATATAAAAAATCTGGCTTATTAATTAACTTTTATAGAAACGAAAATATTAATTTTACTATGATAACTACCAAAGACAGATGTAAAGAAATAGAGTCTGAATATAAAGTAAAATTCGATAATTATAATATTGAAAATGAATTTGTTGAATTACAAAAATTTTCTTTTCCAAAATGGAATTTTAAATATAATGTTATATGTAACAAAGAAAGTTTTATTGAGGATTTTAATTTGCATAAAAAAAAGGAATATTATTTGTTTTATAAATCTACTTTTTTAAATTTTTTCAATAATACTCAAAAATCTCAATGTCATTTAGTTTATAGCACCTTTCCTAATTGGTTGAAAAAAATTAATTATGGAAATTGGCAAAGAAATTTGTCAGCCTGGTATGTTTTTGAATGTAAAAAATAATTAGGGGGTGATAAGAGAAAATGCCTAAATTAGTTGAATTTGTTATATAACCTGGTAGTCTAAAGTCTTATGGCTTCAATATCATTAAAGAATTTTAAAGATATTTTCAGACTATAATTTTGAATTAAATAAGAAAAAAATATATGATTTCAAAAAAAGATTTAATAAAAATTAATAAAATTAAAAGGCCAATTGTTTTTTTACCTATGGCAGTTGATTTTTTACATCATGGACATGTGAGAATTATAAAAAAAGCAAGTAAATTTGGTTCTGTAATTATTGGCTTGATGACTGATAATGGATTGAAATCTTACAAAGGAAAGCCAATTTTAAACTTTAGACAAAGAAAAGAGATTATTACACAAATTAATAATGTAGATTATATTATACCTTTAGATGGACTAAAGTATTGTGCAATAGCTGAAAAATTAAAAGTAAATTTCTTTGTTCATGGAAGTGATTGGAAAAAAGGTCCTCAAAAAAAAGAAAGAGATAAATTAATAGTTTTGATTAAGCTTTGGGGGGGAAAAGTTATTGAGATACCTTATACAAAAAATATTTCATCAACTGAAATCAAAAAAAAATTTATTACAAATTAATATTTATTTTGATCAACATTTTTCGATTAATGGTAAGACAGTTGTGATGTTAAAATTACTCCTCTTTTTTGTATTAGTTTTTTATTCTTTTTCAAATTCATATGCTAAGCCACCCTATATGGGTACAATATTTGATTTTCCTGATATTATTAATTCTAAAGATCCAACAACATTTCAAGAATTAATTTATGTTGGTCAAGATTATCGTGAATTATATGATCGAAGAAAAGGAGGGCGTTGGATAACTAAAAAAGTTTTTTTGTTTAATGCAATTTATGAAGAAAGAATAATTGAAATTCAAGTTAATCCTG
>MDSW01126276.1_pt1 | contig 37981 bp, 42 predicted proteins | sample 811171 | NCBI WGS metagenome assembly MDSW01 (sample SAMN05326641, study PRJNA326480) | marine metagenome | isolation source: seawater | place: Atlantic Ocean: North West | collected 2012 | reverse complement strand
GTAATCTACATAATTTAATCCACATCTTTTAAATACATGCTCACACATATCTCTTACTGATCTAGTCTTACCGGTTGATACCACAAAATCATCGGGCTCCGTATGATTGATAATCATATTCATAGCCCTGACATAGTCTTTAGAGTGTCCCCAATCTCTATAAGCATCCATATTACCTAATTCTAATTCTTTTTGTAAACCTAATTTAATACGTACTGCCGCTTTTACGACTTTATTAGTTACGAAGTTAGATCCCCTTCTTGGAGATTCATGATTAAATAAGATACCATTTACAGCAAATAAATTATGTGCAAACCTATAATGTCTTACAATATTATATCCAAATACTTTCGCACACCCATATGGACTAGTTGGCTCCATTCGTGTCGTTTCTCTCTGAAATCCGTCTGGATCTACTGATCTCCCAAACATCTCAGAAGAAGAAGCCTGATAAAACCTCGCATTAGGACAATGGTATTTATACGCCTCTAACATATTTAATACACCTAGTGCGTTAGTTTGTACTGTAAATTGTGGTACGTCAAAACTAACTCGAACATGTGATTGGGCTCCAATATTATAAATTTCATCGGGTTTAATAGTCCCCATCATTCTTTCTAAAGAACTAACATCAAGAAGGTCACCGTATTGAGTTTCTACACCTTGCCCAACTAAATGGTCAATTCTACTTTCTTGGTTTTCTGCAATAGAATTTCGTCTTACGATTCCATAGACTTTATAATCTTTTGATAATAAATGTTCAGCAAGATAACTTCCATCTTGCCCATTTATACCAGTGATAAATGCTTTCTTTTTAGCCAATTTATAAATCCTCCTATCTGAGTTAGCCCATTAATTTAGTTAAAATTAAATATAAATCCTAAGTGTTTTTAGAAGCTTCTATATTTAAGCTTATAAGTGTGCCTGTTTCTTTATCCCTATCAGGACACATATAGGCTTGTGAATGATCATCAAAATGTTTATGCTCTGTTTCTCTCCAATCATATAATCTTATATCTGTAAAACCAACATCACGTAATAGTTTTTTTAGACTTTGTTTATCATAAGCAGTTTTCATATATACAACTTCATCTCCCATCTCTCATCTGCCATATACTGGGCCTAGTATACCTTCTAACGAAATTTTTTCATCCAGATATAAAGTAGCCAGACTTTTAAAATCTGGAACGGCTAACCTGATAGTTCCTCCAACTTTTAACACTCTATACCATTCTCTTAATACATCTAATACTTCAAATCTATCAAAGTATGTTAACACGTGCGATGAGTAAATTACATCTGCTGAATTATCTTCGAAATCTAGTTTAGTTATACAATGGCTATCTAAATGGTCAAAATCTCCTCCGTCTATATGTACCCATCCCTTTCCAAAATTTCTTTTACCACATCCTAAGTGAAGTTTAAGCATTTTTAAATACCTCCATTTGTGTTAAATCAGGCCAATCAGTTAATCGCCATTTACGTGGCTTTGTGTTAATAGCATCGTGAATTTTAACGCTCCCTAACATAGCTGTTTCTGGCGACATATAATAATGATATCCCATTGTTTCAATATTTTGATCTCTCCAAGGAACATCAGGGATTCTACCATCATAAGACATCTTTTTAAGTTCCCACATAGCATCCACATCATCAGTTAAAATCATTCCACCTCTTCCTAAACTCAGATGTTTTTGAAATTGAAAACTTAAACACATAAAAGTGTTTTCTTTAAAGCTATTTTCTTTCCACAATACTGCTGCATCAATTAATCTTAGGTCTTTATCTTTATCAGTATCTATATAATAGTAATCTTCCCAAGCCTCATCTTTCCATCTCAAGTTTATGTTTAATTTGTTAGCTAAGAATGGAACAGATAAGTATGTCCTTTTAGGAACAACAATTTCACCAACATTAAACATCCTCAATACCAACTCTATTCCATGAGTACAACAATCTACTGCTACTCCATAGGGAGCGCCAAAAAAGGTTGCTACTTCATTTTCAAAATCACTTACTGCTTTAAAACTCATTTATAAACTCCTTATCTAGTTTTTGACCTTTGTATGGACCTGTTTTATATTCATATACTAATGTATTGTCCTCTAAAATTTCATATGTATGTCCGCCCTCTAACGTAAAACTAGCATCCCCTGGCGTAAGTATAGGTTCAGCAATTAGCGTATCATCAATATCAAAAAATTTACATTTAACTTTTCCTTGAATAACTACCCAACTTTCTTGAGCTATACATTCTTTTTCACCTTTTTTCCATATATGCTTATGAGGCTTAAATGTTTTTCCTTCTTCCATATTTAGTAAAGCACATTGTATAAAGTTATTTTCTGGAACTACTTCAACTCTTCCAGGAGTTAAATCTTCTTTTTTAACTATCACATGTAGTAGTTTTTCAGGATCTTTTTTTGAGTATATATTAATCATTACTTCTCCTATATTTATTATACATAAATTCTGCAAACATAAAATCGTCTTCTGTATCAATATCAGTAGCTTCTATATCATTTAATTCTATATACTTACATTCTCCACATATGTAATTCTTATATTCTAACATCTTTAGTTTTTTGCAAAGTATGATACCAAAGGTTGGGATATGATATGGGTCTAACTCTTGCGAATTAGGCATATTGTCTAAGGTGTAGTTAAATGGTTTACCATCCTTAAGCAAAAAATTTTGAAATTTTTGCACGGACATTACAGAGTCTGCTTGAGTTGAAAAAAATAAATCTATAGCACTTAAATAACTTTTCATAGAAATTAAAGGAGCAGTTACTTGTGCTATTAATATATTTTCAGCATTAGTTACCTTAGCTAAATACTCGTGGTACTCACTATTACTACAGTCTGAACTAGCATAGTATGGATCTCGTTCAAAATAATCTATCCCGTTGTTTTTAGCAATTTGTATGGCTTCATTACTATCTGTATTTATTATAATCTTATCTACGGGCAAACATTTAACTTGGTCTATTTTTATTTCTAAAAGACTAGAATTAGAAAATTTTTTTAAATTTTTATTCTTTACTCTTTGAGATCCTGCTCTTACAGGTATGACAGCGGTTAAACTATTCATTGTTTCCCTTTAATTTTTTATAAAATTCTGAGACACCTTCAGCCAAATTTAAAGAAGGTATCCAGCCAGTACTTTTTAACTTAGAGTTATTTCCGGTAATAAATGTTTGATCTCCTTTGTAACCATCTTTTTCTATGATAGAAACTTTTTCTCCCATCGCATCTGCAATGGTATTAACAATACTTTCTGGGGTACAAACTTCTTCATTCAACACATTAAAAGTGCTATTATCAGTTTGCGGATTTGTTAGTGACTGTTCTAAAGCAGAGCATACATCGTTCACATGAACTAAACATCTAACACGATCTTTTTTTCCAGTAATAGGGACTTGTTTATTTTTAAGTGCATAGCTTAAGTAAATACTTACAATTCCTTGATGCAGGTTATTTATATCTTGGTCAGACCCGTATGTAGCAAATAACCTATATATACTATAGTTAATACCTGCATGCTCTTTTAAAAGTTTTATATAATTTTCAGAGGCTAATTTACTAACACCATAAAAACTAATAGGCTTAGTTTCTGAGTTTTCTGTAACGTTACTTGCGTTTCCATATACTGCCATTGAAGATGTAAATATTACTTTTTTTGGTTTAATTGATAAACAGAAGTCTACTACATTAACGGTTGCCTTACAATTCCAATCACAATCATCTTGTGGATTTACTAACGAATAGTATCCTCCGGATTGTGCAGCTATATGGAATACTATATCATAGTCTGTATCCAATTCATCAAATAAGTGCTTTTGTGACATGTCAAAAAGAAATGTTTTAAATGTGTGCGTTATATCTGTGTCTGGTTTTTTATCTAGGATATGTATTTCATGCCTATCTTTTAATAAATGGGCTAGTTTTTTACCTATAAAACCTGTTCCTCCAGTAATAAGGATTTTCATTATAGCAGCTCCATATTTTTTAAATCTTCTAAACATTTTTCCCACGTAGAAAAACGCAGTGCTTTATCATCTATATATGCTACAGCATTCGGTTTTCCAAACCTTACTGAGTGTATGAAACTCATTAAGTTATTTTTTACCAACCACTCTATTACTAACTCTTTCCCTGTTTTATTATTTATAAGGGGCCGTTTTGGATTAAATTTGCAGGAGTATATTATAATATCATATTTTTTAGACAGTATTTTTAGAGCAAGCCCACAATCAGGTAAAGGGTTTCCATATATAGTTCCATCATGAAATCCCTTATCCATAGCATGAATCACATTATCAAAATCAATTGCGAGTGCTCCTTTTTCAGACTTTTCTACTGTATCTACAAAAGAAGTTCTACTGTCTATACTTCTATACCTTTTTTTCCAAGGAGACACTTTATGTTCTATCCTGTCTATTCTTTTTTGTAATACTAGCTTTTCAAGCTCTATAGCATTATCTATAAATAAACTATAATCACTTTTTAGTTCTTTTAAAGAACAAACAGCTAATCTTGTTTCTACCTTATCTAGCAAATTATCTTTAAATAAGTCCATTACAAAGTATTCACTCTGTGCTGTTAAATTACCTCCCAGCGTCGTAACTAAATTATGTTCTTTTGCAAGTTTTAAAGCAGGATACAAAAGATCAAAAACTTCTTTGCTATTTACTGAATCTTTCGGTATGTTAAGGCTTCCTACAATATCCGATCTTCCGAAAACGACTCCTTTTAAAAACCCTTCATTTAACAATAACATCATATCTAAATTTTTTATAGCTGTTTTAGTCTCAACATTAATATAAAAATCATACAGATGCATTTTATCTTTAAATACTTCTTCACATACCATTTTAAATTTTTTAAATGCATATGGAGTTTCCACCATTGGAGCTACAATCGAAGTGACACCCAAATTACAACATGTTATAATATCTGTTTTAGCTTCACATCCCCCAATTTTAATAGTAGATGTTAAATTATTTTTATCACATATACGAATAAGATCATTTACATCTTGGAGAGACGCACCCTCATCTTCAAAAGAAGTTTTTAGACCGGTAAGTCCGTTAGCCTTAATCATAGTATGTAGTAGTGAATCCATAAATCTCCTAGTCTCTTGGAATTGTATCCCAATTATCGTATCTATTATCTGTAACTATTTTATTTAAAAAAGGGTCTAGAATTACTCTAGAGTCACTTTTTACAATCTCTTTAAAACACGCATACTGTCTATCTGGGTTATGATGTTGTTGATCATTAAATACTTTAAACTCTAATTCGTCTTCAATTGCTTTTACAGTTCGTGATCTGTTTCTTTCTTTACAGTAATTTTCATGATAAAAACTTCTATAAAAGTCTATCCCAGTTATAAACAAACTTTTTATATCATGATCTAGTAAATCAATAATTGCTCCAAACCCACTATTTATCCTACTCTTTGATTTTGTTTGCCAGCTAGTATACAATTTTGGATTTATAAAACGTATATTATATTTTGAAAACAATGATTTTTCTGAGCCTACACTAGTAAAAATAGATTCATTGTAGGTTTCTTCGCTTTTAGAATAAGGACAGCAGATAAATTCTATATTGTCTATTCCTTTTAACTCTCCTCCAGAGTATATATTAAAATCTAATGAGTTATATAATATGTTTGTTTTATTACCTAAAAAGATTTCTTTACCAGGCAATAACTCAATTCCTCGATTAATGCGAACAACTACATCAAAACTATCTATGTAGTCTCCATTTTTATCAAAGAAGGCTGATTCTGAAGGACCTACAATCGCTACATTTTTACCCTTTAAATAATTAGAATACTTTTCATTATGTTTATCAAGTTGATTATTTATCATCTTGGCTCACCTTTGTGTACACATCAAATCTTTTGTCTACATATAACCCTTTGTCCACATTCCATATATCTACAAAATCTTTTTTAGCATATAATAGATGATTACTGTCATGCGACTCGGTCGGAAGATCACCAATGTATATACCTTTATCAGCTACTCTTTCCATTTCAGACATAGCTTTTTTAGCATACTCATGAGATGGAAAATATTGAAATATGCTATAAGCTACTACATAATCAAATTGATTATCTTTAAATGGCAGGTTAGCTGCATCTGAGCATACTATTTTAGCACCTATAACATCTTCAGCTATATTACAAAGATTTTGAGATTTCTCTAAACCAGAATACTGTTTGACTTCTTTTTTAAAGTACTCTCCTAAAAAACCACACCCACATCCCACCTCTAGTAAAGTATCATCAAACGATATATTAAGCCTATCTTTAATAGTTAGAACAGTTTGATGGGGATCCATATCAGTTTTTTCCCAACCATTTATATCTCTTAGTTTTGTATGCTTTTTACTTTGATTTTCCCAAACTTCATCCCAGTTAAAACTCATTATAGTTCCTTTATTTTATTTATAATGTCTGTAGTAGAAATACCTGGAGTATATTTTAAATACTTCATTATTCCCATATCTATCGCTGCTTTATGTTGCTCTGCAAAATTAGGATTAGTATCATTCCCATGAGCTACAATATCAATCTTATTATTCCTTATAAAAGATTTAGTTAAGGTTAGTGGCGCATCTATAATTACTTGATCTACTAATCTACAATTTTTAATTATCTCATATCGAGTGTTTTCGTCAAGTATAGGTATTCTTTTATAAGACGCTACAGCTTTGTCTGAGTGTACACCTACTATTAAGTAGTCACCTAATTTTCTAGCTTGTTTAAATAAGTTAATATGCCCAACATGAAATAAATCACCTACGACATCTGCATAGACTCTAACCATTTAAACTCCTTATTAGTTTTTTAAATTTTTTATCAAATAATACACTCATGGTTGAAAGTCTAAAACTATTCTTTATTCCCGCAATTCCTGCATATATTACAATACCTTTTTTATAGAGATGCTCTTTTAGTTCTTCATAAGACATTGTAGGGTGCTGAAAACCACTAATTGAGTTGCTAGGGTAACGATTAATACATTTTATACCTAGTTTTCTTAATTCTTTAATCATTGTACTAGTTCTACGACTAAATAGTTTTTTATTATTTGTTGTTATCTGTAGAGTTTTTTGTAAGGCATACACTGATTGTACAGGTAAAGTGAATGCAATATCTTTTCCAATATACTTTGATAAATCACAGTAGTATGTTTTTGCATTAATTTTAAGATCTTTCTTCCAAATAACAATACCCAAACCCGGAGTCGACTGTAAACATTTATTACTACAAAAAGAAAGTGCAGCTACTCGATCTAAAACATGCGTATAATCTGATGATCCGAATGCTGATGTAGAATCAATAAATAGTCTTGCATTAGGATATATTTTAGCCATAGCTTCAACATTAAATTCTTCGCCTGTAGTTGTTTCATTCTCAACAAAGTAGACATTTTTATAGGATTTATTTACTTTTAAATCATCAATAGTTTTACATTTAACTTCTGTATATTTTATATTATAAACTTTCATCATATCAATCGCACGTTGCCCATAAATACCTGCATTAATGACAACGACTTTGGTATTAATTAGTGAGGAAATCATTGCTTCCATCGCAGTTGTACCACTACCTCCTAATATTGCTATATGGGCATTTTTTGTACCAAACCTATCCAACAATAAATTTTTAGTATTATCTAATACTTTATAAAATTCTGGAGTTCTATGACAGACATCACTTCCAACCCATTGTGCGTACTTTGTTTTAAATCTTGTGTTGGTTGGGCCAGGATTCATTAAAAAATTATTTTTCATTTACAAACTCCTTTACTTGTTTAGTATTAGTAAGACAGTCTAGTTTCACTCGGCCTGTTTTACCATCATTACTTATTTTAATTATTTTAGTAACGCCTAAGTAACTGTCTTCCATCTGAGAACATGGATACCCTCCTACAGATTCATGACATCCATTATCTAAAATATAAACAAATAAATTATTTAATTTTTGTTCTGCAATAGTATGAGTAATACCCATATGCATTAAGAAGGCTGCATCCCCACTTAATACAACTACCTTTTTATCAGTGTTTAAGGCTAAACCTAAACCAATACAGGGAGCTAATCCCATACTACCTTGCATGTAAAATATGTTTTTATTGTCTGGATACTGGTTATAGACTGCTCTAGAAATATACCCAGTATTTGTGATATACACTGCGTCGTTACCATGCGCTTCAAAGATCTGGCTGATAGCTTTATTTCTACTTAACATTGTTACCTGCCTTCACGATAATATAAGATGAATAGCCTATTAAACCAAGTAACTTTTCATCAACTTCTCCCATCACCTTATGTTGAGGAAGTGTGTGTCTATGACCTATTATTAACAGAGGTTCAATTCCATGTGGAATACATAAACTCGTTAACGGGTTTATAATATTTCCTAATCCAGAATTTTGTAAATATACACAAGCTTTCTTACCGGCTAACTCAGCACCAGCAGCTATACCAACTGCCTGACCTTCATTTGCTGCAATTATGTGTGGTACACCGCTTTCAACTATTTCGTTTATAAAAGGCTTTAGTCCGCTATCTGGAACTCCGGTAAAAAAATTATATCCTTGGTCTAGTAACTCTTGAATCTTAATCATTAAAATACTCCTTACAGTTTATCTGCAGGTAAACTTTTAACTCTTCAACTATACCTATATAAGTATCATCTAGTTTTCCAGAGTTAATCTCATTAGCAATAATGTTAAACAAACAATGTTTAAATTCTTTTTTTGGATAGTGGTACACTACTTGAATAATATCTGTTTTACTTATTCTTTTAATAGCGCTTATAGTTGTATGCGCCTTAAACTCAATAGAGGGAACGTTATTTCTTCCATCATCACAAAGATACACTCGATTAAGATTTATGTTAGACAACACGTCTTGATTATTGTTTTTAATACTTGTGTTATAAATTCTATTATAGGCAGTATTATAAAAATCTTGCATATGAATTAAATCTTTTTTCACTTTTTTATTGGTAATATTATCAGTAACACTTACCCATTGTAAAAAACTTTCAGGAGGATTCATATACTCGTTTACATTTAAGTAGTTACCATGATCAGAGCTTAGCCAAAATAGTGTATCCTCTTCTTCAAAATTAATATTATTTATATATTCAAAAAAGTGTTCTATAATTTCTAATTTTTCTTTTTCACTTTGATTATTGTTAGCATAGTATCCATGCATTTCATGTAAATGAAAATAAATAAAGGAGTTCTCTTTACTAGATATTTTTTGTACATCATTTAACCTTTCTAGAATCTGCTCTTTACCCTGTGCAGTAAGACTTATCCATTTATTACGATCTATTTTTCCAATCTGGGTATCCATATATTCCCAGTTGTGTTCATCAAAAATAGTATATACTTTCCAGTCATCTGGAAGTTGGTTATATATCAGTTGAGCCATTTTTTCTTTTTTATGGTTTTCTGGATAATCTTTATAATTATAATCCCATCCATATTTTTGCATATGGTTATCAACCGAAGTAAGTCCGGTAAGCATAGATGAAAGGGTAGAACTAGTATAACTATTAGTAATTAATCTAGCATAGTGCATATCTTTCTTTTTAAATAGTTTTTCTAATTCTCCGCTATGGTCTAACGCATCAAATATAATACAATAAATTTTCATTATTTATGATCCATACTTTTCTTGAGATTCTTTAAGTTTGTCTACTCTGATTAAATCAAAAATAGTTTCCATTCCCACAACACTATCATTTCCAGAAGATAAGGATCCTCCCTGTTTAATATTAGAAAACATTAGTTGAAGAGCTTTAACAGCCGCTCTTACAGAGTAGTTAGCATATATAGCTAAACTAAATCCTTCATTTTCAAGTTGAGGTAAGGTTACGGTATTATATGTTGTAGGCACACAAACCAAGGGAGTTTTTATACCTTCTTTGTGATACCGTTTTGCAAACTCAAATATTTCGTCTGGTTGTTTTGATTTACTATGAATTAAAAAACCATCACACCCAGCCTCTGTATACATATGAGCCCTTTCTATTGCCACATCCATACCATGCTTTTGAATAAGAGCTTCTGTTCTTGCGATAATCGCAAAGTCTTTATTTAATCTTTTATCTAATGCTGCTTTAATTTTACCACACATAATTTCAGGAGATTCTAGCTGTGCTTTCATTCCATAAAACGAGCATCTTTTTGGGGATGGATTATCTTCAAAACACATAGACGACGCACCAGCCTTTTCGTACTCTCTTACCATTCTAATAGTATTAATAGAGCTTGGACCACCTTCATCCGCATCTACTAAAATTGGTAAGTTAGTTCTATCACTTATCTTACTGATAGCATCAAAATAGTCTGCAGTATTTAAAATATTAGCGTCTGGTAATAAGTTCCAGGCATGCAGCTCAAAGCTTGAAACCCATATCCCGTCAAATCCAGCTCTTTCCACCATTTCAGCAATTAGAGCGTTTGATGCTCCCACTACTGAACTAATTTTACTACTATCATTTAATAATTTTTTTATCGTTATCATTATATACTCCTCCAAGTTGATGGAAATAAATCAGATGTATCATGATTAATTGCAGGACCAAACCATTGCGCAGGATATATTACTTTTTTATCTTTTTCTTTTGACAACCAGGCTGACCACCAAGAAAAAGTTGAGTTAGCTATAATATGGTATTGAGCTATCGACATGAGCCATATATCTTCATAATCTTGTCTACCTTCTGAAAAATATTTAGAAGGTATAAAATCAAAGTTTTCTTTACACCAGTTTATATCATCACTACAAATAATCCAATGCTCTACTTCAGGAAATTCTTTTACCGCTTTTTTATAGTAATCAATATCAAGAACATTATGAAAATCAGGCATACTTAGATAGTCACCGCGCCTAACATGTAATGCACCTAATACTTTTTTGTCTGGATTACAATCTGTCATCATAGAAAGTTTATCAAATCTCCCAACTCCAAACATATCTTGTAGTTTAGTAGTATAGTCTTCAAAATACTTAGGTGATTGAAAGTAGCCTCTTAGACAAATATTATTTAAATTTGGGACAGGCGTATATGTAAAACCAGGCTCGTGATATATGTTTAGAGAACTTTCAACTATATTATTACTTGTCGTTATATTCTTAAAAATTGTATTTTTGTGATGTGACTGTATTTCACTTTCTAAAAATACAACATCTTGCTGAGTTTTCCAACCATGTGCTAATGCTGCCATACATACAAATAACTCGTTACCTAAACTAGAGTTTGGTGGCTCATATAAAGTTGGGCCTAATAAATGTGCAGTTACCATAATATATCCTCCATTATTTTAATTTCCAAGGTTCGCTTCTATTGTCATTAAATGGGCTTTTATATAAATTTTCTTGATGTGGACTACCTCCCCATTTTCTATTAAAATATGCACCATTTTTACCAAAATTAGAATTTAAACTTCCATCTTTAGAAACTGTCTGTGAATTTCTTTGTACTTCCGGAGCTAAGTCATGGTCTATTACATATAAGTTTTCTCCACCTATTCCTGAAGATTCGCCATATAAGGAAATTCTAGTCGCATAATCATTATCTTCAAAATACGCAGGAAAAAATTCTGTATCAAAAATACCGATAGTATCAAAACAATTCCTAGTTACTGTTACTGCTGACCAATAGTAAGGACCATTTATCACAAAAGCTTCTGCATTCTTTTCAAGTGCTTTATTATATTGATTTAAAAAACGTTCACCTATTACAATATCATCATTTAGAAGTAGAGTATATTGTGCTTTTTGATCTCTAAAACTAAGATCCATAATTTTATTCCAACTTCCTGCTACACCTAGATTTGATGGTTCTGTGTGGACTGCAGTAATATCGTCGATTTGTTGGGGAACTATTTCAGAAATATTTTGATTACCATTATCAATGATAATTATTTTTTTGAGATCTATAATATCCTTATGTGTGGCTAAGCTATCTAGTAACTCAGTTAATAAATCTTTACGATTTATTGTAGGTATTCCAATACACACTCCTCCTGTAAAAGGGCTACGATATCCATGCGTGTGTAAAAGCCGAGACCAAGTAGACATCTATGTATTATTGCTTATTAATAGATTGTCTAGCTTGTAATATACTTTGAATAGCTTCTAGTAAACCTTCATCAGTTCCTTTAATAGCATAATAAGACGTGTATAAACTATTAACAGTCGATACCATTGTATCAAATACTGAACTAGCGTCTACTATTCCTACTTTTTTTGAAAATTTTTCTTCACTTGTTTGAAGCTTTTCTTCTCTTTTTGTTAACTCTTTTTCTTTTTGATCTATTAGATCTGCTTGTCCTTTTAAATCTTCTTCCATTTTAGCTAGTTTTGCTTGAGCCTCTTCTATCTGTTTCATTTCGTCTGACATTGGTTCTCCTGTTAGTTATTTTTAAGTTAAAAAAAAGGGCGGTATACTATAGTATACCACCCCTTAATTTACAGCTATCTATTAATTTATGCAAGCATATTAACTAAATAGATTTGATCCACCAGCAACGGCTTCACCTTCTTTAATAGACATGAATTTATCTGCATTTGTAATATCATTTCCATTATTAGTTTTACCAGGTGTTAGATACGCATTTACACCAGCACTACCTTTAACAGCCTTTACAAGATCGTCGTTTGTCACATTATCTTGTTCCCATACGTTTGTACCAGCTGCTTTTAAGAAATCGATTACATATCTCATAGACTTAGGTTTATCTAAGGCAAATGATTTCCATACCTTTCTATTTTTAAAATCACCATCTCCATTAATTACTAATGTTACTTGTAACATAGTTGTTCCTGTTGACGCTGTTTTAATTTCGGCATCTTCTATTGCCATTGTATATCTACCTTCAGTTACAGGCGCGAACCCGTCTTTTAGGTCTGTTGTTGCAGTTTTGAAATTCCAACTCATTTTTATTTCTCCTTGTTTAGTTATTTATTTTCGAATTGCGAGATAAGAAAGGCCGCTTCGTCATTTTTTAAGTCTAAAATACTATTAACGCTATAGTCTTCCTGTATCTTCTCTTTTAGCTTATCCTCACCTACATCCTTTGAAATCTCTTCTAAGATCTTAAGGTTTTCAGCTTGAATACCAGCTGTTTTTATCTTTTGTTTGTTGTATGTTACATCCACATTTCTTTCACCGCTTTTAACTAAGTTTTCTTCTTGTACTTCTAGAGAAGCAGACCTAGTTAAACCATCACCAAAACATTCTTCAAATGCTTCGTTTGTAAAGTCAAATGTAGAGTGACCATACCTGTCTAGATTACCTTTCGGCAATTTATTAGTCCTGTCCTTATGGACGTGTGCTACACGATGCCCATCAGAATCTAATTCTAACTCTAGCACTATATCAAACATATAAGGAAGTTCTTTTGGACCTTCAGCTGTTGAGCCTATAATCTTCATGAACTCTCCATCATCATTTGAGTATAATGGTTTACTACGAGCTGTAATTATCACATTCATATCTAGGGCAAGTAATTTATATACTAGTTGCTTTACTGCACCTTTAATATGTTTGTAATCTAATGGCTGGATAGTGTAATTTGGGTTTCCAGTTTTCATTTTCATTCTTGTCACTTGCATATCTACAATTTTATCGTAGACAATTGTAAAGGGATCAATAATGAATGTTTTAAAGTCTTTAGGATCTTTTAATAGTTCTTCAAGAGCTTGATTAACTAAGTTTGGATCACTAGTCTGTAATCGTTGGAAGTCAAACATTCCTCCGTAATAATCAGATCCTTTTTCAGCATCAATCATTACTGGGTTAGGAAACTTTAGACTTGTAACGGTCTTACCTGTACCAGAACCACCAAACACATACATTTTTAATCTCTTTCCTTCTTTCTCTGCGGGGGCAAATAAACTCATTGCGTACTCCTCTTTTTTAGTTTTTATTTAAATGTTTTTCTATATACGTAGCGTTGTAGCCTAGTGTATAATAGATGTGTTGCATCTATATCTCTTATACAATAATCTGCAATAGCCTGTAATCCACCTTTAGCGTATACATCTGCTACTTCATCTCCCTTTACTTCACCTTCTTTGGGCGATGGAATATCTAAAAATTCACACGCTGTTTTTAGTGAACATTTTCGATAGTTATCATAGTCACTCATAAATAACATACAGTCAAAATGATGTAAAGTATCATATCTATACATATCTAAAAAGTCTCTATTAGTAGGCTTAATCTTATGCATCATACTCCTTCTAATAATCCAAAAGGCATCAAATGCTTTACTATTAAACCCTACAAATAACCATCTATCTTTCGCTGCTAACTTCCAGAATTTTTCTAGCATTTCTTTCTCTTCCTTCATGCTATAATTATCTGCAGTTAAACATGTTTTATCATATTGACCATTTTGATCTAGTCGAATACCTATACAAACAATCATACCGTAGTATGGTGAAGTTCCCATAATCATCTTCTTATGATTTTCAAACTCCTCTTCTGTAGGCTCAACACGTCTATAATCAAAATAAGATTGCGCCTTAGCATCTACCTCTTTCATTACTGCAGGAGGCAAATCATTTCTGGGCACAGTCTCTATATCATATGTGAAAGTATTTTGCATGTAGTGTTTTCCTTATATAAGTTATTTTAAAGAACACTTAACTTACATAAGGTTAGAAATTATTCCAAGCTAAAAAAATTCTCGTTCGGTGCAAACACAAATTTATCTGCATGTTTAGAAAATTTTTCTTGAATTATCCCATTTATTATTTCTTCACTATTTGTACGGGGGCTCATATGACCTATCAATAGAAACTCTATTGCGTCTAAGTCAAGTTCTGATTCAATATAATCAGACCACTGATCATTAGATAAATGACCTAAGTCACTCATGACCCTATCTTTATGAATTTGGTCATAATCTTCGTAGTCTGTCATCAGCTGAACATCGTAATTTGCTTCGATTAGATACCCATCACACCCTTTAAGATAATTTTTCATAAGAGGTGTAAACATTCCAGTATCTGTAGTATACCCAAACTTCTTTTTAGAAATTGTATCAGTCACTATATAACTAACACAGTATTGGGCATCATGTTTGTTTGAAAAAGCTAGTACTTCTAAATCACCAATAACATAAGTTCTTCCTACTTCTAAAAATCTTATATCACAGTTTTTAAAAAGTTTTTCTCTAACTTTATAGGATTTTTCGTGAATATATATTGGAGCATTTGTTTTTCTTCCTAACACTCCTGCCCCACCAACATGATCTCCGTGATCGTGGGTAATAAATAATGCGTCTAGGTCTAATAAATCTTCATCAGCCTGTTCGCTAAGTTTTTTAAAACTTACTCCCGCATCTATGAGGATATGCGATGAGTTCGATCTTATCTGACACGAATTGCCAGATGAACTACTAAACAATGATCTTATTTTCATTTTCAATTCTCCTGTTAAACTATTTTTTCTCTAGAATCTTATCACAATTAAATCCACAATATATACCACACTTTAGTGTTCCATTGTCAAACATGTCTCCTTGACCCGTATTTAGGTCATACCATGTTTTAAATAGATGTGGCGTATCGAGTGGGCATTTAATTTTTAAGATAAAATTCAATACTTTTCTTAAATTCGGTTTTTTATTTTTTACTCTTCCAATTGTTATTTTAGAAATCAGATACTTTTTTGCCTCCGCAACAGCTTCCGGCAAAACATTTGGCTCTGTTGACTTTCTTAATATATCTTCTAACTCGGTATCTGACAAGTCTAAATGAAAATTTTCTGGAGATATATCAGATAAGTACGTATTTAATTTTTTTCTAAGGGTTTCTACTTTCCACATAGATATTTTTCTACCACAACCATGCCTATCTGCAATACGTAAATCTAATAAATCTTGGACGTTATCAGGACCTACCCTAGTAATAAATCGTCGCAAACTAATAGGCTTAGAACTAGCGGTTAAATTAAATAAATGGTTTTCAACTAGTAAGCCAACTTTGTCTTTTATTTTTTTAGAGAAACCCCACCTAGATAAAATTCTAGTTGATAATGTCTTACCTACATTTTCATGATTGTAAAAGTGTCTATCCCCTTCAATAATCGTTTGTGTTTGTGGTTTACCTATATCATGCATTAGTGCCGCTAACCTAATAATTAAGTGATTAGGCTGACTTAACGGAACTGAGTCAAGTGCGTACATAATGTGCTGATATAGATCTAATTTATCTTTCTTTTGGCTTTGATCTATATTAATACAATGACCTAATTCAGGAAAAATTTCTGATAATATACCAGTATTTCTCCATGAATCAAATACAACACTAGGCTTTTTGCAACGAGTAAATATTTTGATAATTTCTTTATACATTACTTTTGCTGATAGAGGAACAAGTTTTAGTTTGTAACTTTTAATAGCTTCCTCAGTATCATAGTCAATAGACCACCCCTCTCCTAAAACACCTAATAAAACTGATGCTCTAAGTAATCTAATCTTAGATTCTAGGACTTTAGTTTTCCAATCGCCAATAAATTTTATTAATTTATTATCTAAGTCTTTTTTAGCATTACATGGATCTACCCATTTATTTGTAATAGGGTTATAGTATAATGCGTTTATAGTAAAGTCTCTAGATTGTGCATCTTCTGTAATATCAGTAGTAAATTTCCATGAAGGGTAAGTTCTATCTAATACGATTTTTTTAAAAGGACTAATGTAAAACTCTTGGTCTTTATAGCGAATAATTAAAGTAGCATTTACTTTATCCATAGATATGATTTTATCTTTAAGAAGTGTTTTTAATTCACTAAAAGAGGCACTTACAACTATATCATAACTACTAATTTCTTTTTTTAAGTATACATCTCTTGCTGTACCTCCACATACCCAGGCATCATATTCATGTATATTAAAAAATTTAATTATAGATTTACAATGTATCATCGTTATCTTCCTCTATAGCTAATCCGCTGGCATCAAAGGTTACACCACAATATTTTCCAACGTCTTTTAAGCTTCTACTCCAGTTTCTATATTGATGGAAACCACATACATTTGTTACATGCACCTTATCCCACTCTTCTTTAGTTTTTTTATTATAGTAGGACTCACCCTTCTTTTTATTAATTTGTTTTGCTTTAGGGTCTGGTAATTTACAATTTCCTTTTCTTTGGTTTCCTTTATAGTACCAAAAGAACTTACAGTTACCACAACATTTAGTAATTTTAAAATCTGGTCGCGTGATTTCAGGGGAGGTTTTCTTTTCCTCCCCATCTAACTCACTAAAATCATAATCAAAATCACTAGCCATTACTTTTTAAAGTTCTTACTTCTAACGCACTTGCCCATTAAGTGGTCGCACTCATGCTGCATTACATGAGGTATCCACCCATGTTCATTAGCCGTAAACTTATGAACTTGTCTTCTAGGATCAGTCAAAGTTTGAAATGCTAAAGTTACGTTAGCTTTTCTTGTTTTTCTAACCTTAAGTCCTGGATAACTTAAACACCCTTCTTCTAGTTTAAGCGTTTTACCAGATCCTTTGATAGCTGGATTAATAAACTCTTGCCAATTCCAACCACGCTTGTGTTCCTTTGAAGGCCAGCGCATAACAAAGATTGCTGGACAAGGTTCTTTTTTATCCCAGATTTGTGTAGCAGCTAATCCCATGCAAGTGTCTGCTATAGACTCTGCAGTATCCAAAAGATCTCTTACTAAGTCTAAATACATTTGGGGCCAAACACATGTAAAAGTTTCTTTTTTCTTGTTATCATGAGTTGCTTTTTTATCTTCCGCTACTCCTGGATAATGATAACCTTTATCCTGATCATTTGTCAAACTAATGATACCTTTATCCTTTTCTTTTACTTCACCTTTAGTGATTATAGGTACTACGGGTTCTGTAGGGACATACAAACAGGCAGTACCTTGCTTATTTATTTCTTTTATCATTTAACCTCCTATAGGTTACTTAAAACTCTTTTTCGTTTATAGGCAGTATTCTTAAGTAAGCTTATTTTACTATCTACAAAATCTAATATCTCAGCTTTAGTTTTTCCTGGAGATTTTCTCATTAGTCTACCAGCACTTTGTCTGAGCTTTATTTCTGATTTTATAGGCGAACAAAGATATAAACGTTCTAATGCTGGTATATCTATACCCATACTAAATAAACCGTATGTAGATATAACAATATTTTTTTTACCGCTTCTTATCTTTTCCATAGCTTCTGCTCTGCTCTTTTTATTCATTTTAGATGTTAACATTACTGATTGTTTTAGCTTCTTTTGAAAGTATTCAACTTGACATAACCTTTCACATAATAAAACACTAGCAATTTTTGGTGCTTTGTTTACATAAGATAAAATTAAATCATTTCTTTCTTTATCTCCTGCTAAATCAGTTATCATATCTTGATATTCATTAGTACTTATTAGTGGAAATTTATAATCCGTATCTATATAAGTTACTGTTGGCTTAATTAGAACATTCTCTAATTTACTAGGATCTACTGTATATATTTTAGGTCCTGTAGCCCAATGAATAACTTTTGTTAAACCATCCTCTCTTTTTGGTGTAGCACTTATTCCCCATTTATACTTTGCATTTAATTTTTGCATAGTATAAAACCATGTCTCTGCTGCAATAATATGAATTTCATCACCTATTACTTGAGATATATGTGAGTTAATATGCTCCATCTTCTCATCTGATATTTTTGATAATGTTTGATGTAAGCCTATTGTAATAGGTCTTAGTTCAAATTTTCCGTTACCAATCATGCCAATATCATCCCTTTTTAGGTTACTAAACTTACAAAAAGATTCTATAGTTTGCAAGGCAAGTTCTAAAGTATGTACTAAAAATAAAGTTGGACATTGAGAGTGAAGTATTCTAGATAAGGCAAAAATGGTTTTTCCTGCACCAGTCATAGCTTCAATTACACCAATACTATGATTTTTAGTAGCATCTAGCATTTCTTGTTGGTAGTCTCTTAAGGTAGCTTTAAATTTTACTTTAGAAAAAAAAGAGGGCAGTTGTTTATCAAATCTAACATCTTTTATATCTTTCTTAGATATTTGTACATTACTATCACTACTATTTACAATTTCTATAGCTTTTGATAATGAGCCAACCGGTATAACCATTGAATCGTCTGTAGTTGTGTAGTACTGTAAACTTCTTGGTGTATTCCAGTTTGCTAACCCTAACTCAATTTTTTTCTCAAACAAAGGGTTTGAAACTGTTAAATACTCTTTTATTAATTTTTTATCTGCCGGAGGTAACCCAATAAGAGTTGCCTCGTTTTTTACAACAATTAAAACGTCTTTCATATAAAAATCCTTTTTAATTTATATAATAATTCTTAAATTTCTTATACCAAAATTGTCAATGATTTGTCATTGACGTGGCTATTAATAACGCTTATATTTAAACTATATAATCAGTGGAGGAAATATGGACATACTAGAGCAAATATTTGACCAAGGATACGCGGTTAAAACTCTTAAACTAGGAAAAGGCAAAGTTAAGGCAGATGTACGAAACTTATCTACTAGTAACCAATTAGACATTGAGCAGGATCTATCAAAAGTTAAAGATTCTTCATCAGCGTACGTGTTACACAAGTATAGTATAGGGATCTTATCTCACACCTTACTTAAATATAATGGTAAAACTTTTAAAAATCCAAAAGAAACCGAAAAATTTCTATTAGAGTTACCAACAGCGGTGTGCGATGCACTCATAACTGGTCAAAATCAATTTGAAAAAGAAGTGGCTAATACAATAACCCCAGCTAAGGTTCAAGACACTTTTTTCGAACAAGGCTCAACGCAAGAAAAATCCGAGCAATCGCCCGAGGTGTTGAGCTCGGAGAACCAGGAAGCTTAAGAGAAGCCGTACTTTTACAAGCTGTTGATAAAGAAGTTCAACGCGATTATTTAGCAACTATGGTTATCTCTAAAGCAATGGTCCTAAATCGGGAGGAAAGTTCTGAAATAGATGCTTACAATAAGCTCTTGAAACAATATCATGAAGCTGTATTTTTTGATATGACAGAAAAGTCCGTTACTGCTGATAAAGCTAAAGGTTATGATGATTTAATGAAAAGCTTTAGAGATCATTTTGGAAAAGAAACAATTAAAGCTGAAAAAACTAGTAAATCATTAAAAGAAGATTTTACTGATATTAGTCTTAAATCTTTAGGTGACCAGATTAAAAAACGTAAAACTGAGGGTAAAAAATAATGGCTGATGAAATTTTAAAGTATAAAGTCGAGATAGACTCGTCGGATGTTGCAGAACAGCTGACGTCGATACGTAACCAAGTCGACCTGGCTATGGGGTCTCTTGCTGCCCAGCAAGTAAAACCCACTACTTTTGAAAGAATCGCCCAAGTATTTGAAACGGCTAATATTGGAAATGTTGCCGACCAATTCAGACAAAAATTTGAAACTGATACAACTAGAACTATTGGAGGAATAACACAAATGTTAGACCAAACTGCAACTCAAATGCAGTTAGGTTACTCTAGATTTACTGCTGATGCTAGACGGCTAGGACTATTATCTTCGACTGATTATCCAAGTTTTACTGCACCACTACCTCAAGCAGCAGCAGTTCCTCCAATGTCTACTACACAAGCATTAGCCGCTGCAGGGCTTGGAGTAGGATTTGATCCAAGTGGACAAGCAACTATGCAACAGTATACTGCTTCTGCAGTAGACCAAATAAATAGAGACTTTAGAAGCTTTATGAATTACGGAGCTACAGAAGCGGGTGGTACGATTTTAGGAGCAGGATTAGGAATGATGAGAGGAGGCTTAGGAGGTGCATTAGCGGGCGGTATTGTTGGAAATCTTGTTGGTGGAGTAGGACAAGCAGGATTAGATTTATTAACTGCACAAGCCAGACAAGTTGACTCTATGGCTGGAGGATTAGCCGAAATAGCTCAATCACAAATTGCAGGAGCACCTGGAGCTGATTCAGGTTTTTATACCTCTCAAGCGCAAGTTCTTATGGACATGACTAGAAGCCAGTTAGGGCGAGCTACAGGACTTACTATAGATGAGGTACAAGGACAAGTATCCTCATTTGCAGCTGCCGGAGGTTTTAAAGGGATGGATTTAGGTGATATGAGTGTTGCCTTAAGACAGCTTCCGACTGCAGTTAGAGCAGTATCACAAAATTTAAATATAGCGCAAAGTGATGCCTCTCAATTATTGGCTGACATGAATAGATTACAAATGGGCGGAGAAGACTTATTAGGAAGCGCTTCTTTAGCATTAAAAATGAATGCACAAGCAGGCCTAGTAGGAATAACTCCTGGCGATATGCTTGGAACAGCATCTCAAGGTATACAAGCTGTATCCGGAACTACAATGTCTCCCGGAGATGCCGCAAACCTTGCCGTTCAGTCACGATTATTAACATCACAAGCTGCAACAGCTGGCGCACCTGGCGTAAGTGCTTTTGTAAGACAACAGGGCGGAGCAATGAATGCTGGATTTGCTAATCTAGAACAAGGCTTAAGACATATGATGAGTCCAGTAGGAATGGCTAGAGCGGCTAATATAGCTGGAGGAGGAAGTGAAACTGCAAGTGTACAAGAGGCTATGTCAGGAGCAGCTAGTTTCTTTTCAGACGACCCAAGTAGAATTTTTAGCATGATGGTAGAGCAAGGTAATATTGTAGGAGGAATGAATCCGCTAACGATACAAAATGCTCAAGTAGGAGATGCGATTGGATTTCTTAGACAAATGCCACAATTTGCGGAGGGAGCGATACCTGCAAACGTGATTGGAGGAGCTATGATGTCTATGGATCCGAGTTTAAGTGCAGCACAAGCGATGAATATGGTTGGAATAGCAGGCCGAGGATCTCAAGATTATATTATGAACCAATTAATGAGTACTAGAGATGCACTAGTTGGTATGGATAGAGTTAATCAAGTAGGACCTTTAAGACAATTTGTTACGGGAGTTACACAACCGTTTGTAAACTTTGCAGATGCTACGGTAAATAGAATGGGCCGAGGATTACAAAATCTTATAAACGATGTTAGTAGCACTGCAGGCGATGTAATGACAGAAATTTTAACAGGCCAAATTACAGTAAAAAGTGAAGCAATTCTTAATGATACCACTGTTTCTGATTTAAGAGCCATGGTTTCTGGAAAACACGAGCCTTTAAATGTCGTTAGAGAAAGTGTAAAAGGTCTGAAGTTTAGTAATCTTGACTTTCAAAATTTAACTGGTAAAGGTCTAGCAGTACATCGACAAGATGCCTTAAAAAACTTCATGAATCGTACTGATGCTAACGCACCAGGAATGGATACTTTAAGAAATAGTGCAGCAGCTAGTCAAATATTTGCAACTATAGGATTTAATGCAACACAAAAGGAAAAACTCAAGTTAGCATCTTATTTAGAAAATGAGAAAAAAGCTGGAAGATTAGCTGAAGGAGACGACTATGATTCCGATGTAGTTCAAGATATGATTGGAGATATAATAGAGTTTGATGATGTAATGACTGGATTTGCTGGACGAATGGCACAACACCCACAACATGTCATAGATGATATCGCAATGCAAGAAAATATGCTACTTACTAGTATGGGAGAAGATCCTTTAAGTTTATTACAATCTGAACAATATAAAAAATTAAGTCAAATTGACCAATTAGAAAAATTATGGGAACTTACTGGAAGCAAAGTTGCTCTTAATGCAGCACCAATGGAGCAACGAGATGCATTTTTAAATATTTTTACTAGAGCTAGCGCACAAGCAGGAGGCTTTATAGACCAGGCGTCGTTTATAAATCAATTTGATTTTACTGGAGCAGGAGCTGCTGGAGGATCGCTAGGAACAGATCTTACTATAGATTCAGTTGTTAGATCGGCTCTAACCAAATCTATTAGAGATAATGTCGCTGCTAATAATGTCAGAGGTGAGATTATGGGTAAAGTAAGCGATACCTTTACCGAAGAAGAAATAAAGCAACTATCTCTTGCAGCTGGAATGAAGGATGGAGAATTATTGAGTGAAGGACAAATTGCAGATATTATATTAGGCTCAGCAGAAAACTTAAATAGTGTTGGAACTATTAGATCATCTTTAATGGCTGATGGGACTGCTGAAGGGTTTACACTATCCGGTAAATTAATGGGATTACGTAGAGGCTTAATGGGCAAAAGTGTTAAAATGACTATTGGCGATGAGACTCATGAAATGAGCTTGTTAGATGCTATACGTATGGAAGAAGGCCTATCTATAAAAGAAGATGTTCTTAAAAGAGTGAATGAGCTAAGTGGTGAAATGGAGAATTTAACTGACTTACCTTTAGACGATACCGTACAAGAGTCACTTACTGCTATAGCAATAAATGAAATAGTTTCTGGAAAAACAAGAACGTTTGATAAGAATATGACAGGAAAAATGAGTTTTATTAGTTCAGCAAAAGAAAAAGGAGCTCTTACGGCTGAATTAGAAAAAGCATTAACGGCTGATATAGTGGCAGTAAATAATGATATTGCCTCGGCAATAGACTTTTCTAAGCAGTTTGCAGGAATGGATGACAGCCTACGACAAGCAGGAAATGAGATGGCTGCTCTAGAGCACGCAATACAAGGTGCTGCTGCTTCTAAAGCATTATTAAAAATTATTGACCAAGACAAAGGTTACCTGAAGGTCAAACAGGGTAAATCGTCATAGATGCCACAACCATTAGCATATAATAGAGAAGATTTTAAGCTATTTTTAGAAGGCATAGATGTGCCTTTTACTAAATTTAATATAGCAGAAACTGAAGGTAATTTTCCTAGTGCCACTGTAGCTATTCCTGCAACTAGAGACTGCTTAAGAGTTTTACCTGGAACTGTAGTTCAAATAGTAGGGCCTCAGGAACAAAGCTCTAACAAACCTTTAGGAAGTAAAGAATCTGTTCAAAGTGTTTTATTATTTGAAGGAGAGGTTGTTAGTATAGCGTATTCAAAAGAAGCTACTGGAAGAGCTTTGCAGTTACAATGTAGCCATGTTCTAAATAGAATGGCTATGGCTAGATCATATTCTCAGGATAGTTTAGCACCACAAATGCACAAAAATGCTCGAATGATTTTTACGAATGCATCAGCACCAGTAGGGTTTCCTGGAGTAACTAATAAACAGAAACAAGATAATACCGATAGCTCTGAAGATGTAGTAGGAGTTGCAAAAGATGTAAAAGAGTTTACTTTAGCTAATCGATTTGGAGGCGTAAATTTTACAGCTGTACAAGCAATTGAAAGTATTTTACCTGGCGGCGATTTAAACGCTATTGTTCAAAGAATAATAGCTCAATTTGATTTAACGGATTATTACTGGTGTATACTGGATACTTCTTATAGAATTCGATCAACCATTATAACTTTTCCTAATAAATCTCAAGAAGCACTAAGTGCTGTTGTAGTTGATAGTATGAAAAAACTAATTGCTTCTCTAAAAGAAGGACCAACAGCTGCTGACGTATATACATTATTAGATGTGTTAAACACTATTCTAGATCAACTTAGGTATCAGCTAATAACACCATCTGCTCCTACAGGAGGAGTATCTATACTAGGTTCTGGAAATACAGAAAGCTTTGAACCTTTAAGATCTTTTGGTGTCCCTGATTTAGACGCGGCACCTCCTGCACTATGTAATACTTTTTTTCCTGAACAAATTATTAATTTTAGCTATAGCCGAAGCTATTTTGCAGAACCTACAAGAACAATCAGTTATTTAGATTGGAATGCGTCTACAGCTGGAAGTACTGGTCAGTGGGGAATTAATTTTGTTATACCTGATCTACAAGTATATCAAGTTAACTGGGTACCTAAAAATGAAGAAGGTGAAGATATGGAAACTACCCTATTAGATTACTCAGCAGCGTTTACTGCAGAAGAAGCTTATCAAGGCGCAAGACCTATCTTTAACCCAATAGATGGATGGATGACGGCTGCAGCAAATGAATATTATAAGCAATCTGATAGAAATACTGAAAGCATAACAGACGAAGAAGCTGGAGGTCCAAATTGGTCTAAAGCAATGAAAAACGAAGCTATGATGGATTACATGGATCAAAAGTATGGAAAAAGTAGAAGTGTTACCTTACAAACTGCATGGAACCCTAGTAGAATGTGTGGTCTACCTGGATTAATTATTGATCCAGGATTTCCTACTATGTATGGAGTTGTTTCAAGTATACAAACTCAAGTTTTAGCTGATGGGTCGTGTAGTAGTTCAGTTGTTATGAGAGCAGTTAGAGCTATTTATGATGAAGATCCTGTAGCTCTTCAAACCGAAGATACTTCTTTATACCCTAATGCTACTAGAACTACAGATTCTGATATATTTCCACTAGTACATGATTTTTTATATCAAGCTGATTTATATGGATATACTGAAATAGGTAGAGGAGTGTATACTTATATGACTCAAGGATTGAAACCAAGCGGAAAATCTACGGCATTAGAAGACTCTGTTGCAGAAGATAAATGGAATGTAAATAAAACCCAATTTGATGCAATGCCACAAGCTAATCACTATGATTACAGTATCTTTAGAAAAATTAGAAATCAGGACAATCTAGATGCGCTTTCACTACCTCAAGATGCTGATAATCCCAATGATTCTCCTGAACAGCTCTACGCAAAATATTTATACCATGCCGTAAAAGTTCTTAAAGCTGAGTACTTAGCAATGTTAAGTGGCGAAGCAGTAGGACTAAAAGACTATTTAACTGATATATGTTATAGACAGCTATGCCCTTTTAATGACTATTTAAATTTTATTCAAGCATCTAATATTAGGCTAGAAACTGATTATAAAGAGTTAGTAAGTATTTTATCAACAAATGCTAGCACAAATATACAAGTGCTTATAGACAATGCAGCAAGGCTAGTAGGAAAAATAAGCGATACGTTAGTAACTGATAAAGTAATAAAAGAATTAAAATTAGATTTTGGTACAGGTTCAAACGCTTATAGCCTATCATGGTATAAAGAAGAAATATCTAAAATAAAACTTACGTTAGAAGAATTAGAAAACAACCATGCTACTTCAGTTCAAGAAGCTCTTGATCAAATTGAAAATAATGCAAACGTTGCAGGTGCAAATGTTGCTGGAGTTATTACACATACGATTAAAAGTGGTGAGACTTTGTCAGCAATAGCCGCTTCTTATGATACCACAATAGCTAAAATTTTAGAGATGAACCCTCATCCTGGAAACGCTATATTGGATGTAGAGGGTAATCAGATTGCAGCAGGACAAAGCATTAGAGTACCGGGAAAAGCAAACCCACAACTAACTAATTCTGTGATTGAGCAAAAAACAAAGGCAAGAGCAGCCTTAGATAATATCTACAATACAACAGTAGCAAGATTAAATGCAACGTTAAATTTATATGAAGAAAATATAACTTTACTACAAAAAGGTGTGCAGCCTCCTGAATTATTTGGAGCTGACGATGTTAAAGCTGTATATAGGCCGTACGATGCAACTAGAAGAGATCATGTCTTAATAGCTTTCAATGATTTGTTGACATCTGGAACAGATATGACTATAACTAAGTAATGGAGAAAATGTAAATGAGTGATTTAAACCAACAACAAGAATCGTTAAATAGTGCAGAGCAAGATAATGTATCTGCAAACTCTAATTTACCTCCTGAGGCAAGTGTAAGTCCTCAAAAGCTACCTCCACAACCTGATAAAGGATCTCCCGGAGAATTAGCCGAAGACTTAGGAGGCGGTAAAAAATATGGAGCTATGATCTACATTCAAAATAGGTTTGATGGAAAAATTATTTCTAAAACAACTAATTTCTATTTACAACAAATGGCTTTAGGACTAAGAGAGAGGTCTCAAGTACTTGAAACATTTGGAGTAGCGAATGTATCCTTTTTTGGGCAATCAGCCAAAGTATATAACTTTGGAGGAAGTGCTTTAGACTGATCCTCTCAACGCTCTAACTCATGGGAATACTTTCATGCGAGCTCTTTAATACAAATGTATAATAATGAGTTACGAGGAACAGAGCTAGTTAAAAATAATAACATTGCTGTAATTCGAATTTTAAATCACACGATATACGGATACCCTCTTCAGATGAATGTTCAATATGATCAGGGCATGGATAAAATGGCGACCTTTTCCTTAGCATTTCTAGTAACTAAGCACTTAGTCTCCTTGCCTGGGGTTGTAAGCACTAGCCAGCTTGAAACTTTATATAACGCTAGTAAGGGAGTACCAGCTAATGAAGCAGCTGCTGACGCTATTGAAAACTTACAGACTGTTATTGATGCTTGTTCTGTTGCATTGAATGTGGATAAAGGGTCAGACTTTTATGGAGCACAAAATGTAAATAATTCCCTGTTACATAAAAGTGTAGAGCAAATGATTCAGCTTATAAATGAAGGAGGCGCTATAGAGGCTAATTTTACAAGTTTACAAACTACCTTACAATCATACTTGGCAACAGCAGATGGACAAATTTCTCCATTTATTGCACAAGTATTTGGACCTACTGAAGAATCCATTGATACTTGGTTTGCTTATTTAGGTTTATTTATTACGGATGATAAAATATATACTGGAACAACAGTTTCATTTGAGGGACAAACATACAGTTCACCTGATGAGGCTATTCAGGGACTTAGACAAAGATTAAAAATTATTAAAGATTTTATGGATTCGCTCCAATCAAACTTACTAGCATTACAGGGATAGGGAGGAAACAATGCAAGCAGATATTAAAGAAACATTAAAACAAAAAGAATTACAAATGTATTATGATTATAAACAGTCTGGTTCAAAAAAGAAAAAGTTAGAACTCATGGACTCATTATCCCCTATAGTTACTCAGCAAGTAGGTAAGTTTAAAAATTCTGGATTACCTCCAGCTGCTTTACAATTAGAAACTAAAAGAATTGTATCTGATGCAATTGAAACTTATGACCCAAACATGTCGCAGTTAAATACGCATGTAATGAACTATACAAAGAAATTATATAGATTTGTATCTAATTATCAAAATATTGGGAAGATACCTGAACCTAGAGCTTTATTAATTGGTAGATATAACACAGTGAGAGATAACCTACACTCAGATAAAGGTAGAGAACCAACTGTGCTAGAGTTAGCAGACGCTATGAATTTATCTGCAATAGAAATTGAACGATTGCAAACTGAACTTAGATCCGATTTAGGGATGCCTGATGTAGGAGAAGGGGGCGAAGATGGCGATAGTTTTTTTGATTTAACACAGCATACTGAAGAAGATTTTCAACAAAAACAAGCAATAGAAATTATATATTATGAATCAGATAATACTGATAAGAAAATTTTAGAATATATTTTTGGGTTAGGAGGAGTTATTCCTTTAGACTCAGATAAAGAAATTGCTTTTAAACTTAATTTAACGCCTTCTGCCCTTAAAAAAAGAAAGGCAAAACTAGCTAACAAAATTAAAGGTCTTATATAATGTCTACTAATCTCTCAGCCCTAACCCCTGCCCAAAGGCAAGCTATACTTGATGGACTACAACTAGAGTTCGATGCTTTTTCTGTAGATATGGTACCGCTGCTGAGTGATAAAGTAAAAACAGGGTTATTAATAAACCAGCTCAATGATTTTTTAGATCCTATTTCAGACTTTACACCTATAAGTAGTTATACAAATAAAAAAAGTAGAAATAAGTTGCAAGGAATGCTTCAACCGCCTGATGAGTTTGGAAACTTATTTCAAACTGCTAAGTATACTCCTAATGCATCAAACCAATATTTTGATTCTAAAAGAGATGATAAAGGTAACCCTATTTTAAAATATAAAGGATTAAATACTTCTGTAGGTTATTATGAATTAGGGGTAATGAGTTTTCCAACTAATTGAAATGCTTTAGAAAGTATTGCTGGAATTGCTGCTACGGTAATTAATCCTAGCTTTGAGTTACTTGTTGACACTCATGATAGTATGGAAGATTTTTTATCTGATCCAAATAAAACTAAAGTACAAGCTCATACCAAACAATTCACTTGAACTACTAATTTAAATCAAGCCAAATCGTTACTTATAGGAGTAACAGGTGAACCTCCAGAAGGACAGATCGATGCATTTAGGTCTGCAGAAGCTATGGAGATGGCTACTGAAAAATTTAATCTAATAAGAGATACTATAACAACTCAACAAGAAGGTGACCCACACCAAGATGCCTGGGATACTGCTAACAGTTATTTAGGAAATATAACTCAAGGACTATCTGGAACTAGCAACACCCACACCTCTAAAGCTTTAGCTGGAGCTCAATCAGTAAGACTAAGCATGTTAAAAGGTATAGGTGAAGATCGACAGCTTAAGGGACAGTGTAAAAATTATATGACTGCGGTAGAAAACCTAGAAGGTTTTGATGAAATGAAAGAGCAGTTTGATAAACTTTTTGAGCAGCTAGGTATGACTGATATAGGGGCTCAAATTTCTGGAGCATTACAGCTAGGAAATTTATCAGCGTTACTTGCAGAAGCAGGCATACCTACAGATTTAATGGATTGGTTACTTGCATGTGCCTTTAAAGAAGATTTGTCTGTAGAAGATATTGATGACATAATTCAAAAGAAAATACAAGAAATTTCTAAACAGGTTATGGAAGCTCTAGCTAATGTTTTACAAGTACCTAATTTTCCTCAATATTTAGAGTGGATGAGAAAAAAAGATCAGCTTATGAAAGGCTTGCAAGATCAATTAGCTATGATAAATGAAATGATAGCTCAAATAGAGGATCCTAAAAAATTACTAAAATTTACCACATATGAATTAGATGTAGATGATCCATGTAGTATCGATTCTATGGTTGAAGCAATTAATGAATTGATTGACCAGCTAGTAAAAGAAACTCAAGACACTATAGATGAGATTGTAGCATCTTTAGGAGGAAACATTGTTGCTATACTTGTAATGATCTTAGCGGACTTTGTTATTTCTGAGTTACAACAACTTATAGACCAATATAATTTAGATGTGTTGTTTGGTAATGCGATGAAGGCACTTTTAAATAGTGTTGCTATGATATTAGTGATGTTAGAGGGCGCTAAACTGTATATGCAGTATTTGGCCGTAAAAGCCCTATTTAACGAACTAGAAGTCCGTGAGGAACTATCAGTTAACCTTTTATCGCAATATACGGCATTAATTTCTATTTTACAGCTAATGAAAAGCGTCGGTGATAACGATAAAGACGCCTTTCAAGAAATACATGAGAGTAAAGGCTGGGTTAGAAAGGCTAAATTAGCAGTAGGTATGGAAAAAGCTAGGATATATAATAATCAACAACCAAGTATTACAAGACTTACACATGCACAAGAGCATATTGATAAAGCAATTAAAGCGTTAGTACCTGATGAGCCGAGTGGGGATTCAATAAATAATTTAGTTTTATTAAACCAACTCTTAAATGATTGGAATATAAAACAAGAATCAGGAGAAAGTTTTGTTATTTTACTTTATACTAATAATGCTCTTAAGGATTTAGCCGGGGGAATACAAAGAAGGTTTTTCCAATTAATAGACGGACAAAACTATGATAGGTTTTTAAGTTAAGGGAGATAAAATTATGTCATTAAAAGACTTAGATATTATACAATATAACGCTAGTGGAAACATGCTTGTTAGTGTTGCTACTAAAAATGGAGAAGTAAAAGGTGTTAAGAACTTGATACAGCGCGTAATAAAGCGTATATTTACAGTACAGGGTAGTAATACTTATGATTTACAATTAGGCGGTCAATTAAACACATTGTTTAAAGCTATTACAGAAGAAGAAGCCCAAGAATTTGAAGAGACTTTTGGAATTTTATTAAATTCCATTACAGAGCAACTTAAAGAAGAGCAAGTAGGTTTTTTAGATAAACTAGAGAGCGCAGAAATTTTAGAAGATTTAGTTGTAGAAAAGATGGTGTATGACCCGGTTTTTCAAGGTTTTTTAATTACAATTAAAGTAGTAACTGCAAATAAAGTTTCACACTCAGTAATAATATAGAGGAAAATATATGGCCATAAATGTTAAAAATTATATAATTGAAAAAATAAAGAATCAAGATCCAGAAATCGATGTAAGGCCCGGAAGTTCTATCTATGATTTTTTAATTAACCCACTTTCATCAATTTTGGAACCTTACCAATCAGAGCATAAGGCCATTATTGATCGTCAGTCTGTAACTGATATAAGTACGTTATCAACATCTGAATTAGATGCTGTTGCAGCTAATTACTTGGTTGAACGAAATTCAGGTAATAAGGCGCAAGGATATGTCAGAATGTACTTTAGATCGGCTAGGTCTCTATCTCTGCCTGCTGGTACAAAGTTTACGGATGCAACAGGAAACTTAGAATTTGAAACTGCAGCACCATTCGAAGTAACTAAATTTCAAATGTCTAGAAATGTTAGTGATTTTCCTAATTTTGATACTGGCGATATTTTTGTACAAGCTATCGGATCTGGAAGTGAGTATAATGTACAGGCCAACGTTATCAGTAAACTAAAAACATCCGCTGTAACTCCTTTAAAAGTAGCTAACCCTAATTCATTCTCACTAGGAGAAGATAGTGAAACTAATAGTGCCCTTTTTGCTAGATTAAAAGATTCTGTATACAATTCTTCGCTTTCTTCAGCAGAAGGAATAGAAGCCAGTATAAAAGCACAAAAATCTTCAGTTGTAGATGTTGAGGTTGTAGGTGCAGGACATGATCTAATGATCAGAGATTTAACTACATTATCCGAAGATGTTGAAAATTATCAAGTGGAAGATTTTTATTTAGTACACTCTGGAACAAGGTTAGAATACTATAAACAACATCGAGCTTATACAGGTGTATTTTTAGATATAGATGAAACGGCTGATGTGGCTATTCCAAAGCCAAACCAGTTTACTAAAGAATTTAGTGATGCTATGTATCAAGGAATATTTTTTCAAAACGACGAGTTTTATTATGCCCAAGATGATCAGCAAGTAATTATTAGAGAGTACTTTCAAGATTATGCTGATCCAAATATTCAAGTTGAATTAGGTACTGTACTAAGTAGTGGTTTATGGCAAGTACATGATGGATCTAACCCAACTCAAGAATTATGGCATTTAGATGAAGTAAAAGTAATTAATAATAGATTACGACTAGGAAGTTACATTGACCCTAATACTCCAGCAGAAGATCAAGCATTTCAAAGTCAATTATCTCAGTTACAACAAATATACGACTTATTAGGATCTGTATTAATGGGTACTACTGAAGAAGCTTATGCCCAGTTAGGAAACCTTATTTCGCCGACTAACTTTAATAACTTATCACCAGTGTTCCACAAAATAGTAGATCAACATTTAGGGGTACAGCTAGACTTACGTATGTCTACAACAGATACTAGTGATGAGGGTGAAATGGCTTATGTAACATTTATGCGTAATAAAGATTACTATGCCCCACATGATGGGTATGGTTTTGCATGGAGAAAACAACCACAAGCCTGGATTAATATTGCTAAAGGACAAGAGTTTACTAGTGAAGCTGACGAACTCATGTTTTTTGAGCATACGGGTTTAAATGCATCTGATTATTATGGCACTTTAAGCGATGTTTCAAATAAAGCCTTATGGAAGTATACAGTATTTTTAGTTGATAATGATCTTTTATCTCAAGATTTTTGGGTAGGCTCTAGTCAGCTAGCTGACCAAACTAACGGTAAAAATCAATTTTTACAAGCACAAAAAGTATGGATGGAGCCGAATGTAGACTATGAGTTTAGAATGAAGATATATCCTAAAATGGCTACAGATGTTTGGGTGTATCCTACAGCTAACCCACCTATAGGGTCTGATGGAACGGCTTACTCACCTGAGTTAAAAGTTATAAATAGAGGACAAACCTACCCAACTTATATCCCGCAAGCAGCAGGAACTCATTTTGGTGTTGGTGTAGGAAATACAAGAAATAGTGTTTGGCATGTAGATAATATAGAGTGTACATCATTTGATGAAACATTCCCCATGCACTTATTTAGATTTAAATTACCGGTTGATAAATTTCCTCCTACAGGAGGTATGCGTGTTAAGTACTACGGGGTAGGCTGGGACCCAGTAAGGTATGCTGCAGACAGTAATAGTGGGCACAGTAAAAATAAAGTAGCGCTGTATAACACAACTACAGGTCTATGGGAGACACTAGGAACATCAACAGGAACAATTGATAATCCTCGATACTTACAAGAAGTTAAAGCATCAAAACAAGGACTAGCAAATTATATCGACAGTGAAGGTTTTACTAACGTAGCTTCTACGGCTGCTAATAGTGGTCCTGACTTTCCTAACGATATAGAACACTCTTTAAGAAGTTACTATTGCTCTATTGATAATATTGTAACTCAAGGAGTACATAGAGGTAATGCAGTAGATATTTATGTGCATGACCCAGTAAGTATAGTTGAAGGTAACTGTACGTTTACGGCAAGCTCGCCAACAGTCTATACTAGAAACATACCTGGAATAGCTTCATATATACAAAGAATAACCTCTATTAGAGACTCAATTACTGATGAAGAAATTGATGCAAGTCTTTATACAATCACCTTAGTTAAAAAGGGAGATAGTTTTTCAAAGTATGCTAATTTCTCAATCCAATTTGATATTCCAGATATTACAGGAGCTGAATTAAAAATATACTACAAGTATTGGGCCTATGGAGATGCCTTGCATTCTTATATGATGTCATCATCTAAAAGATTTCCAGCAGCGGATATGCTAGTAAAAGTAATGCCTCCAGCGGTAGTTACTATCGATAAGTTACAATATTCAGGAGGAATAACTAGTGATGAAATGCGTTTGAAATTAGTAGAATATTTAGTAAATTTAACCGATACTAGCTTTGAAAAATCTGATTTTGTAAATGTGTTGTATGATAACGGAGCTACATATGTTGATTTAGATATGGATATTTCGATAGAAAGATATTCATCAACATATGAGCCTTATACAAAAGTCATGAGTGATACAGATCAAAGGTACACCATACCAGAGACTACAATAGCTAGATTTTTCTGCGATGTAACTGACCTAGCAGGGGTAGAAAGAATATAATGAGTTTTAATCCTAAAGTACAATTTGATATTAAATCCTTATGGGACCGACTTGGTACCTTCTATGGTAAGATGGATCCTGAAGGTAAAAAAGTCATTCAAACTTTTTGAACATCTCTATTTGAGGGTTTAGAAGGGTTGTACTATGATCTATACCAGTCAAACTTAAATACCTACCTAGAAAAAGCTCCGGGATATGTTGAACATCAATACCAAACACATGATGTTGTTTTTGACGGTTTAGGTGCAAATGCAACTGAATATCCTAAAAAGTTTGCAGGAGCACAACACGATGTTAAGTCTAATTATTACTTTGACTTACCTGCTGAAGGTCTGTATCTGTCAATACCGGTGTTAAGTGGTATGAACACAAATCAAGTCTTGTATGAAGATATAGACTATGAAATACATAACTATACTCAAATTAAATTTAAAAGACCTTTAGCCGAATATAATCTTGGAGACTTTACAGATGATGTTCAAGCTACTATCGCAAGTAGTGGTATTAACCTAATGACAACAGAGCTGCCTAAACGTAAACGTGAAGTATACTTAGCAAAAAACGCTATTACTCTTTTACCTACTATAACTAATTTATTATTACCTGCTTTTGGACAAGATTCAGCAGCTTTAATTTTAGATAGTGGTTATTATACACCGTTTATAAGTGGTTGTAAATCAGGATCATTGGTAAAATATGAAGAAAAAAAATTATACGCAAACCATCTAGCTAAAACTTGTCAAGCATGGATGGCTTTTTTTAAATCTAAACCTACTTTAGCTAATCTTGAAAGATTGTATGCACTAATTAAAGGGTTTCCATTTACATATAAAGATGGCATAGTAAAAGAAATCAACAAGGGCCAAGATGGGTATGATTATATTGTTATCCAAACTTTACAAAACACTGTAGAATATATTGCTGTAGGGGCTAAATGAAAAGACACAGCTCCTGCCTCAGTACAAACAAAGGTAGTAGGTTCTTATTTACAGGTTCGTTCATCTGGACTTCCAAATCATACGGTAGACTCATCAGCAACAGATCAAAAACACGATAACTGGATACCTATTAAGAGTACAGATTTGCCTGAAATTACTCCACTTAATTTAGGAAGTGTTGGGCTAAACTTAAACGGGGTTCCCTTTAAAATGCTTTCTACAAACACATTTGGAGTAGAGTCAGATAGCTGGAGAGAGAATCCTGTGTATACTTTATCAGGAGTAGTAGATGGTAGTAATGGGCTTATTGATTCAAGTACAGGAGAGTACTATTATATATCTGATCCAGTATTAAGCTATGATAAGAACCCTACAAAACATTCACCTATTATAGGTTACGCTTTTGACGGATATCCAATTTATGGTCCATACGGGTATCTAACTAATGACGGTAAAGATGGAAATATAATAAAAATGACGTCTAGTTACAAGTTAAAAGAAGGTTTAAGAGATCCTCAACAAGATGATAGCGCTATTCCAGCAGGTAACTTTGACGGAAAGTATATACAAGATTATGAGTATCTGCAAGGACATGGAACATTAGATGAGAATAATGGAAGATTTAGCTCTACACCTGAGTATCCAGATGGTATATATCACTACCATGTTTCTATTGATGAGAACAACACTCCTGTATATCCTTATATTATTGGAGGGTACAAAGGGTCTCCAAACTTAGTTAGAGGGTTAATTAAAAACAATAGTATTAATAATCTTTCGTCTGAAGTTATAACATATGAGATTCCAACTGGAGGTGATTACTTATGTGAAGTGGGAGAACCTGTAAAACAGTTTGATATTCTAATGTCTGGAATTGCTATGCATGATTATCTAACTTCTCCTGAAACTCTTTCAGGCATTATTAGTCGAGAAGGAACTCAACAACAATACGAAGTAAGTGTAATTAAAGATTTTGATAATAATAAGGGATTTAATATGGGACCATTAAACGAAGCAGTTATTTATACAGGATCAGTATTAGTACCTCAGGAAACTGTAGCTGATACATCACCCCCAAGCACTGAGAATGCTATACCAGGCAGCAATGAACCTGGAGGTCGTGTATCAAGTCCTTCTGGTGGCGGTGGAGGGTCATACTAATGGCAGGTGCTTATATAGTAGATAAAGCTAAAATATTAGAAAATTTTAAGAAAACTATTACTTTAGTACGAGGAAAAAAATACACATTTAAAGTAAGCGGAGTTGAAGAAGATGGCACTACGCATCCTTTTTATTTAACAAGTAGTATTACAGGAGGTGCTGGATTTCCTGGAGTTATAACTGAAAATGTAGAGCATAGTTATGAAAGAAATAAAGACCCATACTTTACTACAGACGATACAAGTGTAATTACTAAAACAGGATTTACTTATGATGATGTTTCGGATCATTATGAAGTTAATCTAGCGGGCGCAACCGAAAAAAGTTTAAGATTTAGGTGAACAGAGGATATACGTAAATTAACTTTAGATCGATTTTATTTAATTACTTATAAAGTACAGATTGCTACTGGAAGTTTGAGGCTAAGATGCGGAGTAACTAAAGGAAAAATCAGATCAACAACAGGTACGGAAACATATTCAGAAGTTCTTCAAATGAAAAGTTTGAGTCAATTTAGAGATATAATGATTATTGCTGATAAACTTTTTACGGGATCAGTTAAAGAAGTTTCAGTAAGAGAGGTTGGAATGGCCTCAGGTGATTTTGTATTTATACCTAGTTATGAGCACCCCGACACAATATATTATCAGTGCGGGTCTCACGAAAATATGGGAGGAACTATAAAATTAATTAATGAGCCTGGAGCAATACTAAATGATCTTGAATGGTTTTACACTTTGGGTATTAACCAGACTAATAGAACCTATCCTCCAACGACTTCATCTGACCCTGCAATCGTACAGAAGTTTTTAACAGGAGGACTTCCAGCAGGATTATTCAAAAATATTTATAATTTACCTCCATCTGGAACGCTGTCAGCTGATCGTAATTATAATGAGTATTATGATGCACCAAATAATGATAAAATAGTAACACTTTCGGGCTTGATTTCTGATCCAGAGAATGATACATTAAGATATAAGTGGAGACATTTTGCTCCTAAAACAACAGTAGGAGGTGCGTCATTAGCTACTACGTTTGATGATGACACTAAATTAGATGCAAAAGCAACTTTAGTAGTGCCGCCAACTGATATGATTTACACTTTACATTTAGAAGTACATGATTCAGATAATATTACTACATTACCGATAAATGTAAAGGTTTCAGGAACAGTAGATTTTGATGAATGGGATGTAGGAATAAGTGGTCAACAAACATTCGATCTGGGAGATTCAAATGTACCTTTCTCAGATTTAGATTAAAGGAGATAGTAATATATGGCATATACATTAACATTTAATGGGGTAGGGACAACTGGAACAGTTGTACAAGATGTAGATCCTACAGATAGTCCCAATACTGGAAGAACAAAGTTAAATAATAACTTTAAAGTTTTAGTAGACGCCCACAATGATCACGATGCTGCACTATCGGGCTTGACTGGTGGAGTAGCTGACTTATCCTCTAACCAAGCTTTTTCAAATAAAACTATTCTTTCCAATGGAGGTGGCGGTGGAACCAACACCATTAAAATTGGTAGGGCTGATATATCAGATACATATTTAAGCTTTACTAATAGATGGGATAATATGACCATAGGTGATATTAGTACATTAGGTGTAGTAGCCTCATCTTCTCAAGTAACTATTAGTGGTTATGGCGGATTCCAAACAAATGTAGATAATATAAATAAAAATATGTC
>MDSW01009152.1_pt1 | contig 38012 bp, 36 predicted proteins | sample 811171 | NCBI WGS metagenome assembly MDSW01 (sample SAMN05326641, study PRJNA326480) | marine metagenome | isolation source: seawater | place: Atlantic Ocean: North West | collected 2012 | reverse complement strand
ACCACGTTGATAGGCTGGGTGTGGAAGTGCGGCAACGCATGTAGCTGACCAGTACTAATAGCTCAATTGGCTTGATTTATGCACTGAAAAAAATTTTTGATTAGATAATATCTTTTTTAAAAATTGGTGAAAAAGGTTTAATATTTTTTTTTATCCTTTTGCCCAAAATTTTAAAATAATAGTTTGCCGACAAACCAACATGAGGTCTAAATGTACCTATATTTTGGTTAGTAATTTTTTCATTTTTTTTAATTTCTTTTACAGCGAAGATCGATCGTCTGTAATATTTAGAAATCATTTCTTTTTTTTGAATCGAAAAACTTTCTTTTCCAAGTGCCGAAAAAATTCTTTTTGATTTTTTGCTTAATTCCAAAAGATCTTTTGGCAAAATTGAAAACTTTTTATCTAAAGAGTTTAAATTTTTTCTGATCATAAAATGTTTTTCAATAATTGTAACACCAAATGGTATTGAAGCTAACGATGTTAATATGTCATTAGTATGATCAGATAAACCAACATTATATAAAGGAAATTTTTTTTTAATAACATTTAATCTTTTTAGATTAGTTTGTACTTCTGGCGTAGGGTAACCAGACACACAATGTAATAAAATTATTTTTTTATGGTATTTCTTGATTATTTTAATACATGCATTAATTTCTTGTAGAGATGCCATTCCAGTGGAAATAATGACAGGTTTTTTTGTTCGAGCAATTTTATCAACAAGTTTAAAATCTGTTATTTCAAATGAAGCAATTTTATATATTTTTGCATTATACTTTTTTAATAAATCAACCGCTCTTATGCTAAATGGTGTACTAAATAATTCAATTCTTAGCTTTTTTGCTAATTTAAATGCATCTTTGTGCCAATTAAATGGAGTTTGAGCTTTTTTATATAATTTCCAAATATTTTTTTTTTCATTACCAAAACTAAACACTTTATTTATTGAGATATCTTTTGCTTCGTAAGTTTGAATTTTGATAAGATCGGCACCATTTTTTGCAGCAGATCTTATTGAATCCAAAAATATTTTTTTTTTACCACAGTGATTTGCAGATATTTCAGCAACAATCAAAGGTCTTAGATTTAGTCTTCCTCTAAAATAATTTTTTATATTAAATTTCATCTGTTTTATTAAATAAATTTGATATCTTTTTTACATTATTTTTTTCTACAAAAATTTTTTTTAAATTTTTTTTAACAACATTTAGTTGACTATAAAATTTTTTTTTTAATCTCAAATTATCCAACTTTAAATTTATTGTTTTATTGTAGTCAAGTATACATTTTTTATGTAAAAAATTTTTATAATTATAATCTTGATTTTTAGCTACACTTTTTACTATTGAGGGTATATTATAAAATGATCTTTCGTATAAAGATAGCCCACATCCACCTATAGCAAATAAAGTATTTTCATAAATTGGGTTTAAATTATTCTTATAATTAAAATGGTAAATATTATTTAATGAACAACTTTTTTGAATGGATTGTATATCTTTCTTTTTGAGATAATTATTTATTATAACTAATTTTATTTTTGAATTTAAGTTTAATTTTTTTATAAAAAAAATTGATCTTTTAAATAATGATTTATCATTAATAGATCCAAAATTAATTAAAACAATATTTTTTTTCTTTTTTTTCTCACATTTTGAGATTGGAAAGTAATTATGCCCAACAAAAATTTTTTGATTTTTTTTTTTTACGTGAAATTTATTTTGTCTCATAAAAGTATGATCAATTAATATGTCAGAATTATTTGAAATTTTAAAATCTATTACAGAAATTTTCCTATTGAAAATATTATTAAAATTATGATTGTGTATTTTTTTATTGTAACTATCAATGAACAAAAAAATCTTTTTAAAATTTTTTTTTTTAAAATTCAATATTTTTTTTTTTAAATTTTCATAAAAAATGTAATTTATTTTTCTACCATTTAGAGTTTTTTTTAAATAATTTTTTTGAATACCATGTTTAATAAAAAAAATTATTTTGTACTCTCTAGATATAAAAGCGCTATATTTTAAACACCTGTATAAGTGACCTAGACCAACTTTTTTTTGAGTATCAGGAATAAATATAAATGCTTTCATTTAAATCAATTTAATATAATAAAATAGTTATGAATATAATATTTTTTGGCAAAAAAAGCTTTTCAGCACAACACTTAGTAAATGAAATAAAAGAAAATAATAAAGTTTTTTTCTATTCTAGAAAAAAAGTAAGAAAAAAAAATCATTTTACCTTTGATTTATCAAAAAAAAAACCACTGCCTAAAAGTTTATATAAGTTAAAAGATAGTTATGTCTTTATATTTTCAAGTTTTGTACCCATAAACGAGTCAAATTCAAAGTGGGAGGATTGCAAATCAGTAAATATATATGGAATTATAAACTTATTAAAACAAATAAAATCTCCAGTAAAAAAAATAATATTAGCATCTTCATGCTCTGTTTATGGTCAAAATTTAAATAAAATTGATGAAAATTCTTTTTTAAATCCTCAAAATAACTACTCATTATCAAAATTTGAACAAGAAAATATTTTAAGAATATACAGCTATCAAAATGGAATAGATTTCCTTTGTTATAGAATCGGATATGTGTTCGGAAGCATGATGAATAAAAAAAGATTATTAGTAAGGTTATTAGATAGTGAGAGAAAAAATAAAAAAATTCAATTATATAATAAAAATTTAAATCTGAATTTAATACACACAAAAGATATTTCAAAAATAATTTTAAAGACTTTTAGAAAAGCAAGAGGAGTATATAACCTAACAAATAAAAATTATACCTCAATAAAAGATTTTTATTTTTCTCTTTTTAAATCTGATTATTATAAAAGTAATAAAAAAAACTCTATTAATTCAAAATTGTATAAAGATTTTCCTAAACTTAAAAATTTAAATTTTAAAGAAAGTATCAATCTTTTTAAAAATGGTAACTAAAAATATATTAGTTTTGGGTGGATCAGGGGCAATTGGACAAAGCCTTATAAAAAATATTAAGGAAAATTTTAAAGTTAGTGTTTTTGATATGAAAAAATTAAATAAAAGTTTAAATAAAAATGTTAAATTTTATAAGGGAAATTGTTACAAGGAAAAAGATATAAAAAAAATTCCAAGAAACATTGATATAGTAATTTTTTTGTTAGGATATAAAGGTGGACCAGATAGCTTAAAATTAAAACTTTATCACAAATATTTTAAAAATAATTGTGAAAGTTTATATAAATTTTTGGAAAAAAATAAAATTAAAAAATTAAAAAAAATTATCTTCGCCTCTACTGAACATGTATATGGAGACAACTCAATTGTAAAAAATGATTTATTAAAAAAAGAAGTTATGCCAAAAAATTTCTATGGCTCAACAAAACTATTTGCTGAGAAAATATTATATAATTTTTGGCTTAAAAAAAAAATTAGTATAGATATATTAAGATTACCTAGAATAATATTAAATAATAAAAATTTAATTTCTAAAATGATTTATAATGCTAAATTTAAAAAAAAAATCATTATAAAAAAAACTAAAGCAAAATTTAATTTTCTTCATATAGATGATTTATTGGGTGCGATTAATAAAAGTATTTTTCAATTAAAATCTAAATATAGGATATTAAATATATATAACGATAGTGATGCTTTGACTTTAAAAGATATTGCAAAACATATAAGGAGCGCACTTAAATCAAAAGTAAAAATAGATTATTTTAAATATAATAATTTTGTGGAGCATAATCCTATTAATCTATCTATTTCTAACAAAGATACTAAAAAGCAATTAATGTGGAAACCAAAAATATCAAACAGAAAAATTATTGAAAAATTAGTAAAAATAAATGAAGTTAATTAACATTTTGAATAACCTTGAAATAGATAATATTAAAAATCTAAATTACAAAGAAGTATTATTTATTAAAAATATTAGAAACGAAGCAGAAATTAGAAAAAATATGTTTAATAAACATATTATTTCTCATCAAGAACATATTAATTGGTATACAAGATTAAAAAAAATAAATTCCGAGAAATTTTATTGCATTAAATATAAAAAAAAAATTATAGGAGGATTAGGATTAAAATATTTAAATAAAAATATTAGTGCATATTGGTCTTTTTATATTTCAAAAAAAGCAAGTTTTTCAGGCTTAGGTGCTACAGTTGAATATATGGCTTTAAATTATTTTTTTAGCAAATACAGATTAAAGAAAATTTGTTGTTATGTATTGAAAAAAAATTCATTGGTAATAAAACTTCATGAAAAATTTGGTTTTAAAAAAAAAAACAAGTTTAACAAAAAAAAATTGAATTATATTAAACAAAATGATGTTATAAATCTTGAACTTAAAAGCCAAAATTGGTTAGAATTTAAAAAAAAATTTAAAAAAAAATATTTGACTTAGAAATCTCGGATGAAATTAAAAATAAATAAAATCGTAAAAAATATTTATAAAGATGGATATTATGTTGTAAAAAATGTTTTGACTGACAAAAAATGTAATAAAATGGTTAAGTCATTAGAAAACCTTAAAAAGAAAGTTTTTAAAAATAAACACTATAAAGATGAATGTTCTAAATTGGGACAAATTGTTATTAGAGATTTAGTTTTAAGAGAACCAGAAGTATTTCTTTCGTTGATTGACAAAAAATTAATAATCAATGTTTTGAATAAAATATTTAAAGACACGTTTATTTTAGATAATTGTATGGCTAGCAACAGCATTTTGGTAGATAAAAAAAAAAATAAAGCACTAGTACATATTGATTCACATTTATCATGTAAGGAAAACCAAAATACGTCTGACATTGTTGTTATGTATTGTTTTGACAATTTTACTAAAAATAACGGGGCAACTAAAATTTGGCCTAAAAGCCATTTAAGTGGAATAAGAATTCAGAATGAAAAAAGATTTTTAAAAAATAGAATTAACAAATTTAGATATGTAGCAGCACCTAAAGGGTCATTAGTATTTTTTTTAGGGCAAACATGGCATCAAATAGGAAGAAATATTGATGGCAAAGATAGATGGGGGATTTTATGTCATTATAAAAGATGGTGGATTAAACCTTCTACAGATTTTACAAAATGTGGTTTAAATATTTTTAAAATTCTAAATAATAAACAAAAAGAATTATTTGGATTTAACTCCATATCTCCAAAATTTAATTTTAAAAAGCAGACAAGAAATTTAAAAACTTTAAGAAAAGTTATTAAATTAAAAAGTCAGTATTCTAAAGTTTTACAATATTAAATTTATAGCAAATTTTATGACAATATGTATTATTCCAGCTAGATCAAATAGTCAGAGGCTGAAAAACAAAAATTTCATAAATTTTTATGGTAAGTCTATAATTTCTTATGTAATAGAAACAGCAAAAAAATCTAAAATTTTTTCAAAAATTATAGTTTCAACTGATAGTAAAAAAATTGCAAGTATTGCTAAAAAATGTGGCGCAGAAGTGCCATTTATAAGAAGTAAAAAACTTTCAGATAATTTTACTACATCTAAAGAAGTAGTAATTGATTGTATAAAAAAAATTTCTTCTCAAAAAAATGCATATCATTGTTGTATATATCCCACGGCTGTTTTGACAAAAGTTAATGATTTAAAAAAATCTTTTAATAAAATAAAAAAACTGAAAGCTGATTATTTAATTGCTATAACCGATTTTGAATATTCTCCAATTAGATCGTTACAAAAAAGAGGAAAAAATTGGATTAAATTTAAGGAAAAAAAATATATTAACTCTAGATCACAAGATTTAAAAACTCTCTATCATGACACCGGTTCATTTTATTTCTATAAAACATCGGTACTACTTAAGAAAAGGAAAAATCTACCAAAAAAAACTACATATTATTTTATTGATAGAACAAATACTGTTGATATTAACAGTGCTTCAGACTTAAAAATGGCTAAATTAAAATTTAGGTTGTTAAAAGAAAAAAATGGATAAAAAAAAATATCTTCAGAATCTAATTTCTGCAAGAGAAAAAAAATTATCAAAAGATGAGAAAACTTTTTTAGCAGAAAGAGAGGTTAAAACAATTTTCTTTTTATTAAAGAATTTTTATAAATATAGTTTAGAAAAATCAAAAAATAATAATTTTAAAGTCTTGGATTTAGGATGTGGTGATAAGTTTATAAAACAACCATTAAATAATTTAAACTGTGATTACAGTGGTTATGACATAGAAGACCTAGATTTAGATAAGGATGAATTACCAGATGATAATGAAAGTGTTGATATAGTAATAAGCTTAGGATTAATAGAAGCTTTAAAAAATCCAGGGCATTTAATAAGTGAATCACATAGAGTTTTAAAAAAAGGAGGATTTATATATTTAATTACTCCCAACTGGAAAAAAGATTATAAGAATTTTTATAATAATTTTTATCACAAGACTCCCTTCACCCCCGAATCATTAGAAACAGCATTAAAATTAAATGGTTTCAATGATGTAAAAACTTTTCCAGGACTAAGGTGTAAACCAAAATGGTATTATACAGGTCCTTTTAGATTTGAAAAAGCATTTTATTTACTTCCATTTTCAGGAAATAATTTTTTAAATTATAATGAAAGAAAAATAAATAGAAGTTGGATCCCAGAATTTTTAAAAGGACATGCAAGATCTATTATTGCAATTGCAAAAAAGTAAAGGATTTTTTATTATATGATTTCTAGTTTCATTAGTAATTATTTTATATCTAGAGATTACATAAAAAATAATAAAAAATATTTTGATAATAATAATAGTATTAAAAACTCTAAAATTTTAGTTGAATTTAACGCATTTTGCGCTTCACATATTTCATTTTCATATCTTGCTAATGTTATAGCAAAAAAAAATAATTCAAAAATTGTTGCTTTTTATAATTATTCGTTAATTTCGTCTTCATTAAAATATAAATTTATAAATAAAATGAAATGGACACTCGGTAACTTTTTTAATCTAAAAAATTTTGGAATTTATAGATCCTTTGGCACTAAAGCAATTATTAGGCCAAATATATCTAATCTCAACGAAAAAAAATCGGAAGAATATTTTAAAAAAATTTATTCTAAATTAAAAAATAAATCAGATATATTGGATATAAAAATTGATAATATATTAATAGGAGATTTAATATATGATACGTATTTAAAAAAATATACAGAGCCAACTATTGAAATTAAAAACAAAAAATTTAAAGATTTATTATCTGAATTTTTAAAATTATATTTTTATTGGGTTACTTATTTAAAACAAAACAAAATCACTTCAATTATTGGTGTTCATACTCCTTACTCTTATGGTTTAGTTTTAAGGATTGGTATAGCTAAAAAAATTCCAACCTACGTAACAAGCTCTAGGTTTATGTATTATTTGAATGAAAAAATGCCTTATATGCATGGTGATTTTAGAAGTTTTAAAAACAAATTTAAAAAATTTAGTAAAGAAAATAAAAAAAATGCATTTTTATTAGCAAAAAAAAGATTAAACCTTAGATTTAAAGGTATAGCTGGTTCAAAAGTAGATTTAATATCTAATGAAAAATCATCTTTTCAAAAAAAAATACATAAAAGATTAATTAAATCCAATAAAAAAATCAAAATATTGATTTCGCCACATGATTTTTTTGATGCAGTTCATATATATGGAAAAACTTTATTTTCTGATTTTTACGAATGGCTCCATTTTTTAGGAAAATTATCTATAAGTAGTAATTATGATTGGTACATAAAAAATAGACCAAATTTTTCTGGTAAATTTGAAATTTATCAACCTCACACAAATAAAGTGATTAGATATATAACAAAGAAATATCCAAAAATAAAATTGTTGCCAAATGATTATTCTCATCATCAAATTATTAAAGAGAAAATAGACTTTGTTTTGACTGGTTATGGATCTGTTGGAATAGAATATCCTTATTTTAATATACCTGTTATTAATGCTTCTAGAAATAATCCTCATATTGGCTATAAATTTAATATTCATCCTAAAAATAAACTTGAGTACGAACTGATGCTAAAAAATTTAAAAAAAATAAAAAAAAAAAAAATGAAGTTTAAAAAAAAGGATATTTTTGAATATTATTTTATGAGAAATATTTTTACAGACAAAAATTGGCTTATTGATGACTTGCCGAAAATGATAAACTTCGTTGGAGGTTATGATGGGCAGTTTACTTATAAATATTACCAATACTGGTTAAAAAATTTTTCAAAAGAAAAACATAATAAAACAATTAAAATAATAAATAATTTTATAAACTCTGGTGATAATAGCTTAAATATAGTTCACTCTGAAAAATTTAAAAAATTATTAATAAATTAATATGTGTGGAATTTCAGGCATAGTTCCGTTTAGTTCAAATAATGACATAAACAATGTACGGTCTATGTTAAATAAAATAAAACATAGAGGCCCAGATCAAGAAAAAATTTTTAAAAATGGCATGGGAAGTTTTGGTTTTGTTAGACTCAAAATAATTGATATTTCAGATAACTCAAATCAACCGTTTGTATCAGAAAATAAAAAAATCCAAATAATTTATAATGGAGAAATTTATAATTACAAACTCTTGAGAAAAAAATATTTTCCAAACAAAAAATTTAAATCAAATGGAGATGGTGAAATATTATTATATTTATATGAAAAATATGGAATTGAATTCGTTAATAAAATTAAGGGAATGTTTGCGATTTGTATAATTGATGAGAATAAAAAAAAACTTTTTTTAATAAGAGATAGATTTGGAATAAAACCGTTATATTATCATTATGATACTTTTAATAAAAAAATTTATTTTTGTTCAGAAATTAAAGGAATTAATGAAATAAAAAATATTAATACAGAAGTAAATAAGGCTGAAGCATATAAATTTTTTCACCAAGGATTAATTAATTCGGGCAGAGAAACTTGGTTTAAAAATATTTTTCAAGTTAAACCATCACATTATATAGAATATTCAAAAAATAAAATTATAGAAAACAAATATTATTCTATTGAAAATTATATTGATGAAGAGGAAGATTATAAAGGCTTATCATTTAAACATTATATTAATAATTTTAAAGAAAAAATACAAACTTCTTTCAAGGAACATAATCAATTTGATGTAAAAGCTGGTATACATTTGTCAGGTGGAGTCGATTCAGCAGTATTGGCAGCAATAAGTTGTTTTAATAAAAAAAAATATAATTCATATACTTTTGATTTTGAAAATAAAAAATATAGTGAAATTGAATATGCAAGATCTATTGCTAAAAGTACAAATTTACAAAGCTATTCATCAATTTTGAAGGAAAAAGATTTACCAGAATATCTACTAAAGGTAATCGATAGAGAATATGAACCTTTTTCTTCCTTAAGAATTTTAAGTCAGCATCATCTGTATGATACTTATAAAAATGATTGCAAAGTAATTCTCGATGGAAATGGTGGTGATGAAATTGGAGCTGGTTATAGTTATCAAATGATACCATGGTATTTAGACTTGCAAAAAAATAACAGATCGATAAAAAATAAAAAAAGATTTATAAAATTTGTAGATCTAATCAAAAATAATACATTGAACATTAATCAATTTATAAAAGGTTCATTTTCTTATTTTAAAAATCCTGGTTCTGCGACTATTGATGGAAGCTTTTATAAGAATAATAAATTATTTAGTAATAATTTTATGTCTGAAGAGTTCAAATTAGAAATGAAAAAACCTTTTAAAAGTTATTTAAGAAATTCGCAGTATCGTGATTTATATTATTTAAAATTACAAAGATCTCTCAGATATGCCGATAGAGCTTCTATGTATAATTCTATTGAAGCAAGAGTTCCATTTTTAGACCATGAAGTTGTAGAGTGTGCTTTTCAAATTCCATCTAAATTTAAATTACTTAATGGACAACAAAGAATAATAAATAAATACCCTTATAGAAATTTTGTAAATAAAAAGAATTTATATTTAAACAAAAGAACTATAGCAGACCCACAAAGCGCATGGCTGAAGGGATCTTTAAAAAACATGTTTCAAGATATTGTGAATTCTGCCTCTTTTAATGAACATGGTTTTTTCAACAAAAATGAGGTAAATACTTATTTTAACAATTTTTTAAAACATAAAGAACATTTTAATAGTTTTTTATTGTTTCAAATTTTAATTAGCGAAATTTGGTATAAAAGAATTTTAAAATCAACAAGAAGTTAGTAATATTTAAATATGGAAAAAAAAGATTTAAAAAAAGACTATATAGATTTATTTCATGAGAGATACATAGAAAAATTTAGTAAAAAAGATAAACCACTTTTTTCTATAATTGAATTTAATTTACACGGTTCTTGTAGCAGAAGGTGTGCGTTTTGTCCTAGAGTAGATGAATCGGTATGGCCTAATTTAGATGAAGAATTGGATATGGATTTATTCGATAAAATATTAGGTGAGTTAAAAGATCTTGAATATACGGGAAGACTTTCATTTTCTGGATTTAGTGAGCCTTTCATGCATAGTAAATTAAACGAAATTATAAAAAAAATATCAAAAGAATTACCCGATGCCAGAAGTGAAATTGTTACCAATGGAGATTTTTTAAAGTTAGATAATACTAAAAAAATATTTGAAGACGGATTAAAATATTTATTTGTAAGTTTATATACAAATAAAAAAACTCATGATTATTTAATAAAATTAAAAAAAGATTTAAAATTAAATGATGATCAATTTAAAATTAGACCAAGAAACCTTGGTAGGAAAATGAATTTTGGACTAAACATAAACAATAGAGCAGGATCAGTCGACTACACGAGATTTGGACTTAAACAAGAAAAAACTCTTCCTTTAAAAAGAGGATGCAATTATCCTATGTATACTATCTTTGTGGATTACAATGGTGATTGTTTAATTTGTCCTGATGATTGGAAAAAGAAAAAAGTTGTAGGTAATGTAAAATCAGAAAAGGTAATAGATGTTTGGGAAAAAAAAATTTTTCATGAAATAAGAAAAAGCCTTATCAAAGGAGATAGAACAGGTTCTCCATGCAATGAATGTGATGTAGATGGTTTATTAAGTGGAAATGAATTTAAAAATAAATGGCAAGAATACTACCAAAAAACAAAATAAAACCATTATTTATTGGATTTGGAAGTCAGGCATTAGAGTACGCTAAAGTTTTGGAAAATTTGAATGTTCGAATTAAATCAGTTTGCGTAACCAATTTAAAAAAAAATAATGAAAAATTAAATAAATTCAAAATAGAACATAGATATAATGATATTAAAAAGGCACTTAAAGACAAAAAATATAACTTAGTATTTGTTTTTTTACCATGGAATATTATTGAAAAAAAAATAATTGATATAATTAAAAATACAAAAAAAAAAATTTATTGTGAAAAACCAATAGCTCTTAGTTTAAAAAATTTAAAAAAAATTTCAAACATATCTAAAAAATATAACAAAAATTTATATATTTTATACAATAGAAGATATTATAAAAACTATTCAATTATTAAAAAAAAAAATACAAAAAAATACAAAATTTGAAGTCTATATTCCAGAAAAAATAAATTATACTTTGAAAAAAATTGATAAGAAACTTAAAGGGAAAATTAAATATCATCTTACTTCACATTGGTTAGATTTTTTTTTGACATTAACAAAACAAAATTTTTCACATTTTAATAAACAAAAAAAATTATTTATATTTAAAAATCAAAAATTAAAAAATCAAATTATAATACATCCGAATGGTTCGGGTTATATTAAAGCAAATTTTAAATTCAAAAATTTTTTATTTAAATTAGATTCTCTTGAAAAGCTTTATGTAATAAATATAAAAAAAAATAAAATAGTAAAATATTTTAATGAATACGATCAAGACAAATTTAAACCTGGGGTTCAAGATGTTTTGAAAAGCATTATATTCAAGAAAAACTTTAAATTGCCTAGGCCAGACGATCTTTTATCATTATATGCATATTTGAAGAAATTACCCTTTTAATCATTATTTTTTTTAATTTGGCTTTCTATGATATTCAAAGCTCTTTTTGCTTGAAGAGTATTCATTTTTTTTCCATTTATATATTTTATATTTAATTTTTTGCAGTTTTTTGATAGTAGAGTTTTTGTAGGATTGTAAATTATATCAAAAATTGTAGATTTTTTTTTCATTTTCTTTATTTGATTTACATTCAAAGGTGTTTTTTTTAAAAAACCTTTCTTTAAATTACTTCCCAATGGTGAACAATTGATAAACAAATCAGTTGAAAAAAGATCTTTACATTCAATAGTTTTTTTGTGCTTTGTTCTTTTTCCTAATCTTATTTTTTTTTTAGAAGAAACGATAATAAATTTTGATTTGTTAAACATTTTATTAAAAGTTCTGTATATTGCTTCTCCCGTTCCACCAAATCCATATATTAAAATATTTTTTTTATTATTTATTTTTTTTACACTTTCTAATGCACCATAAACATCAGTATTATATCCATATAAAATATTGTTTTTTTTTAAAATAAAATTAATTGAATTAGCATATGATGATATTTTGTCATTAATTTTGACATATTTTACAATATCTTTTTTATAAGGCATTGTTATTGCTGAGGCTAAAAAGTTTTGATTTTTGGTAAAATTTTTAATTGTTTTTTTGAATTTTGATTTTTTAACATCAACACCAAACATATCAATTTTTAATTTTTTTTTTTTAAAAAAAATTTTCCACAATTTTATTGATCTTGGGTTTTTTAGTGGATGTCCTATAATTGAACAAAACATCAATTAAATAATTTTTTTTTTAAATAATTTTGCAATTTTTTTACTATTATTTAATACTTCAGAAAATTTCTTATAGTTAAGAGGCTGCAAAGGATCTACTGCGGACTCGTTTGGTTTTGGATGCATTTCAATAATTAAACCATTGCAATTAGCTGCAATTGAAGCATAAATTAAAGGTGGAACCCAAGGAGCCCAAAAAGAAGCGTGACTTGGATCGGAAATTACAGGTAAACTAGTAATTTCTTGAAGTGCAGGGATTGCTTGTATATCAAGTATAAATCTTGAGGTTTCTCTGTGAGTATGAGGCGAGGAAACTCCTCTTTCACATAAGATTAAATTTTTATTTCCTTCTACTAAGATGTGCTCTCCAGCTCCCAACATATCTCTTAAACTTGCACCAAAATGTCTTTTCAAAATTATTGGTTTTTTTGTTATTGCACATTCTTTTAATAATTCTAAATTTTGCATATTTCTAGATCCAATTTGCAAAATATCTGCTGTTTGGCAAATTCTGTCTAAATATTTTATTTCAGTGACCTCAGTTACAATTGCTAAACCAGTATACTTTTTTACTTCATCAAGCCAATCCATTCCTTGATTTTTTGTCTCAAGATATTTTTTTGATCTATAAGGAAAAGTTAGAGGTTTATAAGCATGACCTCTTAGAATTTTAATACCTTTTTTTTTTAAAAAATTTGCGACATTAAAAATAAGTTTTCTAGACTCAACACCATTAGGACCAGCAATGATTGGTACATTATTCTTGTTAAAGCTGATTTTATTGTTGATTTTAATGTTTATATTTTGTTTTTTTGTAATTAATGGAATTTTATATTTAATATCATCTAGAGTAATATCTTTTGTTGGATTTTTATTTGATAGGTTTTTTATAAAAATATTTTTACTCATTTTATTTACCCCAAATGCTTTGTTTATTTTTAACGATATGCAATTTTCTATTTTTATTAACTACATTGTATATTGAATGTATCAATTTAAGTAAATAATAATTATGTTTAATTTCTAATTTTTTTGATGAAAATTTAATTTTTTTATTCAAAAATTCTTTAAGTATTTTTTTATGACCCGTTCCCATTCCACTAATTGGTCCTAATCCTAAAGCAAAATTTTCACTATTTTTTTTGTCTAAAATTAGTTTATCTTTTTTAAAATAATTAAATAAATTTAAGCTAATTCCTCTAACAATAACTCGTCCTTTTTCTCCAATAACATCGATTGCTGATCTATAATCTCTATTCGCTCTAGTTGTAGCAGTTAAAGAAGAAATGACATCATTTTTGTGGATTAAACTTAGATCAATCAAATCTTCAGCTTGTAGTTTTTTTTTGTTAAAACCAGCCACTACATTAAATTTTTTTACAGGGCCAAAAATATAAATAAGTGCATCCAATAAATGAATTGCTTGATTTGCTAAAACACCTCCATCAGTTTTATACTTTCCTCTCCAATCTGATTTATAATATTCATAATTTCTGTGCCATAAAAGCACTGAGTCGACCAAACTTACTTTTCCCAAAGTTCCATTTTTTATTATTTTTTTTAGTTTTGTAACTGACAAATTATATCTATTTTGAAAAGTTACCCAGCACTTAGTATTTTTTTTTTTAGAAAGAGATATCAACTCAGCAGCATGTTTTAATTTTAATACAATTGGTTTTTCTATTAGTACATTTGCTTTTTTTAAAATAAAAAATTTTGCCGATTCATAATGATGACCTGAAGGCGTACAAATAATTGCATAATTTATTTTAATATTTTTTTTTTTAATTTCGTTTATATTAGTTTGATAAAAAAAATTATTTTTTTTAATTTTTATTTTATCAATAACAAAAATATTTTTTACTTTGGTGTTTTTTTTTAAAATATCTAAATAATATTTTCCAGCAGTTCCTAGTCCAACTATTGCAACATTCATTAATAGAAATATTTAAATGTTTTCGATAAAATTAACAATTGTTTTTTTTGTAATTTTTTATTTTCAATTATTTTATTAGCACTAATTTTTTTTGTTTTTCTATAAAAAGTATTGAATTTATCTGTTATCGATGAATTTATTCCACTTCCGTCAAAACCTATATTTTTGATTAGTGATTTGTTTGGAAATATTATTTTTCTCTTTATAAATAAATTATACAAAATAAAATTTAATGACCAAATTTGTCCTTTTTTGTGCAATGTTAATTTTTTTATTTTTTCAGCTAATTTATTTTTTAAAGATATATTTTTTTTAGTTATCAAAACTTTTTTTCTATAATCTTTCCAATATTTTGAATTTACGCACCATCCCCATGGAATAAAATATTTAAATACCATTGGATAAATAATTTTATCTTTTAAGCGTTGTATTTCTGGAAATTGATAACCACATATTAATCCAAAATTTTCTGAAAATTTTTTTTTTTTTAATAATTTAAATACAAACAAAAAAAATTCTTTTCTAGGTATACAGTCATCTTCTAATATAATTACATTCTTATATCTTTTGCTAAGAAAATCGATTCCACTTGTAATTGCTTTTGCTAGACCTTTATTTTCTTTAGATTTTTTTAATTTAATTTTCATATAAGGGTTATACTTTGACATAAGTGCAATTTCTCTTTGTAAAATTTTATCCTTATAATTTCTTGGTCCGTCTAGAAATAGATATATGTTTTTTGATGGACTAATTTTGTAATTTTCTAAACTAATTAAAACTCTCCTTAAATGGGAAGGACGATTATATGCAAAAACACCAATAGCTAAACTATTTGGTAATTTCATTATATAACCATATCTTTAGCAAGGTTATTTTTAATCAAATATTTCATAGTAAAATCGGCTAATTTTAAATCATGAATGTCATGTATATCAATACCTGTTAATGAATTATTATTAACAATTAGATAAACTTTTTTTCCAATTCTTTTACCTCTTCTCCAAAGTTTTGCTCTTGAAGCTAATGCTAATCCAGTGTCTTCTCTAAATAATTTTTGACCAACTTGTCTAGAGGTATAGCTATTCATCCACTTTGCAACCTTAGATATTCTTCTATTTTTGTAGTGCCAAAAGTGTTTGTATATTCTGTGAACTGAAAATGCACTTTCATATTTATTATTTTTTTTTAAGACATTTACCGCTTCTTTGATCCAACTAATTTTTCTAAAAATATTTGTACATGTTAGAAAAACACATATATCGAATTTTGTCTTATAAAAATTTTCAAATTCAATTAATGCATTTTGCAATGTTAACTCAGTAGTTGTTAAATCTTTTGAAAATTTTTTTTTTCTTAAAATTGGAACTTCTGCTCCATATTTTTTTGATATATTTGCTATTTTTAATGAATCAGTTGAAACACATATTTTATCACAAACTCCACTTTTTATTGCTGCTTTTATTGGATAATAAACTAAAGGTTTATTATTAACTTTTTGTAAATTTTTTAGTTTTAATCCTTTTGATCCTCCTCTTGCGGGTATTATACAAATTACTTTTTTTTTCATAAAAAACTTATTCTATTCATATTAAAAGATTTTTTTTTAAAACCACCATTTATAATATTCGTTTTGAGTTCACTATTTAATATTTTAAAAATTTCGCTCACTCCTTTTGATCCATTGCATATTAAACCATGGACTGCTGGTCTACCAATTCCTACGAAATCAGCTCCAAGACATAAAAATTTAATTATATCAGATCCTTTTCTTATACCACCGTCGACAATAATTTTAATTTTTTTTCTTTTAATTTTTTTAATATTCAAAATTGCATCAACAGAGCTAATCCCTGAGTTAAACATTCTTCCACCATGATTTGATATCCATATTCCATCACAACCGTATTTTACTGCTTTATTCATGTCTTCAGAGGTAAGTATACCTTTAACTAAAACTGGAATTTTTGTTAATTTTTTAATGTAAGAAATTAAAGTCCAGTCATATTTTAGTGCATATTTAGGATTTTGAGGCAATGGATTAGTTCTTCTGCCTTTTGTTCTTGCATCATATCTTGCTTCTCTATCTTGGTATCTGTGAGATCTAACATTTGCATCAATGCAAATTGCTATTGCTACACATTTATTTTTTTTTGCTGATAAAACCTCTTTTTTAATCCAATTTTTGTCACCGAAAGGAAAAATTGTCCAACCAATTTTTAATTTTTTATTTTTTTTTCTTATATCATCGAGACTTATTCTTCCTTGGGTTCCAAAAAAAGCAATTGTATTTACATCCTCAATTCCCTTTCCCATTTCAATTTCGCCATTTTTATGAAATTGAGTTTGGTGACCCATTGGACATAATATAATAGGTGATGAAATTTTATTCCCAAAAAAATTTGATTCTAATTTTATATTTTTAATTTTACTTAAATGTGCAGGCTTAATTTGAATTTTCAATAAATCTGTAAAATTTTTTTCATAAGTATAATTGTCTTCAACGCCCGACTGTAACCAATTAAATATTTTTTTATTTATCTTTCTTTTGCAAAATTTTTCAGCTTCTCTTAATGTTACAAATTTCTTCATTTAAATTATACAAGTTTACTTATTTATAGCTTTAATCTAAAAGTTGCCACAAAATTATTTCAAATATTCTTTGATGAAAAAAATCATAGTAGTTTTTGTTAACAATAGTATGGCAGAACTAGATTGGATTTTGCCAATATTATATTCTTTATCAAAAAATCATGAGATATTTACTTATTTTAGAAATCAAAAAAGTTATGAATCTCTAAAACAAAATTTTATTTTATTTAGTCTTTGGAGAAAAATTAGTAATTTTTTTTATATAGAAAAATCTTCACATAGATTAATATTTAAAATTATACAAAAATTTAATATCTTATTTAAATCTGAAAATTTAAATAGATATTTAAATAACAAAATTGTTGACACAAACATTATAAATAAAATTATACAAAATAAAATACATACAGATAAATATAAATTAAAAATTATATTTTCTGATTTTGGAGAAAATTTTTTATTTTTACATTTATATAAAAATATAAAAAAAAACAGACCTCTTATTGTTCATTACCCTCATACACCTTTAGCCTATGAAAAAAATAATAAAAAAAAGCATAAAATAAAATTAGTTGGTGATTTACTTTTTTTGAGTAGAAAAAATGATATTACTTTTTTTGAAAATTCAATTCAAAGAAAAAAAATTATACCAGTTGGAATCCCTAGATTTGATAAGTGGTGGGTAGACAGAAATTTTCTATCATATAAAAATAATTTGGATATTCATTATTCATTAAATGAATTAAAAAAAAAGTTTATTATTACGATTGCTTATGATTCAAAATTTGGTGTTAAAAGGTTTAAAGATAAAATTGAATTATTTAAAAAACAATTAGTAGATCTTATGGATATTATTTCAAAAATTTCAAATGTTTTAATAATTTTTAAGGTTCACCCAAGAAGAAATTCAAAAGAATTTCAAGATGTGCTTAACAAGTATGACAAAAATATTTGGAAAATAAGTAAAATGCATTTATTGCAGTTAGCTAGTTTATCAAATTGTTTTATATGCCATCAAGCTTCAGGTGCAGGTTATGAAGCGCTAAATTTTAAAGTGCCTTTAATACAAATATGGCCAGTAGTTGGAGTAGATGTTAAAAAAGATATAAATGTAAAATTAGGCCTTGTACAACCCACTAAAAACAAAAATGAACTTTTTAAATTTATAAAACTCTCTAAAAATAAAAATAATACTTTATGGAAAACACAACAAAAGAATTTTAAAATAAACTATCCAAATTTAGGTTTTTCTACTTCAAAAGTTTTGAAAATCCTCAATAAAGAACAAAAAAAATTAAATAATCTTTAATAAATTTATGATAATTTTTACTAAATATTTATTATACAATTTAAATGTGTATAACTCATTAATAATTACTAGGATATAAAATTGAAAGTAGACAAAAAAATTAAAACTAAATCAAGCAATTGGCAATTTGATACAAATGTAGCAAAAAACTTTGATAATCATGTTTTAAAATCAGTTCCTTTTTATAAAATTTCACATGATTTAAGTTGCAGGCTTTCTGATTTTTTTTTGAAAGAAAATAGTGTCTGCTATGATATTGGTTGTTCAAATGGAAATTTGCTCAATAAAATAAGTAAAAGAAATAAAAAAAAAATCAAATATATTGGAATTGATTCTTCTTCAGCAATGGTAAAAATTGCTAAAAAAAAATACCCAAAATTAAATTTTATAAAAAAAAATTTAGATAAAACTAAATTAAAAAAATGTGATTTAGTTTTAAGTTTATATACTCTTCAATTTATTGAACCAAGATTTAGACAAAAAGTGCTTACAAATATTTATAAAAGTTTAAATTGGGGTGGAGCGTTGATAATTTTTGAAAAAATAAGAGGAACAGATGCTAGATTTCAAGATATTTTAAATTTTCTATATTTTGATTTTAAATCAGAGCAAGGCCTCAACCCAACTGAAATAATTAATAAGGAAATTTCTTTAAGAAGCATCTTGGAACCATTTACAATAAAAGGAAATATGGATTTGTTAAAAAGAGCAGGATTCGTTGATATTATGCCAATTTCTCAGTACCTAAATTTTAAAGGGTTTTTAGCAATTAAATGATCAGTATATGCTAAAATTATTTATTGAATATTCATTCTTAGAAAAAAAATCATGATTAGAATTATAAAAAAATTGTTAGAAAATGATTTTAAAAAATTTTCTTTTTTATTTTTTATAATGTTTATTTCTAGTTTTTTAGATATGATTTCAGTGGGTCTTTTAATACCCTTGATAAATACTGTCTTAGAAAATTCAGTTGAAATACCTTTTATTTCAGATTTTTATTTATATTTAAAATCTCAATTTAGTTTTAGTAATGAAGAGATGATAATTTTTTCATTAAGTCTAGTATTTGCAACATTTTTATTTAAAAATATATTTCTTGTTCTTTATACAAAATTAAATACAAATTTTTTAACTTTTTTTGGAGTCAAATATCAAGAAATTCTTTATCAAAAGTATGCAAATCTTCCATATAAAGAATTAAGTAAAATGAGAACCGCTGAACTTTTGAGAAATATAAATGTTGAAGCGAGAATTTTAAGTCAAGATCTTTTATCACCAGCGTTAACTTTATTATTAAATTTTACGACACTATTATTATTTATTACTTTATTATTATTTGTAAATTTTAACATTACTATTTCTTTATTTATAATATTTATAATTATATTTTTATTTTTTTCACAAATTTTTAAAAAAAAAATAAATAAATTTGGATTTCAAAGGCAAAAGTATACTTTTAAGATTACAGAGTATATCAAACAAACATTTGAAGGAATAAGAGATTTAAAAATTAATAATAAAGAAAGTTTTTTTACATCAAGATTAAAAATTAATTTATCCAGGTTTGCAAGTATGGGAGTATCAAAATCTATAATTGCTATATTGCCAAGAATTTTTATCGAAATTTTGATGGTTTTTTTATTTATTTTTATGTTTTTTTTAGGAATTAAACTAAATTATGATTATCAGAGCATTGTAGCCATATTATCCATTTATGCTTTAACTGCTTTTAGAATGTTACCGAACATTAATTCAATGATCAAATGTTATCAAAAAATGAATTATTCAGAATCAGCCTTTTTATTATTTGAAAAAATTCTTAATAAAGAGGATGAAAAAAAATATTTAAATTATAGTAAAAAAGAAATTAAAAAAATAGATTTCAGTAAGTCTATAAATATTAAAAACTTGTCTTTTTCTTATGACAAAAAAATAATATTTGAGAATTTAAATTTAAATATAAACAGAAATTCTGTTATTGGTATCATAGGCGAAAGTGGTGTCGGAAAATCTACACTTGTAGATTTATTATGTGGTTTAATCAATCCAAATGTGGGACAAGTTATTGTAGATGAAATAGATATTTCTAGTAACCCGAGTTCTTGGACAAATAATGTAGGCTATGTTCAGCAAGATTTTTTTATTTTTGACGATTCATTAAAAAAAAATATTACACTTGAAAATGATGATGAAAAAATTAATTATGAATTATTAAAAAAATGCATTAATTTGGCTAACCTAGATGAACTGGTCAAATCTTTTCAAAATGGATTAGATGAGAATTTGGGTGAATTTGGTTTAAAATTATCGGGAGGTCAAAAACAAAGAGTCGGTATTGCAAGAGCATTATATAGGCAGCCGAAACTTTTAATTTTCGATGAACCATTAAATAATTTGGACGATAATGCAGTTAACAAAATTTTAAAAATTATCTATGACTTAAGAGATAAAAAGACTATTATTATTATATCTCACGATGAAAGACCTTTAAAAAATTGTGATGCAATTTATAAAATAGAAAACAAAAATATAAAAAAAATAAACTAATTAATATGAAAAAAAATTATTTTATTACAGGCGGAACAGGATCATTTGCTTTAAGATATGTTGATCATTTATTAAAAAAAAATTTAGCAAAAAGAATAGTAATTTTTAGTAGAGATGAATTTAAGCAACATCAGATGCAAAGTTTGCCAAATATTAAAAAAAACTTGTCTAAATTTAGATTTTTTATTGGTGATGTTCGAGATATAAACCGAATTGATTGGGCTTTAAGCGAAGATATAGATATTTTGATACATACAGCTGCACTGAAACAAGTACCTGCAACCGAATATAATCCTTTTGAAACTGTTAAAACAAACATAATAGGAACTCAAAACTTAATTGAAATTGCAATTAAAAAAAATATTAATAAGTGTGTTTTAATAAGCACAGACAAAGCCGTATCACCAATAAATCTTTATGGATCAACTAAACTTACTGCAGAAAAATTATTTATTTCAGCGAATTTATTTAAAGGGAAAAAAAATTCTAAATTTAGTGTTGTAAGATATGGAAATGTAATGGGAAGCAGAGGTTCTGTTATTCCAATACTTTTAAAACAAAATAAAAATTTAGATTATTTTACAATAACAGACAAAAGAATGACAAGATTTAATATTACTTTAGATGAAGCAATTAAGTTTGTTAACAACTGCATTAGTAAAATGAAAGGCAAGGAAATATTTGTCCCAAAAAGTCCTTCATATAAAATTATGGATTTAGTTAAAGCCATAAATAAAAATAAAAAAATTAAAATTATAGGAATTAGAAGAGGTGAAAAAATTCATGAAGAACTAATAAATAAAGCAGAATATTTTTACTCTATTGAAAAAAAAGATAAATTTATATTATTACCAATTGCAAAAAAAAATAAACCAAAAAAATCAGTTAATAGTTCATACAATAGTTTCACAAATAAAAAATATTTGTCTATTCTTAATATAAGAAAGTTAATTTCAACAAATATTTCTGATCTTGAAAAATAAATTTTTATGTTTTTATCTTATGGAAAACAAAGCATAAATAATTCGGATATCAAAAGTGTAATAAAAACACTGAAAAGTAATTATTTGACACAAGGACCCGAAGTTGAAAAATTTGAAGCTGCACTTAGAAAAAAATTTAATTCAAAATATTCAACTGTATTAATAAACGGATCTGCAGCTTTTTTATTAATTTCCAAAATTCTTAATTGGAAAAAAGGTGATATTATTGCTGTTTCTCCAATTACATTTTTATCTCAAATAAATGCCATAGAACATTGTAATGCTAAACCACTATTTATAGATATTAGCATGCTAGATTATTGCATGGATCCTGAAAAATTAGAGTTAGAATTAAAAAAAGACAAATCACATAAAATAAAAGCAGCAATTATAACTGACTACGGAGGTCAGCCAGCCCAGTGGGAAAAATTTTATAATTTAAAAAAAAAATATAAGATAAAATTAATAAATGACAATTGTCACGCAATAGGATCTTCCATTAATAATAACTATGGCTACGCTGCAAAATATGCTGATTTCGCAACATTAAGCTTCCATCCAGTTAAAGCAATAACTACTGGAGAGGGTGGAGCAATTTTAACTAATAATAAAAAATTTGATGAAAAGGCAAAACTTTTGAGATCTCATGGAATAATAAAAGATGCAAAAAAATTTTGGAGCTACAAAATGATTGATTTAGGATTTAATTTTAGATTACCGGATATCAATTGTGCTCTTGGACTTAGTCAATTAAAACGTCTTACAAAATTTGTTTCTAAACGAAAGAGAATAAGTCAAATTTATAACAAGTTTTTTTCCGATAAAAAAAAATTTATAATTCCAAATAATATTAAAAAAAATGAAAATTCATTCCATTTATATCCTTTGCTTATAAATTTTAATCAAGTAAATCTCACAAAAGAAAAATTATTAAAAATTTTTTTAAAATATAAGATCAAATTGCAAGTTCACTACATTCCTGTTAACAGTCAATATTATTATAAAAGAAAATATGGCTTAAACATAAAAAAATTTAAAAATTCGTTTGAATTTTATAAAAAAGAAATTTCACTACCCATATTTTACGATTTGACAAATAAGCAGATAGCCTATTTTAAAAGAATTTGTAAAAGAATATTTAAAATTTAATTAATGTATAAAAATTATAAAATAATTCGAAAATACTAGATTTCAGCTGATTATTAATTGTGAAAAATACTAATATGAAACATTAAAGATACTAAAATGATTAATTTTTCTGATCCTCAGACAAGATATTTAATAGATTATGCTAATTTAAAACATGGATTAATAAAACATCAAACAGATTTTTTATCTAAAAAAAAATTTAATGATTTTGTAAAAAAAAAATATTTAGGTTGCCCTTTAGTTTTACCGTTAGGAATTAAATATTTCAATTATTCAAATTGTAATGAAGTTTTTAAAATCTCCAAGGAACAAACAAGAAAATATATTTTCGCTTGCAAAACAAATAATTACATTGGGATGAAAATATTTTTCAAATTTGGTAATAAATTTTGTACAGGAGCTGTTTTAAAAAAAAATATTTTAAAAATGTTAATTCAATAATTAAGGAAAATTCAAGATTAATTTCACTAATAAAAAGGTATAAATTAAAAAATAAAGTATCATCTTTTCAAACAAGAAATATACCTCATTTAGGTCATGAATTAATCATACAAAGATTAATAGGGAAAAAAAAAATATTATTTATTAATCCTCTTATAGGTATGAAAAAAAAAGGGGATTATAAAAATAACGTGTTAAAAGATATTTTTAATTATTTGTTAAAAAATGAATTATACAGATCTAAAGTTGTTTATGGTCCGGTAATATGCAATATGAATTATGCGGGTCCACGTGAAGCTATACATCACTCTTATATTAGAGAAAATTTGGGTTTTAATAAGTTTTCAATTGGTAGGGATCACGCAGGAGCAGAAAATAATTATGGTCCGTTTGATTCAGCAAATTTTGTTAAAAAAAATAGAAAAAAATTAAAAATTAATATATTTTTTCACAAAGGAGCTTATTTTTGTAAAAAATGTAAAAAAATTGTTTTAAAAGGGGATTGTGTTCATAAAGATTTAGATAGTATATCAGGCTCTGAATTTCGAGACAAACTTAATAAAAAAAAAACTTTTTTACACGCAAGAATTAATTTACAAAGACGTATTAAGAAATTTAAGAAAAATTTATTTTATTAGATATGAAAATTTTACCAACAATAGGCCCAGCAACTCAAAAAATTAAAGATTTAAAATTTATTTTTAAATATTGTTCTATTGCAAGAATTAATACTTCACATAATAATATCGCTTGGCATAAAAAAACTATTCGATTAATAAAAAAAATTAACCCTAAAATCGATATTTTAGTCGATATACCAGGGATTAAACCTAGAACCAATAATATAAAAAATGTAGTTTTGAAGAAAAATGAAATAGTTGATTTTGGCTATAATTCAAAAAAAACAAAAAGAAAATATATTGAATTAACAAGAAAAATTCCAAAGAAACAAGGTAAATCAAATAATTTTTTTTCATTAGATGATGGAAAGATTTTATTTAAACTAATTAAATTTAATAAAAATTTTATTACTGGGAAAGCTTTATCAGAATGTACTATTAAACCAAAAAAAGGTCTCAATATTCCTAATTCAATATATGATGACAAAGCTCAAAAAAAAATTTATGTAGAATATTTAAAAAAATTAAAAAATTTAAATTTTAATGCAATTGGATTAAGTTTTGTTCAAAACAAAGACTTAATAATTTATTTAAAAAAAAAAATTTCCAGATTTTTTAATTGTTTCTAAGATAGAAAACAGTGAAGGTCTAAAAAATTCAAAAGATATTTGTAAATTTTCAGATGCAATCATGATCGATAGAGGTGATTTGTCTGCTGAAATTGGAGATAATAATCTCTACGAAGCTATATTAAAAATATCTGAACTAACAAAAAAAAATGGTAAACCATTAATTATGGCCACTGAGAATTTGGAAACAATGGCAAAATTTAATAATCCAAGCAAAAATGATATTATTTCATTAGGTTTTTCCAATCAGATTAACTCAGACATCATAATGCTAAGTGAAGAAACTGCAATTTCAAATAAATGGAAAAAAATTATTATTTGGCTTAATAAATTTTTAATATCAAAAAAAAAAATTAACAATACAAAAAATGATGAAAATATTTTTTGGAACACAGTAGATTTAGTTAAAGATTACACTTTAGTTGTATTTACAAAAAAAGGTTTAATGCTAGATAAGATATTCAAAAAAAATGTTAAAAATGATGTTTTTGTGTTTACAGACACGATTAAAACAAAATCTATAAGCAATTTTTATAAAAATGCCAAGTGTTTTTTAACAAAAAAATTTAACAATAAAAATATCAATAAATTTTATTACGAAAACATAAAAAAACATAAAAAAATAATTTTTAAAAAAGCAGATAAAGTTTTTTTAATTACAATTTCATTTCCAAAAAAAGGATCTAAAGCGAATACTTTATCTTTAATTAACAAAGAGGATATATAAAAATAAAGTGTTAAAAGATATAATTAAAATTTTATTTTTTTTTTTATTAAAAATTATTCCTAAAAAAAATAATTTACTAGTTTTTGGTGACAGAGCTGGAAGAAGATTTGCTGATAATTCAAGATATCTTTATTTATATCTCCATAAAAATAATAAAAAATTTAAATGTGTGTGGATAACAAAAAATAGAAAAATAAAGCAATACTTAAACGATAAAAAATTTCATTGTTATATTAGTAACTCATTATTAGGAATTTATTACTCTTTAAGAGCAAAATATCATATTTATAATTTTGTTGAAGATGACATAAATAAGATAGTATCTGAACTTTCAAATTCGGTTCTTTTATGGCATGGAGTTTTACCAAAAAAACTTAAGCCTATTAATATTAATACTTCATATATAAGCCTAAATTTAAATAAAAAAATTAAAAAATTTTTTTTATATCCTAATAAAGAAATGTCTTTAAATATAATAGATCGTTTTCCCAAAAATAAATATGAACTATTTTTATCAAATTTGCCTCGTAATATAATATTTAAAAAAAAAAATTCTAACGATTATAGAACTTCCGATGAAATTAATTTTGTAAATAAAATTCGTGAAGAAAAAAAAAATATTTTTGGATACTTCCCCACTTGGAGAGTAAATGGACTAGAGCTTTTCAATGATGTAAAAAATTTTAATGATTTGTTAAAGACAAATGAAATTCTAGAAAAAAATAATTCAATTATTTTAATAAAAAGGCATATGAATTCTGAAAAAAAAGATGATAATATTTTGTATAACAAAGATATAGAAAATATTTCAAATTTTTTAAACAAACTTAATAATTTTAAATTTGTAGATTATGAATTTGATTTGAATTCAATATTGGATGTTTGTGATGTTTTGGTGTCAGATTATTCTGGAGTGATTTTTGATTATTTATATTTGGATCGTCCTATAATTATTTATGCACCAGACTATGTAGAATTTAATAGCGAAACTGGCTTTATGTTCGACCCTTTAAAGAATAACATTGGACATATTGCTAAAAACTTAAATGATTTAAACAACCTTATTTCGGATTATTCATCAAATAAAATAAAATTTAAAGAAGAGTACAGTTCAAACAGAAAATTAATTAAAGAGAAAATTTTTTCCAAAGATGATGGTATAGAAAATATACTTAACTTGTTAGAAAATTAATTTTATGTCACAAAACTCAACAGAAAAAAAAAAATTATCAAATAATATCAGTACAGAAGGAGGGTTAAGATTAAAGAATATTTTTAAAAAAGATTTACCGAACAAACCACTCATTACAATTATCACAGCAACTTTTAATAGTGAAAAGTATTTAGAAGAAAGTATTTTAAGCCTACATAAACAAAAATATGATAATTATGAACACATTATAATTGATGGGGGTTCTTCAGATGAAACATTGAATATTTTAAAAAAATATGAAAATAAGATTGATTATTGGTGCTCAGCTAAGGACAAAGGAATATATGACGCATTTAATATTGGTATGCGACTTTCAGCTGGAAGTTATTTAGGTTTTTTAAATTCTGATGATACTTATACTGATAATGCGTTTGAGTTGCTTATGAAATATATCAAAAATTATCCTGAAAAAGATTTTATTTTTGGTGCAGTAAAAAAACATTGGGGAGTTTTATACGGATACAAACCATATAAAATTTATTGGAGTTGGGGGTTTTATTCTAGCCATTCAACCGGATTTTTTATTAAGTCAGATTCTGCAAAAAAAGTTGGTTTTTATAATCTTAAATATAAATATTCATCAGATTACGATTATTTCTTCAGAATGATTGTAAAAAAAAAACTAAAAGGAATAGGAACAAAAAAAGAGGAAGTTTTTGGAACATTTAGAAGGGGTGGTTTTTCAAGTAAAGTGAAATTTTATGACCATTTTAAAGAAGAAATTAAAATTAGATTGGACAATGATCAAAATAAGCTACTAGTGCTATTAATTTTTATTTATAAGTATTTAAAAAACATCACTAAAATATTATGAATATTCTAATTACAGGCGTTGCAGGATTTATAGGATTTAACTTTGCCAATCATATATTAAAAAAAAAATATAAAGTTTATGGATTAGATAATTTTGATAATTATTATTCAGTAAAAATCAAAAAAAAAAGAATAAATATTTTAAAAAAAAATAAAAACTTTTTTTTTGATAAAATTAATATTGTAAATAAAAAACAATTAAATTTTTTTTTTAAAAAAAAAAAAATAGATATTATTGTACATTTAGCTGCTCAAGCAGGTGTTAGATATTCACTTATAAATCCAGGAAAATATATAGATACAAATATCTTTGGTTTTCTTAACTTAATAAATGAAGCAAATAAAAAAAAAATTAAAAAAATTATTTATGCTTCATCAAGTTCAGTTTATGGAGAAAGTAAAAATTTTCCATTAAAGGAAAATGAAAAGTTAAATCCTAAAAACATTTATAGTTTAAGTAAAAAATTAAATGAAAGAGCAGCAGAAATGTATCAAAAAATTTATAAAATGAAATTTATTGGATTACGTTTTTTTACAATTTATGGAGAGTGGGGAAGACCAGATATGTTTATGTTTAAACTTTTTAAGGCACATATGGATAAGAATACATTTTACTTGAATAATTATGGAAAACATTTAAGAGACTTTACCTACATTGGAGATATTGTTAGAATTATGGATAAACTACTTAAAACAAAATTTAAAAAACACGAAATATTTAATCTTTGTTCAAATAATCCAATAAATATTCTTGATATTGTTAAAAATTTCCAAAAAAGAAAAAAAATTAGGGTTAAACTTATAGAAAAACATAAAGCAGATGTTTTTAAAACCCATGGTAGCAATTTAAAAATTAAAAAGCATATAAAAATAAAATATTCAAATTTTTATAATTCTTTTTATAAAACTTTTGACTGGTATAAAAAAAATAATATTCATAAATGTTAAATTTAAAATTAAAAAATAATGTAAAAATTATCCAATTATGTACAAAAAAATAATTTTATTTTTAACTTTAACTTTATCTTCTGTTAATGCGGAAGTTTTAGAGAATTGTAATTGGGATAATAAACTAGGTGTTCCATGTATTACGATTCAAAAAACACCAAATACTTCTAACTTTTCTGAAGGTGGAGTTATTAAAAAGGTAATTACTAAACAAGAAATTTTAAATTCGGGAGCAATTGATACTAATGATGTACTTAAATTCGTATCAGGTATTAATGTTTTTCAATCTGGGCCAAAGGGACAGCAAACATCTGTATTTACAAGAGGATCAGAATCTAATCACACGCTTGTAATGTTAAACGGCATAGCTATTAATGATCAATCAGTTACTGATGGACTACATGATTTTGGACAGGATTTTATTCAAACCATTCAACAAGTAGAAGTTTATAAGGGGTCAAATGGAGCAAATTTTGGCCCAAACGCAATAGCAGGAGCCATAAATTTTATTACATCAATAGATTACTCAAATGCTTTTTCAGTAAATGGTTTTGATCCACAAAATAATTCTTTTGATAATAATTATACAAAAATTACTGATAATGGTTGGCATTTAAATTTTAAAGGTTCTGTTTCAAACAACAAAACAGATAGCGCAATAGCAGATGGAAAAGAAGAAGATGCTTCAAAAAATTTACAGATAAATTTAAATAGCGAAAAATTAATTAATGATAATTTAAAGTTTAAATCAACATTATATTCTAGAAATACTAAATCAGATTATGATAATAATTCTACAGACGAAACGGGCTATAAAGCAGATAACTCAATGTATGCTTTTCAAACAAGTCTAGAACATATTTCAAAAAACTCTGAAGGTAGTTTGATATTTCACTATCATAATTATGATAGGGAATATGAAAATGGAGGTTTTTTAGATGAATACGATAGCGAGTCTATTGTAGTCAAATTAGAACAAAAAAATAATTCTAATGATAAATTTTCTTTTGGTTTTGGAAGCGAGTATAAATATGATTGGGGAGCGTTTGAAAATCGTGGAAGTTATAGCGCATCAACAAAAGGCCATATGAAAGACATTGGTTTTTTTGCTAATACAGGTTTTAAAATCACAGAAAAATCTATTTTGTCATTGTATGCAAGAACAGACGATCACAATACAACTGGTGGAAATCAGACTTACAAAATAAATTTTACGCAGTTTATCGATAAATTTAAATTTGGCGCAACTCATTCAACTGGACTTAGAAATCCAACTTTATATGAACTTTATGGCACAAGCAGCACAGGATATAAAGGTAGTACTGATATTAATCCAGAAAAAAGTAAAACAAACGAATTACTTTTTCAGTATAATATTTTTGAAAACTTCAAGTTAAGTTCTACAGCTTACAGGACATCTATATTTGATCAAATAGAGCTAGACTCATCATGGACAGCAAATGAAAATAAATTTATAGATATAAATCAAGAAGGTTTAGAAAATGAATTATTTTTTTATGGAGATAATCAAAATTTTTCTATTTTTAATAATTTTTCAAAAAGTAGAAAAACAAATGGACAAATACAGAATCGTAGACCAGGTTTAACTTATGGGGCAAACTATTCAAAGCAATTTATAAGAAGTTCCATTGGTCCCTTTAGTTTAAATTTAAATTATCTTCATACAGGCAAATATAATGATTGGACTGGAAGCAAAAATGAATTTGTAAAAAGTACTGATTTAGTTGATTTATCAATTACCAAAAATCTATTTGGGAATATTTTTTATTTAAAAGTTAATAATTTGTTTAATGAACGATATGAAAAACCTGCTACTTATTCACAAGAAGGTAGACAGTTACGATTTGGGTTAAGAAATTTATATTAATTTAATGAAAAATTATCTTTAATATTTTTTATATTATATGTATTCTTAATTTATATTATATGAATATGAAAATTTTATATCCATTAGGAATAATTATAATTTTAGCTTTTTCAAGATTAATACCGCACCCACCTAATTTCACTCCAATCATTTCTATGGCATTATTAAGTGGATATTTTTTTAGTAGTATTTATTTAGCAAGTATAATTTTATTAACTTCTATTCTATTATCCGATTTTTTTTTAGGATTTTATGAAAATATGATATTTATCTATTTTTCAATTTTATTAATTAATTTAGCTTTTTATAATATTTCTTACAAAATAAACTTTAAGAATTTATACTTATACAGCTTTATGGGGGCTTTTATTTTCTACCTAATAACAAATTTTAGCGTTTGGGCTACTGGGTCTTTATATGAAAAAAGCTTTTCAGGTTTAGTTCAGTGTTATTTTTTAGCCTTACCGTTTTTTAAAAATACTTTAATTTCAACTTTATTTTATAGCTATTTGGGTTTATTCATATTTAAACCAAAGCAAATATTTAATTTTGAACGTAATATTTAAATTTTATTAAAATAATTAATTATCTACTTTTAATTGTTTTATTAATAATATTTAAATATTTTTCTGCAAATTTATCAAATAAACCATTCTTACTTTTAATAACTTTAAAATTTATTTTTTTATTTAAAATATTAAGCATAATTTCACCTAATTTTTTGTAATCATTAGGATTAAACATAATTTTGTTTTTTGAAATTCTTTCTTTATGAACATCTATATTAGACACAATTGCTATTTTATTTAATTTAATTGCATGTTCTAAAGTATTTCCCCATCCTTCAAAAAAAGATGGATTTATAACAGCTAAACTATTTTTAATTAATGAAAAAACATCACTCATAGGAACAATACCTAAATGAATTATATTTTTGTTTAATTTTTCTTTATCTATAAAATATTTTAATTCAGAGAAATAATTAGGAAATCTATAGTCATATGTATTGCCAGTTGTAATAAGGCATACATTTTTGTTTTTTTCATTTAATTGTTTAATTGCTTTAAATACCACGAGATGATTTTTATGTTTCCAAAAATGGTTAGGAAGATAAAAAAATTTTTTATTTATATTATATTTTTTTTTAATTTTATTAAAGTTTGTTATTTTAAGATTTTTATGAAAATGAGTGGAATGATAAAATACAGTTGAATTTTTAAATGCTTTAAAGTTTATTTTTTTAAGATCTCTCTTAGTAGATTTGCTACTTAATAAAATTTTATTCGAATGAATTGAGGATAAATAGATATCAAAGCTTCTTGCTATTTTTTGTTTTAGACTAAAATTTTCAGGGTACTTTATTTCTTGAAAATCTGGAAACCATTTTATGCTAGGGATTTTAGAATTTTTTCCTAGAAAATTAGTATGAGAAACAATAGAAATATTATTTTTAATTAAAAAATCTTCTATTAAGAAATTTTTTCCAAATATAATAATTGAAAACAAGTTGAACAATTTTTTTATTTTGGAATTTCTATTAAATAAATTAGATTTAATTATTTTTAAACCTATAAATTTTTTTTCTTCAACTTTTGTAATTAAAAAATCTGTAATTATAACAATTTCTATATTTTTATTTTTTTTATGGACTGCCTCTATTAAATTTTTGTAATAGTTAGTAACACCTAACCATCCATCAAGCCTATAATTAATAATAAAACCTATCTTAATTTTTTTTTTTTTCATCTTTAAAAGCATCAAAGACTTTTAAATCTCTTTTTGGATGATTGTTTCTCAAAAATTTAGCTGGGTTTCCTACAACAACTGTATTATCAGGAACATTTTTTGTTACAACTGCTCCAGCTCCAATTATAGAAAAATTACCAATTTTAATGTCCGGTAAAATAGTTGCGGTTGCACCAACCGATGAAAAATTACCAATTTTAACTCTTCCTGCTAAATAACAACCTCCCATTAAATGGACTCCGTTACCGATTTCACATTCATGGTCAACTACAGCAGCAGTATTGATTATACAATAATCTCCCATTTTAACGCTCCTGTTAATATATGATTTAGCCATAGAAATTAAACCATTACCTATTATTGAGTTTTTATGAATGTGACTTAATTTTGATTTTATCGTTAATGGTTTCAATCCTAATTTTTCTAGTTTTTTAGAAACGCTATATCTTGCAAATCCATCTTCTCTAGCTATGCAGACCGAAAAATATTTTGATTTTTTCACAAACATTTTTAAATCTTTAACTTTATTTGAAAAAATTAAATCACTTTTAAAAAATGGTTTAGCGCTTAGAGGGTCAAACATATATTTAGGAGTTTTTTTAACTTCCTTCAACATCTCATAAATTATGAATGCTGTTGATTTAGATCCATATAAAAGGATATTTTTTCTACTCATTAATTAATTAATTTACTTTCTATTATTTTTTTAAAAAATAAAATATCTCTATATTTAATATTTAAATTTGATGGCAAAACTATAATTTTATTGAATATTATTTCACTTACTTTCTCTGATCCAACATATTTAGATTTAAAATTTTTTAATTTATTTAATGGCCAAAATCCTGATCTCACCTCGACTCCATTTTTTTCTAAAAGGTTACCAATTTTTCTTACATAGTTTGCGTTTCTTTTTTTAAAATAGATACTGTTTAGCCAATGAACACATTTAAAATTTTTAGGGATTTTTTGAGCCAACCTTATTTCATCAGTTTCAAATACTTTTTTATAATTTTTTCCTATTTCAATTTTTTTTCTTAAAATAGATTTCTCAAATTTTTCAATTTGTGCTCTTGCGACTGCACCCAATAAGTGTGGTAGTAAATAATTATAACCTTCTCCCAAACAAAAGTATTTTTTCCAATACGGGTCAAATTTTTTTCTAAATGGAGAATTTCTTGATGCCAAAGTCCTAATTTTATCAAATAATTTAGAGTTATTGCACACTACTATTCCTCCTTCTCCAACACCTATCATTTTTTCAGATCTTATTGATGAAATACTTATATCGCCAAATGCACCAACTTTTTTTTTGTTAATTTCTGCACCCAAAGACTCACTAAAATCTTCCAGTAGAAATATTTTCTTTTTTTTACATAATTTTTTTATTTGTAATGTATGTTTCGCCGGACAGCCATAAACATGAACTAATTGAATTACCTTAGGTTTAAATTTTTTAATAGCTTTTGATAATTCATTAATATCCAATCCTAGAGTTTCTTTTTCAACTTCAACAATAATTGGATTCGCCCCACATTGATTAACTGCGGATAAATTTGATACACAGCTATAATTCGGAAGAATTACATTGTCTCCTCTTTTACAGTCAAAACTTTTTAAAGCCAAATGTATAGCTGCTGTTCCACTTTGAACAGCCAGAGAATGTTTAACATTCAAATATTTTGATATTTTGTTTTCAAAAATTTTAGTATGTTCACCATTTGAAGATAGCCAACCATCTTTAAGAACTAGATTGACATATTTTTTTTCTAATTTTTCGATTAATGGTGAATTTATTGTAAATAACATAGTTAATTTTTGATGTTATAAATGAAAAATACTTATTATAAAGCAAATAATCAATTTTAAATGAATAAAAATGTTGTATTAATTAGTAAAAAAACTAGATTTATTTTTCTTATTGAGCTTAATTTGAATAAAGTTATTCGTGTGTATAAATACTGTTTTTTTTCAAGAAATATCTTAAAAAAAACATCTAAAACTTAAATATAATGTTAATTTTAAAAAAGAACAAATTTGCAAAAGAGATTATCCTTTTTTTTAAATTTATTTTAAAAACTTATTTCGATGATGATAATAAGCAAATTAATAAATTAGTTTTACATTTTTTTAAATCTCATTTTTTGGTAATATTTTTTATAAGAATATCTTTTATTTATTTAAATTTTATTTCACTAATTTTATATCAAAAAAAAATTTTAAAAATTCAATTTGACCAATTAAAAAATATCTTAAAAATAATAGAAAATTTTAAATTTTTACAAAGCAATAAAATAATAGAACTTTTTCATGCTATAACAGCTATTCATTTAAATGGGGAAGAAGTTAAAAATAGAGTTAAAGTTAACATAGCAATAAAAGATAAAAATTTTTTTGAAAATATAGTAGTTGGTTCTGGACCAGGGGGTAGTATTACCGCTAATCAATTAAATAGTGAAAAAAAAGATGTTTTAATAATTGAGAGAGGTGAGTGGTTTGAACATTTTAAACTTAAACATCCTGGTTCCGAATTAATGTCAAAATGGAATAATGGAGCATTAGCAGGTGCACTTGGAAATGTAAAAATACAATACGCTTCGGCAAATTGTTTTGGCGGAGGAAGTGAAATTAATAGTGGTTTATACCACGAACCAGATGAAGATTTTTTAAATGAATGGTCCCAAAGATTCAATACAAAAAACTTAAATAAAGAAAAAATACATAAATATTGCCAATTAACAAAAAGTGAAACCAATGTTATTTACCAAAATAAAGTTGATGAACTATCAAAATTAATATTGCATGGATCAAAAATTAATAATTGGAAAATAGAAGAAATACCAAGATGGATTTCTTATAACCAAGATAAGATACAAAAAAAATCTATGACCAAAACATATCTTAAAACTTATTTAGAAAATGGCGGAAAAATTATGCTTAACACTAATGTAGAAAGAATTAAGAAAGATAAAAATCATTGGTCACTATCACTAAATAAAAAAAATGTAATTAAGTGTAAAAATTTATTTCTATGTTGTGGATCTATTGAAAATACTTTTTTATTAAAAAAAAGTAATATTATTAAGAAAAAAAATGAAATTCTTTTCCATCCAATGATTAAAGTTATTGCTAAATTTCCAAAAAAAATAAATCATTATGATTCAGAAATTTGTACACAACAAATTACAGAATTTTTCCCCAGGTTTATCTTAGGAAATGCAGCAAGTGGTTTACAATTTTTAAAAATTTCTTCTTTAGGTAACAAAAGTTTATATGAAAAAATAAAAGATGAATGGGAATTTATGTCAATTTTTCATGCAACTTTTTCGGTTGGAAAAGGTACAGTTTATAGTTTACCTTTTATAAAAGATCCAATTGTAAAATATGAAATTAATAACAAAGAAATAATTAATATAAAAGATGGATTAAAAAAATTATGCAAACTTCTATTTGATTCTGGAGCAGAATATATATTTCCAATTATTAAAGACTCCTCTACTTTATTTAAAGATAATTATATTGATCATATTGATAAAATTAAAAACGTAAAAGAATTTAATTTTTCTTCAGTTCATATTCTTGGAGGTTTTCCAATGGGAGAAAATACAAAGTGTATAGTAGACTCATATGGAAAGTTTTTTTCTGAAAAAAATTTGTATATTAATGATTCTTCTTTAATTTGTAATAAACTTGTAAAAAATCCTCAGGGTACAGTGATGGCAATAGCTTTGAGAAACGTTCAAAATTTTTTAAATAATCATGTTTAATATGAGCAAAATAATAACTTTTATTTCTATTTTTAGATTAGAAAACAGTTTTAAAAACATATTAATTTTCTTTCCTTTTTTAATTTCTGAAAAAAATTTTTTTTCATCAAGCTTAATTGACCTGTGTTTCGGTTTTATAATATTTACGACTTTAACTTCTATATGTTATGCAACTAACGATTATTCAGATCAAAAGAGGGATGAAATTAATAAGTTAAAAAATAAAAAAAAAATATTAAATAAAAAAATAATTATAATTTTAAATATTATATTATGTGCATCTTTGTTTTTGTTATATCTATACTCACCTTTATTTAATTTGTATTTAGTTTTATATTTAATATTATTTTATAGCTATAATTTTTTCTTAAAAAATTATTTTTTACTAGATATTATTATATTAGTTTTATTTTATATAATTCGAATTTTTTATGGATCAACAGTTCTAGAAATAGAAATTAGTTATTGGTTTTTAATATTTTTTTCATCTTTATTCATTAATTTATCAATTTTTAAAAGAATGATCCAAATTTCCGTAAATGCTTTAAAAGAGAAAAACTTAATTATTAATTATTCTTACAAAAATTTTCATTTACTCAAAAATATAATTTTTTTATCATTTTTAATTAATATATTAACTTTTATTTTATATATTTATGAAATTTTTAACCCAGGGTCTTTTGGAATTTTTTCATCTACATTTACTAGTTACAAGTATGAACTTGTACCTCTAATTATATTTTTTATCATTTATTTTTTTTGGTTTTTAAGATTAGTTTACTTAGTAATAAATGAAAAAGTTAATGAAGATATTTATATCTTTTTGATTAAAGACAAGTTTTCATATATATTTGTTGTTATTCCGTTTGTAATAATTTTGCTTTATAACGTTTATTAAAATGAGTAAATCATTAACAATAATAATACCTGACTATAAGTCTCTTTTTTTAAAAGAGGTTATTGATTCTGCGATAAAACTAAATCCTGAAAAAATAGTCATATCAAATTATAAAACAGAACTGACACAAAAAATTTCTGAAAAATATAAAGAAATTAAAAATATTAAATTTTTAAATTTTGATAATCAAAAAAATCCAGGGGAATATAGAAATCTTGGTGCCAAAGAAGCTTACACGGAAAATTTATTGTTTATTGATTCCGATGTTAAGATTAATATTAAAACTTTAGACTTCGTTAAAAAAATTCTAAAAGAAGGGTTAAGCCCAAACAAAATTTATTGGGGAATTTATAGTAAATTTGGACAGGGTGTTTTTTCTAAAATTCAAAATAAAATACTTCGATATAGATTTTCAAAAATTTTTCAAAAAAAAGCGGATGAAAAAAATAAACCATACTGTGGACAATCTTCTCATTTTTTGATCAAGAAAGAAACTTTTGACTATGTTGGAGGATTTAATCCCTATTTAAGAATCAGAGAAGATAATGATTTCTGTGTAAGGTCTCATATTTTAAATATTAAAAATGAAGTTTATGAAGAATTTGAAGCAGATCATTTAAAAAATTTCAGTTTTTTTTCAGATTACTTTGTAAAACCCTCCCATGCAGCATTCGTTAAGTTTAAAGAGCAAGAAATTTTTAATTTACCGAATGCACAAATTGGACCGCTATTACTTACTTCATGGATTTTTACACCATTTTTAGTTACCGCTTTATTTTTTACCCATAATTTTGTTCAGATAAATAACTTTTACTCAATATTAATAATTTTATTGATAAATTTTTTATTTATTCCAAATAAATTAAAAAAAACATTTTCACTCTTTGAGAAAATAATTTCAGTGTTTTTTTTACCAATCATAGGTCTTTTTTTTATTTTTGGAGGGCTTCAAGGAATTATTTGGGGATTATTAGATTTGATAAAAAATTTTGCCATAGATATTTTTGATTATTTTAAAATATTTTATAAAATTCTT
>MDSW01088576.1_pt1 | contig 38013 bp, 17 predicted proteins | sample 811171 | NCBI WGS metagenome assembly MDSW01 (sample SAMN05326641, study PRJNA326480) | marine metagenome | isolation source: seawater | place: Atlantic Ocean: North West | collected 2012 | reverse complement strand
CGGCCACGAGGATCATTCCGCTGTTGAGGACTGGGTCACGGAACGGGAACGTCTTCGACGTGAAACCGAATCAATCACTCGGCAGGCAGTCAGCCGCAAGAATGGTCAGGATGCCACGGCGGATCTGGATGACGTTCTTGAATTGCCAAGTCACGGACTGGTCACACATCTCGACTTCGAGGGAGATCCGGAAATCTGTGAGGTCGGTCATCGAGGCCATGCGTTGCTGATTCGAACTGTGGAAGATTCGATGACCATTCCACGTCCTGTTCAAGATGACTTCACGCTGACGATTGCCTTTCGTCCCGATGAGGATGGTCGGGGAGATGGTCCGCCACGTTGGTTCCTGGGTTCAGGACTGGTGGATGGCGAAGTTCCTGGAATCGTCGATGATTTCGGGATGTCGTGGTACAGCAATGGCCGTGTCACGGCAGGTGTTGGAAAACCCGAAACCTTCATGGCATCACCACCTGGATTGTCTTTGGGTGAATGGCATGTCGCCTCCATGACAAGAGATCGGGATACCGGTCGAATCCAGTTGTGGGTCGACGGTGAGCTGGTTGATGAGAAGACCGGTGGCACCCAATCCCTGACGACGCCCGATGTCCTTGCAGTCGGTCGAATGCATCCCGGTGGCAATCCGTTTCCTGGCGCGATTGATGAAGTACGAATCCATGACCGAGTGCTCTCTCCACGGGAAATCCTGGCACTGCATGAGACCTCCGGTTATGGAGAGCATGCAAGGCGACTGGTCGAACAACATCTCGATGAACCCACGGTTGATCGCTTTGATGAGATCTGTGATCAGAGGCTTCAGTTGTCACGCCCTGCTTCGGAAACAGCAGAAGTCCTCGCGGCGATCGAAGTCGGTATCGAAGCACCAGCCACCCATCGGCTCCCTCGGGGAAACCCCCATGCACCAGCCGAGCTGGTTCAACCAGGTGTTCCGGAATTCCTCGGTGGCGAGTCGTTGTCTGTGAATCCCACGATTCACAACGATTCAACAGGACGACGACTGGCGTTGGCAGGATGGATCATGGATCCAGCCAATGTCCGGACCAGCCGTGTTCTGGTCAATCGTCTCTGGCAGCATCACTTTGGTCGTGGAATCGTTCGGACGCCGGATGAATTCGGGGTCCTTGGTCTGCCTCCGACGCATCCTAGGCTGCTGGACTGGCTGGCTGTTGAAGTGATGGAGCGTGATTGGCATCTGAAGGACATGCATCGTCTGATCATGAACTCTGCGACGTATCGGATGGCATCCACGCCATCCACAGAGGCGTTGCAGGCCGATCCGATGAACGACCTGTTCTCACGATTCGACATGAGGCGGTTGACCGCGGAGGAACTTCGAGACTCGCTGCTGTCCGTCAATGGCACCATCAACAGAACTCTTGGTGGCCCCAGTATCTATCCATCTCTTCCCGATGAAGTCCTGGCAACCGCATCCCGGCCTGATCAGGCATGGGGAAGATCTTCCAAGGAAGAGGCTGCTCGACGGACGCTCTACGTCCATCTGAAACGGTCACTGAAGATGCCCTTGCTGGAATCCTTCGATATGGCCGACAGCGATTCAGCCTGTCCTGTTCGTTTCAACACCACGGTGCCGACCCAGGCGCTCACGATGCTCAACAGTGACGAGTTGAATCAACAGGCGGCTCGGTTGTTTGAACGGCTCCAGAAGGAAATGAACGGTGATCCGGAAGCCATGATTCGAAGGGGGCTCGCACTGGCTACCCAGCGTCCGGCCCATGAGGAGGACGTTTCAACATGCCTTGAGATGCTTTCCGACCTGGAATCCGAAGGACTTTCCAGAGAAGAGGCGATGCACTACACCTGTCTGGGTATGCTCAACCTGAATGCCTTCATGTATATCGACTGATGATTGAACACCAGGACCATTCCGATTCCCCACGCAATACCTTCTGTGGGCAGACCCGCAGGGAGTTCCTGTGGGAGGCGGGGGGGTCCTTCACCTCTGTGGCACTTGCATCCATGCTGGCAACCGACGGCTTCCTGTCCTCACAGACTCTGGCGGCGGATGGTGCCTCTGTCCTGCCCGGACCACTGTCTCCCAGACCAGCCATGACGACACCCCGTGCGAAGGCTGTGATCTTTCTGTTCATGTACGGCGGACCCAGTCAGGTCGACACCTTCGACTACAAGCCGAAGCTGTATCCACTGGATGGAAAGACCATCGACATCGAGACCAGAGGCCGGGGCGGTCCGAAGAATCAGGGTCGCATCGTCGGACCCAAGTGGAATTTCAAACAGTACGGTGAATGCGGAAAATGGGTCTCTGATCTCTTTCCACATGTCGGATCCTGTGTCGATGACATCGCGTTCATTCATTCCATGACGGCCGACTCTCCGTTGCACGGTTCAGCGATGTTGATGATGAATTCCGGCAAGGTGCTCAGTGGTGCTCCATGTCTTGGATCATGGGTCAACTATGGACTCGGCACCGTCAATGAAAATCTGCCAGGGTTTGTCGTCATGCTCGACAAGACCGGCGGACCGATTTCTGGTGCCAAGAACTGGTCAAGTGGATACATGCCAGCCACCTATGCTGGAACCGTCATGCGACCGACCGGTGCGCCCATCCTTGATCTTGAACCGCCGAAGAACCTGTCACGTTCAGCACAACGCGTCATGCTCGATCACCTTCGAGACATGAACGAGCGTCATCGTCTCGCGCGGATCGACAATCAGGATTTGGCTGCACGCATCCATTCCTATGAACTGGCGTTCAGAATGCAGGAACACGCACCGGATGCTGTTGATCTGACCAATGAGAGCGAGGAAACGAAGTCGCTTTACGGGCTGGACCAGGACCGGACCCGTGATTTCGGCCGCAAATGCCTCATGGCACGAAGGCTGGTCGAACGAGGTGTCCGCTTCATCCAGATCTATTCCGGGGGCAATCACAATGATGCGAACTGGGATGCCCATGGAGATCTCAAGACGAATCATGATTTCCACGCAGGCAACACGGACAAGCCTGTTGCAGGTCTGCTGAAGGATCTCAAGCGGCGAGGCATGCTCGAAGACACGCTTGTCGTCTGGGGCGGCGAGTTCGGGCGTCAACCCACTGCCGAATACGCGGAAGGTACGGGACGAGATCACAACTCGGACGGTTTCACGATGTGGATGGCCGGTGGGGGTGTTCGCGGAGGAGTGAGTCTGGGTACCACCGATGAACTTGGGAACAAGGCCGTCGAGCGACCACTGCATGTGAAGAATCTCCACGCAACGATTCTTCGTCAGATGGGACTCGATCCGAACGCATTGACCTATTTCCACGCAGGCCTTGAGCAGAAACTGGTCGGTGTCGAAGGCGCCCAGCCGATTCACGAACTCATTTGAACCGGGTGTTCAATCTTCCGATTCAGCTTGAGCACGGACCCCAGTTGCCGATCACGATGAGAATGTCGTCGACATCGGTGACACCATCCTGATTGATGTCGTAGCTGCATCTGGAAACACAACCATATTCCGCGAGGATTCCAAGAAGATCGTCGATGTTCACGTTCAAATCGCAATTGGCATCGCCATCGCAGTTGCAATTGGATTCCGCCTCACGGACCGACATCAATGGCTCGGTTCCTCCACTTCGAAGTGCGGCGGAGTCCCCGATGGTGACCAGTTCACGGCTTCCGTTTCCGTCAATATCACCGGAATCCACAAGGATGGGTGACTCGCCCTTGCCGACATCAATACTGGTGAAGGTCAGATTGCCGTTGTTCTGAAGGACTCGAACGACCCTGAAACCATCATCGTCTGTCGTGATGGCGGCGAGGTCATTGTTGCCATCGAGGTTGAAATCGATTGCGGTCATCTGCATCGGATCGGTTCCGATGGCGATGTAGGTGGGACCAAGAAAATCACCTGGTGACGCAACATCCTGGATCAGAATCGCAATCGTTCCATTCGTTCTGCTTGTGACCGCCACATCCATCAATCCGTCACCGTTCAGATCGGTATTGACGATTCCAGCCGGATCGGCACCCACGATGTATTCATCGAGTTCGATGACAGGCGTGAGATTGGTGGCACCGGTGAACCGGGCGACATCCGCTCTGCCGTTGGATTTCCTTCCAGAGAACGGCAGGCCCTCTTTCTGGTCCTCCTCCTCACTGGGGTCGACGCCGAGGGGCGTGCCATTGGTGGCAATGCCGCCGCCGGGGTTGAATCCACCAGCTCGCATGGCGATGGTGGCTTCGTAGAAGAGCCAGTCGCCATTGCCATCGGCATCATCATCCGTGACACCGATGACGAGATCACGAAGACTGTCGGAGTTGTAGTCGATTCCTGCAAGACAGGTCGGCGTTCTTGCAATCGCGACATCCAGTGTCGTGAAACCATTCGTGATGTCGCTGTCTTCGTTGTAGTAGATCCTGACGTTCTCATCTGCGGAATTGGCTACTGCAAGATCGAATGTTCCATCTCCGTCGAAATCACCCGAGGTGATGTCGACCGGCGTGTTGCCGGTATTCACGATGACCTGCTGAGTGATGCCGCCTGCTCCATCATTTTCGAAGATGACAAGTGTTCCAGGTGATCCATCGAAGATCAGACAGATCTCCTCGGCACCGTCACCCGTCAGATCAACCACTTCGATGGCGATGGCGTTGTCATCGACGATGACCGAGCTTGGATCGTTGAATGCGAGAAGATCATCGACCGATACGACGACCAGGCTGAGTGTCCAGCCGGTGGTGCCAGCACGTACACCGGACTCCTCGGTGTACTTGGGCAGCATCGCGAGTCCATTGGGAAGCGCCGGAAGGACAATCACGTCGAAACGATTCTGCGATTCTGGTGGGAGTGTGGAGGAGCGAATGAAGTGAAAGCTGTCCTTGACGGTCAGCGTATCCGCCAATGCCGCCAGGATCTGAACCCGAAGCGATCCGTTGATTTCGATGTTGTTGGTGTCGATGACCCACTGGGATGGTGATGTCATGCTGCTGATGCCGTATCCCATTTGACCGGTAGATGATTGTGTGATCGTGTCACAGTCGAGTCGACCATCAACGGCGAGGTAGAGGCTGCCTGCCATGTCCTGTGCATCACCACCGATCTGTACAGCTTCCTCGACCTCAACCAATCCACCGCCAATGATGATGCTCGCCGATTCAACAGCAGCATTCGATCCGACCATGATCGATTTCAGTTTTGCGGCCTCCTCCTGGACGATGAGGATCGCCTTGTCGTAGAGAAACTCGAGTCTGCCATTGACGATTCCAACCATGTTGACCAGGTATCGAGTTGTCCCAAGAAGGGAGAAGACCAGCGTATCACCATCCTGAGGCGTTCTCGACCAGTTCGAATCCTGATTGGTATCGCCTCCGTCTCCGGCCATCCAGTAGCAGGTCTGTGCACCTTCGTACACGGAGACGCCCTTTGCTACAGAACCAAGAGCCTGCGCATCTTGCCGGTTGTTGATCATGAAGAGGCTGGAATCATGGAAAGCGACCTTGCTTCCAAGACCATGCGTGACTTCGGGATTGACGGCTCGACATTGATAATCAAGCGAGTTGATGTATCCACCTTCGACAATCTGCCCCATGAACACATCAGCTGCACTTCCACTCCACACACCGGAACTGTTCGGGCCGCCGTTGAAACCCGTGATCGAAGCAGCAACCCGGTAGAACTCCTCGTCCCGTGTGATCGAGACGCTTTGACCGAACGAATCAAGCGTATCTCCAGCTGCTGGTGTCAAGACGTGCCATTCCGAGAGGCCACCATCGACGAGTGCGACCACATAGGCGGCACCCTGTGGGGCATTGACGGTACTGCCAGGTGCACCGGTTACCAGATAACGACCCTTCAGACCGATGCTGTAGCCAAGCTGACTGCCGGCAACCTCACCACTGAGCGATGGCAGCTCGCTCCATGATTCCGCTGTATCGGATCCACTGAACATTCTGACGGAACCCTTGCCGTCAAGAAAACTGGGTTCGCCAGCAGCCATGACCAGACCATTGTCCATCTGCTCGATATCAACATCGATTCCAAGAAGCGACTTGGGCTCGTGAGAGATGCAGCTCAGGATCAAGGACCAACTCGAGTAGTCGGATGCGTCAGCTCGGTAGACGTAACAGTGTCCGGGATTCGTGATCTGTCCAGTGTCAAGATTGATTCCCGGGCCACCAACGGCGACATAAGCGCGACCCTCTTCGTCCCTGTAGACATCCACCGAATATCCAAAAGCCGTATTGGAGGCCCGCGGCGCAAACAGCTTGGCTTCGAAACCATATCCCTGGCCGCTTTGCTTGTAGATGTACACAGCACCCGAACCATTGGTTCCAGGTGCTCCGACGGCAAGGATGTTTTCATGCTGACTGACATCATGACCGTACAGATTCGCACTGGAAGCCTTGTCGTTCATCAGAACACCATCGATGTTCCAGGAACCTTTCTGATTTTCAATCAACTGCACAATGCCTTGTCCACTGTTGACATGGGGAATACCCAGGACAACTCGGCTGCCTGAAGAAGTGATCGATGAAGGCGCGAATCCCTCGAAGGCGAGGAGCGGAGTGGAATTGTCGTAGGGGACCTGGAAGTTGGACGGGGGTTCGATCGAATCCAGATTGTCGATCAGAACACGCCCACTGTCGTCGCCGTAGACATCACTTCCGGGCGCACCGGCGATGATGTCGTTTGCACCAATGAACAGACCGGTTCCATATTCAGAATCGTTCGTCAGGCTTGCTGGACTGGATTTACCGAGATACGGAAAGTTCGGGAACAAGGGGTCTTTTACCGAACAGTCATAGATGAAGACCGCGCCCTTGCCATCCGCCTGAGGCGCGGAGATTCCGACTCTGCTCGCGTTCGTGAAGATCGAATAACCAAACTGGCTCAGGAGAACATCTGATGGTGGCGTGAGATAGTTGTTGAGTGCCCACGCAAAGCTGCCATCCTCCTGTTCGAGGTTCCGAAGAACCCAGACGATTCCGGAAGCCTCATTGAGGCCGTAGGAGGGTGCCGATACGTACAGCTGGCCATTACGACACATCACGTCCCAGCCGATCTGTCCACTGGTCCACGGAATCTCGGTGGTGAGGTCGTAACCGATATCGATCCACCCACCAGACAGGAAGACCAGGTGAATTCGGCCACTGCCATCGTTGTCGTTCGGTGATCCGACGAATCCAATTGAGGATTCAATCGTGACGGAATGACCCCAACGACTTCCGGGTGGCAGGGGTGTGCCGATGAAACCGTAGCTGTTCCAGAGCACCTGGGTGGATCCATCCGGGAACGTGTAGTCCTCGAGAACCCAGGCGCCAACACCTTCATCTCCACCAGGTGCGCCAATCAGCATCTCGTTGCCGTTCAAATCGATCGAGTATCCGAATTCAGTGATGCCGGGAGGTGGGAAGAGCCATTCGTGTTCGGTCCATTGGGGTGTCGGCGCATCGGCATCGAAATGCAGGATCACCACCTTGTTGTCACCAGGTATGCCGACCACTGCCCACGGTCCTTCGATAGCCACAGCGGTTCCTGCTGCCGCGTCACTTCCAAATCCTGCGACATCCAGTGTCCAGACAGGTGTTGCCGTATCCGCCTGGTCGTAGATCGCAACGTGACCCTTGCCACCATTACCGGTTGACGTTCCGATGATCAGATGGGATCCGGACGCATCGATTGAGCTTCCGAATCCCGGAGTGGCTCCTGATGGAGGCTGAATATCGGCACTTCCTCCCAGAAGCGAGATCGAGAGAGCGCCAATCAGGGCAGCTGACATGATTTTCAAGCTCCGGATTCCCCCCTCCGATATCGGCCAGCCCAGGGGAATCAGCAAGGCGGCCGATCTCCTCATTATGGTGTGATGACTGGCCTACTCAAGAGTGAAGCCGACCATTCAGGACAGGAACTGCAGAGGGTGCCTTCAGAGGGTGCTGGCAGCATGTTGTCCGGCCGGAATCTGGCTCCAATGGCCGATCCGTCGAGTCGGTTCAAGTGATCTCTGCAATCGAACGAACCCATGCGGTACGCTCTTCATGTGGCACTTCCAAGTGAACATGATCAACCACCGGGAAAGCAGGACGAGCCATTCGATCCGGATGTTTCCGAAACACTGGATTCGAGTATTCGTCCGGGGATCCCTCCGGAATACGATCCGGATGTTTCCGAAACACTGGATTCGAGTATTCGTCCGGGGATCCCTCCGGAATATGATCCGGATGTTTCCGAGACACTTGATTCCAGTGTCCGACCAGGTGCGGCAGGGAACCTGGATGAAACCGTTGATCCTTCAGGTGTCGCCAAGGGCCGTGTTCCAGAATCCCAGGCGGAGACCGCAGACCCGGCCGGTGGTGAAGAATTCGAACTGGATTCAACCTATCACCCACCCGGGATGCCCGTTCGAATTGCCGGTTTTCTGATCAAGGGCGTGATCGGATCCGGCGGCATGGGCACCGTCTACATGGCACGTCAGGACCATCCGAGGCGAACGGTCGCTGTCAAGGTGATCAACCCGGGTGTGACGAATCCTCGTGCGCTCAAGCGCTTCGACTTCGAAGCGCAGATGCTGGCACGGCTTCATCATCCCGGAATCGCCCAGATCTACGAAGCAGGTACCTGGGATGAAGGTGCCGGTGGTGTTCCCTACTTCGCGATGGAATACGTCGCCGGTGCCAAGATACTGACGGATTACGCAAAGGATCGAAAACTCGATACCCGGAAGCGACTGGAGTTGATCCTGCAGACCTGCGAAGCCGTGGGGCACGGTCACACCAAGGGTGTGATCCATCGGGATCTCAAGCCGGGCAACATTCTTGTGACTGGCGATGGCCGCGTGAAGATCATCGACTTCGGTGTGGCACGAAGCACGGATTCCGATGCCGCGGCCACCATGGCGACCGGTGCACATGACATCGTAGGAACCCTCCAGTACATGGCGCCGGAGCAGTGCAGTGGAGACGTCCATGATCTGGATTCCGCCGCGGATGTGTACGCCATCGGTGTGACGGCCTATGAACTGCTGAGTGATGATCTGCCCTATGACGTATCCGGCAAGGGATTGGCAAGCGCCATCAGGATCATCACCGAGGATCATCCATCCACACTGGGTTCCGTGGATGCCAGTCTTCGCGGTGAAGTCTCCATGATCATCGCCAAGGCCATGTCCAAGGAACGAGAGGATCGATATCGAACAGCATCCGAACTGGGTGATGATCTTCGTCGATACCTTGCCGGCGATGCGATCCTGGCGTGCCCACCGACCGTGATGACGACCCTTCGTCGTGTCATTCGACGAAACAAAGGGGCCGTTCTGGGTCTTGCGATCATCCTGATTCTTCTGTCCATATCAGCCATGGCGGGTGTGTTCGCATTGATCAACAGGAATCAGGCACTCGAGGCACGAAACACGGCGTTGGCGGAACAGGCGGAGAAGCATGCCATGGTGGGAGATCTGATCTCCTTCTTCATGCGGGACACGTTTGATGCAATCGTTCCTCTGGCGAACAGCCAGGAAGCTCGTGAATCGGTTGTCAACATATCTCTGCAATATCTCGATCGACTTCGAGAGCAGGCTGGAAGTGATCCATCGCTTCAACGGATGCTCTCCGAAGGTCTTCAGCAGGCAGGCATCAACAGGTGGAGTCTGCAATCCGGCAATCGTGGTGATGTCGATGATGCGATCGATAAATGGGAGGAATCCATCCAGATCTCCGACGCACTCTGTGCAATGGATCCTGAAGACATCAAGTCTCTCATGCTTTCGATTCGTGGCAGGAATCTGCTGGTGGATGCGTATCGTAGAACCGGCCAGGAACAGGATCGGGCTGCACGACTTGAAGAAGCGGAAGCGTACGTAGGCCTCCTGCCAGATCCGATGGGGGATGTCGAACAGGCGCGAATCGTGATGGGTGTTCTGCTCGATCGAAGCCGACTCGTTCCTACCGAAGGCAATCCCGAGGAAACACCGGCGTTTTCACGAATGCTGTCGATGCTGAATGACTTGAATGAGGCCTTTGAAGGAGATCCACGTGTTGTTCGTGATGCGACCATCGTCTGGAATCGCCTTGCCTATGCCTGGTCTCAACGCGGAGACCATGAACGAGCCAAGCAGTGGTACGAACGATCTCTCGAAAGTCGAGAGCAGATCCTGGAACGGCAAGGTGCGACCAATACATCGCGTCGGGACATCGTGACCACGCATCGTCTGATCGCTGATCAGGAAATGGCGATGGGCGTACAGGATGCCGCGATCAAGCGATATCGCACTCAGGTCATCCCGCTCATGCGCGAACTCGTCGCAGACAGCCCGAAGGACATCAGGACAAGAGATGATCTTGCCAAAGGCCTGCTCGAGTACGGGCTCTGCATGATCTACTCGGGAAAGGCTTCCGAAGCAGTCATGCCATTGTCCGAGGCTCGCATCGGATGGTCCGAGGCGGCTCAACGATCCGGAGGCGACAACAAATCGGATCAGAAGAACACCCGGCATCTTCTCCAGACCGAGATTTCACTGGCACAGGCCTATCTGTCAGCAGGCGATCCTTCCGCAGGCAAGGCTGCAGTGGACCGGGCGATGGAACTGGCTGAATCGGCTCGAAGACAGTGGCCTGATTCGGAACCGATTCGTGCACTGGAGGACAGTGCTCGTGAAGTTCGCGCACGATGTCTCGAAACCCTGGGTTCATTCGGAAACTGATCGATCTCAATCCTTGCCGCATGGACCCCAGTTGCTGATCAGGGCGAGGAGATCATTGATGTCGACATCGTCATCGCTATCAAAATCCCCATTGCATCCTGAAGTACATCTTCCGAATTCGGAAAGTACTGCAAGAAGATCCTTGACGTTGACCGTGCTGTTTCCGTCTGCATCACCAATGCAATCCGGTGCGGATTCGAGTTCACGCAGTGACAGAAGTGGACTGGCTCCACCACGTCTGAACGCGCCACCGCTTCCGATGGTGACCAGTTCAGAAGTCCCGTTACCGCTGATGTCGCCATTGTCAACCAGTGCGACGTCCTCGTTTTCCGCGACATCGGTGGATGTAAAGGTCAGGCTCCCGTCGTTCTGAAGGACTCTGACGACAGGCGTGGTGATCCCCGCCAGATCAGTCTCGATCACGATGATCGCCAGGTCGAGATTGCCATCCGAATCGAAATCCACGGACGTGATTCCCGTCGGCTCATCGCCCAGTGGAATCTGTGTGACTGGAAGGAAATCAGCAGTTCCGCCAGCATCCTGCAGAAGAATGCCGACCGTACCGTTGAGGGTGCTCGTGATCGCGATGTCCGTCAGACCATCGTCATCGAAATCACCCAGTGCAATACCACCAGGGTCGGCACCGACGACATACTCATCAATCGTGAGCGAGACTCCGGTGGTCGCCGCCTCGCGCTTGCCGACATTTGCCTTGCCATCGTCAGTCCGTCCAACAAAGAGCATTTCCTTCTGATCCTCTTCTTCACTGGGATCGATGCCGAGTGGTGTGCCCGAAGGCTCGAGTCCGCCACCGCTGCTCATGCCGGCGCCTCGAAGCGCCGAGTTTCCGATGTATATGGCCCAGAAACCGTTGCCGTTGCCATCGATGTCCTCAAGACCGACAACGAGATCATCGATGTCATCAAGATCGACATCGACACCTGCCAGGCAGGTCGGTGGGGCATCCACTGCCAGACTCGGATTCAACAGATTGAATCCATTGCTCACGTCGTTGTCATCGTTGTAGTAGATGTCGACCGATTGACCGAGATTGTTCGCAACCGCGAGATCCGTACGACCATCACCGTCGAAGTCACCACTCGTGATGTCGACAGGTTGATCGCCCGTTGCAAGCACGATCTGCTGGGCAATGCCGCCTGCACCATCATTTTCGAAGATGTAGAGCTGACCAGGCGAACCTGCGAAGGTCACGCAGATTTCCTCTGCACCGTCATTGGTCAGGTCGACCACTTCAAGAGCGGTGGGTTCGCCTTCCACGAGGACCGAATTGGGATCACCGAAGTTCAGAAGACCAGCCAGAGAGACCACCTCGATGGCCATTTCCCAGGTGCCGCCCTCCGACCAGCATGATTTACAGTCACCACCATCGCAGCCGAGTGCTTCGCAGTTGAGATAGATGTCGAAGCCATCGTAGTCATAGGATCCATCATCACAGAAGCCATCACCAATCCACGTGGCTGGACAGCAGTTTCCAAAGCAATCCTCGATCTCACCACCAACGCAACCACCACCCATGGAACGACTGTCCGGATCGCCATAGGTCACCTGAAAGGCAAGTCCTTCACTCAGACCAGGCAGGACCAGCGCATCCAGTGCATTCGTTGTCGGGGTCACGCCCGCCGAGATGAGAACGATTCTTGTTCCCTCGACGAAGTCCTCCACATCCATGCTGGATCCGATCTGGACCTGCATGGTGCCATTGATGGCAGGTGGCTGGACGTAGGTGATGATCTTGGGATCAGCGGAGCCATCCAGAATGATCGAAGTTCCGGAATCCTCCGTGAGATTCAAGGTCTGGACGACTTCGAGAAAACCGTAGTTGCCGACATTGATCTGGCCATATCCGTTCTCCTGACCCACAGTCATATTCTCTTCAATGGTCAGCGTTCCAGCTTCGAGGGTTACGGAAGCACTCTTGATATCCGTCGCACCGGCGATCTCCATGGAATCGCTCACCGAACGCTCGCCTGACATGAGATTGAAGGTGATCTGGTCCAGTTCGACCTGGATGGATCCGAGCCATTGATCGATGTCGAAAGGTACGACATAGGGATCGGCCAGCCACAGGGAGAAGAGCGCATGTCCGGCACCACCGACACCACCCGTCCAGGCATTGTCGCTCGCCATCGAACCACCATCGATGTCCTGATACGACGTCCGTTCCACGAGTTCCCAGGAGAGCGCACGTGTGGTGAAGCTTGGAGATTCGGTGATATCCAGCCCAGGTCCGCCTGCAAGGAGACTTGTGCCATCCAGTGAGACGGATTTGCCGATGGCGACACCGGGTTGAGGAACGCTGCTGATGAGCATCATGTCCGTGCGCCAGTCGAATCCATCGAACCTGAATGGAGCGACGGCGCCCGAATTGACACCCGTGTAATCCAGCCCCGGAACACCAATCACGGCAATGCCGCTGGAAGCATCGATGGCGACATCATGTCCTGCGAGATCTCCGTTCCCTGGCAAATCAAGTGACAGAAGATATGAAAAGGACCAATCAAGGACTCCATTGCCGGTCAGATCATTGCCTTCATAGATCACGGCGCCTCCTTGTTCGTAGTAGAGGTCCGTACTTTGGGGCATGGATACGATCAGAAGGTCGTCATCAAGATCGATGTTGGTTGCGCAGAACCCGCCCTCCAGGGCGAATTGATCGGAATAGGGCAGGCTGTTGGTGTAATTTCCGTAGATCCATGCAAATCCAGTGTCGTTGGCATCGAAGATGCTGATCGAACCGTAGCCATCCGGTCCAAACTGCCATGGATTTCCGACTGCGAAACGAATCTGATCCGTATTCGTGACGTTGATATCCACCGCTTCGCCGAACCGACTGGTTGCTGTTCCCGACCACTGCGGATCCAGTACGGAGAAGAGCTCCTTTGCATACTGATCTCCGTCGTCCCATTGATACACGCGGACGATGCCGGCCGTGCTGTAGGAGGTCGGTGCCCCGACGATGAAGTAGGTCTGGCCGAATGCGACATCCACAGCCACGTCAAAGCCGAAGAGCGCACCGGTCACGTCATCGCCGATGACATCGACTTCGACCCAGGATGAACCCTGTCGCTGCATGATGATGACTCGCCCGGTATCCGAGTCATGTCCCGGCGCGCCGATGATGGCGAAATCACCTTCGATATCCACGGATGCACCGAATTGTTCCCAGGCATCGATGGGCTCAGGAAGATCGACATCCTTACCAGACAACAGAACCCAATCGCTGTCGACAGTGCTTCTTGTATAGAAGCGGACGATTCCGCTGGGATCACCATCATCATTCCTGTAGTAGGGATCTCCGACGATGGCCGTGTTGGAATCCAGAGCGATATCAAGTCCGAACGAGGCCGTGTCGGCGTCGATCTCGGGATTGCGCATGATCTGATCAGATCCGAGACATGGCTGGATCTGTCGCATGTCATGTTGCCAGTTGTCATCGTCCCACGACATCTGTCTGTAGATGAACGCCACACCGGATTCGTTTCCGGTGAACCCGACGTTGTAGAAGGGCACGCCGACACCGACACCATGCGGACCTGCGGCGACATCATCGCCGTACTGATCACCCGAAGTCACATCCCAACCGAGCAGATGATGTTCCAGGACCCAGAAACTGCTGGTGGGCGAATACCGAAAGATCCTCGCGGAACCGGATCCATTTCCGGCGGGATTGTCAGCAGGAATTCCGACAATGATGAGATCCTCGTGGATGTCGACTGCCTGACCGAAGCGGATGCTGGAGGCGGTCTCATCGTTGTCGAGTCTCGCCGAGGCGACCCACGAGGAGTCCGCTTCCTGATCGAAGACCACGACGCCACCGTGATCCTCTGCGCCACCTTCAGGCCAAGGCGCTCCGACCACGGCCGTATTGTTGCTGATCGCAACGGCAGCTCCGAACTTCGAAAGACTGTCATCCAGGTCGGCTGGTGGATTCAGGAATGAATCGAACACATAGGAACCGTCGGACAGGTTTTCGTAGATCGCCGCGTAACCGATGCTGCCTGAGATTCCCGGTGCACCGATGACCAGCAGATCCCGATCACGATCAAGCGCTTCACCAAACCTGGGAGTCGATCCACGCTGTGGCTGCAGGCCGCCGACTGAAACGACCCCCGAATCCAGCCCATCGACGATCTCGTAGAGATTGACATACCCGGCATCACTTGTTTCGCCGGGTTCACCGATGGCGACACTTCGTCCATCGATATCAACCGCAATCCCGAATTCACTGCCTGCTGCGCCATCATCGAACGTATGGCGATAGGTCCACTCACCTTCTGAATACTCGAACAGATAGGCCCGTCCTGAAAACGTGCCTTCCATGTTGCAGGTTGGTGCACCGACGACGGCGTAGACACCATCAACATCAACAGCAGCACCGAACGACGACTGGGATACGATTTCGGATGCCGGCACCAGTGATCCCAGATCAACCGGGTTCCCAAAGGCCTGCGAGCCATCGTTCCACGAGAGCACCCAGGCGGTTCCCGTATTGGAGATGGGACCATCTCCCTCGGACTCCCCGATGATGAACCAGTCATCACTCATCGCGACCGCATCCCCGAGCTGATCGGGTCGGACGCCGGACGAGTTGTAGTAGAAGGGGGCCCAGTCCGATCCGGGGCTGCTGGGAATGACTCCCTCAAGATCGCCCAATGCCGTCTGCAGGGAGACACATGCACCGATGGCCATGAAGTACAGCGATTGCCTGAACTTGGTCATATCAACTCTCTCTTCCCGGGATTCCCTCCATGAGGAATCATCCCGGCTATCCCTGATGCTCCGAACACCCGATGCTGTCTGCGATGATCTCCAATCACGCAGCAGCGGCTGAACATGTCAGTCCTTCTATTATGTATGGCCATGCAACGGGCTCAAGATCATTCAACCGATATTCACATCCATGGTGCAGGGATCTCCCTCTAGGCTCCCTGACGCGTCATTTGGAGGTTTTTTGCGCTCAGAAAGCCGATTTCTCCCATTGGATCCTCCTTGGACCCACCACATCAGAGGCGTGGCTGGCCTACCATTTGAGCCCTGCTTTGAACCCCAAGGGGCTCTGATCAGCCCAACCAGTCCTGAACTCAGGAGTGAACCGTGACCTCGGACGCGAGGACCAGCTCATCATCGATCGAAACGACCCGACAGACGGGTCAGTCCAATCCATTCATGTGGATTCTGGACCTGTTCAGCAGTGTCCGTTTCGGCATCGTGCTCCTGTTCCTGCTCTTCGTCTATTCGGCGATTGGATCCGCTGGACTGCCCCTGTCCTACGCCATCTGGGAACCCGGAGCCTGGACAGCTGTACGGTCCTGGCGACTGTTCGAGATGACTGAATACGAGTGGTTCAACTGGTGGCCGTTCTTCCTGCTGGTCGGACTGACCTGTCTGACCCTGACCGTCACCACGATTCGCCGGATTCCGTTTTCGGTCATCAATCTCGGCGTGTGGATGGTGCATGCGGGCCTGATCATCATGGCCCTTGGTTGCGTCTTCTATTTTGCTACGAAGATTGAGGGCGATGTCCCCATTGCACGAGCTCGCCTCGTCATCCAACCTGAGGGTGCTCCACCGGTCACGCTTCGGGCCATGCCCGGACATGAAGTAGCGGTGACGGCACCAGGCGGACCATGGAATTTTCAGGTCATCGACATCGATCCCAACTGGGAACTGTTGAGTGGTGATGACAAGGGGCAGGCCGCCTATGCCGTCAAGGTGATGGTTCAGTCACCAACAGGCATGTTCATTCGCCAGCTGCTTGCGGGTTATCCCGAATTCACCGAGGACATGGTCCAGTCGAGCAACCCTGCCCAGCCATGGGCACGATCCGTCAAGGAAACCGGTCAGCCACTCGTCGACGATACGCTCCGGATGGAACTCGCTGCCGATACGCAATCCCACTTCTGGGTGATGCATTCCTCAGCGTTGTATCTACGTGAAGTCCGACCCGGAATCGATGGTGCACTCGTTCCGGTGACACCATGGATCGAACGACCCATCGAAGGCCTTCCTCGGTACAACGAGTACATCGAACTGGCAACGGATGCATGGCTTCCCGCTGGTGAAGATGCGGTGAAGACGGGTCGACTTGTTCTACCGGTGGAACCGGCATCACCAGACGATCCACTGGCGGATGAACCGCTCTACATCACCGCCTACCTTCCATATGCCGGCATGGAATCCCGTGATGTTCCGGGCGGAGATCAGCACAATCCGGTCATCAATCTGGATCTCGTGACATCAGAGGGGCGATCAGTCAGCCATCGAATGTTTGCGCTGGATGAGAATCCGACCAGTCCCGACCCTTCGCTGATGCGTTTCGTCTGGATCGATGATGAAGTCGAGATCGACTCGATGCTCGAAGCGCGTGGTCCGCAACTTCGTATCGGTGTTCCGGAACTGGATCTCGAGATCGAAGAAGAGATTACCGGCTTCACTGAACTGGATGCGGATACCCCATGGACACCAGTCGAGGGAACGGACTACGCATGGCGTGTTCAGCGCATTGATGATGATCTGACTGTACGAGGTCGTTCGCTCAACATGGCTCGTGTCGAGATGCGCAATGGAAACCAGACATGGCTCCGCTGGGTCTTTGATTCACCCGCGCTGAACGGCGACTTCCCGCTCGACGGCCCGATCGACGCGCACATGGCGCAGGATCGCAAGCTGGATGAATCGATCACGACGGTCTATGTGCCGGCGGTTCGCCCGATGGCCCCGGTCACCCTGGTCGCCGGTCCGGACGACAATCAGCTCAGGCTCGTATCCACCTTGCTGCCAGGCGGCCCGCAGATCATCGACCTGGTGGTCGGGGAGTCACACCAGCTGGGTCCGGATGTCACATTGAACGTCAAGTCCTACGACGCCAGGATGGGCATGGAAACCCGGCCGCGTGTGGAAGCAAAGCGTGCCAGGCAACCTCGAGCCGGTGGTCAGCTGTCCATGGTCAAGATCAGGATGCCGGATGCAAAACGTCAGGCATGGTTGACCTATCACCACTATCCCTTCAAGGACTCCCAGGACGTTCTCAGACGATTTTCCTATCGACCATCCGTCGTCACGATGCCGGATGGGCGCATGATCGAGATTCTCTATTCACGCCAGACGGCACCGCTTCCCTCGAACGTCTCACTGGAGGGATTCGACATCCGGTCCCATGTCGGTGGTTTCACCGGTCAGGTCTCGAGCGTGTTGAACTGGATCAGCAATGTTCGATTCGAGGATGGTGAAGGAGATCTTCTGGCACCTGTCAGTGTGAATGCTCCACAGGAACGACACGGGTTCTGGTACTTCCAGTCCCAGTGGGATCCTCCGGAGGCGACATCGGCTGCACGCGCCGGAAGCAAGGGATTGAACTACACGATTCTCGGTGTAGGCAATCGAAATGGTGTGTGGACCATGTTGTTCGGAAGCGTTCTGTCCGTCATCGGCATGATCTATGCGTTCTATGTGAAGCCTGTCCTCAAACGGCGCAAGTCGATGGACGTCTACCGTGGCCTGAAGGGGGAAGCTCCATGAAGTCGTGGCTGCTGATTCTCTGCTGTATCTGCCTCGCTCCATGGGCTTCGGCTCAGGAAGTGGTTGAAGCGCCTGCTCAGGAACCTGCTTCCTTCGAGTCCCAGGTCGACCTCTCTCCATTCAACGAGGTCGCTGTCTGGCAGGATGGACGAATCAAGTCATGGGAATCCTTCTCCCGTTCGATGATGCAGTTTGTCAGTGGTTCACGGAATATCGACGGCCAATCTCCGGCGTTCACCTATCTTGATCTCGCGCTTCGGCCGGAGGCCTATGTCGACAGACCCATCGTCTTCGTGAAGAAGAAGCCGATGCGAGCCGCCATCATTCAGGCGCTCATTGGTGAAGGACGGCCCGAATCAGCAACCGATGAACGCCTTGAGCGGTTCATGGAAACAGGTCTGATCGCGCGTGAATTCATTCTGAATCCCGGCGTGGTTGATCAACTCGGTGGCATGCAGGGCGATGTTCTTCGCTTCGCCAAGCCCATTGAAGCGATCCAGACTTCGGTCAGTGTCGCCCAACCGGACATCCTGAGACGTTCGATGGCCATGGTGCCACCTGTCGGCGACGACGCCCTGGAAAGACCATGGCAAACGCTGGACAGCTTCTCATCGATGGGAACGAACGAGCCTGTCGTGTCATCCTGGCTGGAACTCCAGAAAGCCTGGGCGGCCGAAGATGCGCCAGCCGTGAATGCCGCGCTCGTCGATCTGGCGGCTGCGGTCCGTTCAATCAACCCTGCGGTCTATCCATCCGGTGAACGGTTGCAGTGGGAGAGTTTCTACTTCCAGTGGGGGCATCTCACCTGGGTCTGGATCATCTACCTCTTCAGCATCGCGCTGCTTCTGATGTGGATGGTCTATCGCTGGCGAGGCGCGTTGTGGCTGGGGTTCATGCTCTTCGGCCTGGGCTTCATCGGCCAGACGGCGGCCGTGATGCTTCGCTGGTACGTGGCGGATCGATGGCCCAACACCAACATGTTCGAAGCCATCACGACATCCGCCTGGTTCGCGGCTTGCTTTGCGATCGTGATGGAACTGATCGTTCGCAGAACCCGCATGGCAGGCATCTTTGCGCTGGTCAGTGCGGGATGCTCGATGATCGCCATGATGGCGACACGTCTGTATCCACTTGAACTCAGCGCCGGCATCTCCAACAAGATGCCTGTGCTTCATGACATCTGGCTGTACATCCATACCAACGTGATCATCTTCTCGTACGCCCTGATCTTCCTGGCGGCCCTGACGGCCTTCTTCTACATCATCTGGAGACTGTTCCCTCGTAACGGCAAGGGTGTCGACGCCTGGGCGCGTGCAGGTGGTGCCGGCTTCCTGATCGTGCCTCGATCCGGCGGTCAGGTCGGTCTGGTCTCCGAGAAGACGACGTTCGGTCACATCCTGGACGGGACGACGATGATTCTCGTCGAGCTCTCATTCATTCTGTTGTGGGCCGGTCTGGTGATGGGTGCGATCTGGGCGGATCACTCCTGGGGTCGACCATGGGGTTGGGATCCCAAGGAAGTCTTCGCGCTCAACACCTTCATCATCTATGCGATGTTGATCCACGTTCGGCTCAAGTCGAAGGACAAGGGCATGTGGACGGCGATTCTTTCGATCATCGGATGTGGTGTGATGCTCTTCAACTGGATCATCATCAACTTCACGATCTCAGGGCTGCACTCCTACGCGTGAGCCGCTATCGTCGAATGCATGTCGAATCCAAGACAGGCGGAAACCCGGGCGATCATCGAAGCCTGTGGTGCATTGATCGAAGATGATCACTTCGTCTATGCCTCGGGCGATCATGGCAACGGATGGATCGCCAAGGACATCATCAATCTGGACCCACGCCTTCCTCGTCGACTGGGGGAGCTGCTTGCCGAAGCCGTGGGCGATCTTTCCTTCGATGTCGTATGTGGTCCCGCCGTGGGCGGTCTGATCTGCGCCCAGTTCACGGCGTTGGCCTTGTCCTGCAGTTGTGTCTATGCCGAACGGATCACCGTCGATGGACAGGAACGATTCACCCTTCGCCGCGGACAGGATGAGTTCGTGCATGGCCGTCGAGTCCTGGTGGTCGATGATGTGGTGAATACCGGTTACTCGATCAAGCTGGCCATGGATACCGTGCGGGCTGCCGGTGGTGATATCGTGGCTGCCGCGACATGGATCAACAGAGGCAACATCGGGGCTTCGGCGCTTGGTGTGGATGAATTCATCTTCCTGGATGAAGTCTCTCTGCCATCCTGGCCCGCTGAAAACTGTGAACTCTGTGCACAAGGTGTCCCGGTCAACACGCGATACGCCCACGGTGCCCAGTTCCTCAGTTCAACCAAGTCCTGAAGGACAAGAAAAGCCCGACGGAACCTCTTGAGTTCCGCCGGGCTGCGAGGAGAGGGTATAGATGGGTTGTCTTTAGGTCTCCCGGGGGTTCTCGCTTTCCGTCCGGGATCGTGCCCCTCCACACCCCGGGACCGCAGGATCAACTGCGATGAGACGTCCCATGGGTGTCGCACCTGTAGAACGCCGCAGCAGGGCCCTGATTGCAGACTCCTGCGAGAAACCTGCATTTTTTTACAAATAACTGATATCACTGGATTTAGATGTTGATCCATCCCCCTGAAAAGCCCCCAAATGATCACGACGGCAGCTTTGGAATGCCTGGAGGGCATAATCACGGGTCATGGTGAATCGGGTCTTTCTGGGTTCCGGCACGCATCTGCTGCCGTCATTGGCCGCCTGGCTTCTCGAGCAACATGCCGCCTCGCATGTTCTCGACTGCAGTGCGCACATGGTCGTGCTGCCTACGGGTCGAGCCAGACGCAGATTGGAGCAGCTGCTCATCGAACAGGCCGGTGATCGGATGCTTGTTCCACCTGAACTCACGACACCCTCTGGACTGCTGGATCGATTCCTGATTCGCGAATGCCCCCGAGCAGATGATCTCACTTCACAACTGGCTTGGCTTGAAGCTTTGAATCGAGCATCCGAGTCGACCCTCAAGGCGGTGACGGGACATGACACGCCTCCGACAAGACGGGAAGCGACATCTCTGGCCAGTCGATTGCAGCGACTGCTCAAGGAACTCGGTGGTGGAGGCTACACACCGGATGAAGTTCTGAAGATCGCATTGGAGTCGAATCTTCCAGTCGATGTTCCACGATGGACCGGTCTTCAGACGCTGTGGTCCGATGTCCAGTCGATCCTGCGTTCAGCCAATCGCATCGATTCCGATGTCGCCAGGCGACATGCCATCGAATCCGCGGCGGTGCAGAATGACGGCATTGAACAGATCTCCATCGTTTCAGCCTCTCCCTCTCGGTTGCTCGGTCGTCTTCTGCATCTTCTGGACAGAAACGATGTCAGGGTGAACACGATCATTCATGGCGATGCCGATGAACTCGAGGATGCCTTCGATGATCTTGGTGCCGTTGATGTCGACACGTGGGTGAACCGACCCATCGATCTGTCCGAATGCACGGTGGTCAGCTGTGATCGAGTGGATGATCAGGCGGCGGCTGTTCTCGAGCGATTTGCGGACAAGACCGATGAGGATGATGTCCTGAATGCCGAGGAGATCGCCGTCGTCGTACCGGATGACGAATTCGTCGGAATGCTCGTTCGTGAACTGCAGCAGTTCGATGTTCCGGTTCCAGTGATGAGCGTCAGGGGTGCCGGACATGGCCGAATCTGTCGCCTTCTTCAGATCCTCGGGGATCATCTTGAGGACGCGGCGGCCCGACATTTCGGGGACATGCTCCGACATCCCGACGTGGAGCAGTACCTGCAGCGCAGGGGCATCGGAAATCCGGTCGCGACGTGGGACGATCTCTGGAATCGCCATTTTCCAAGATCACTTCCGGATCTTCCGGAAGGATCCAAGGCGCATGTGAAGTTCACCGAGCTTCTGGGTGATCTGCTCGTGCTGATCGATCCGCTGCACGGTGCGCCGCGAACAGCTTCCGAGTGGGTTCGACCGCTCATGCATGTTCTTGCAACGCTGGTGAGCGCTTCGGAGACGCCTCTGGAGGAACATGACAGGCAAGATCTGAACCGGGTTCGTGACGTGATGGAATCACAGCTCGATCTTGGCGCAGGATCCGAGATCACGGCCTGCGAGCTGATTCTGCTGCTTGTGAACGACCTGCAATCCGATTCGAGTTGGCGAACCAGTGGCAGTGGAATCGCCATCATCGGCTGGTTGGATGCCCATCTCGATGATTCTGACGAGCTCATCATCACCGGATTGAACGAAGGCATTCTACCGTCGCGACCATCCGTCGACGCCTGGTTGCCCGACCGACTTCGGGAATGTCTTGGTCTCGACAGTGAACGCAGACGGTTGGCACGGGATTCATGGCTTCTTCACGCCATTCTCTCCAGCCAACGAAACACGACGCTCGTCTCGGCACAGCATGCCATGCAGGGGGAGCCGCTTCCGCCCAGTCGACTGCTGCTTCGGACCAGCGGGGATTCACTGGCGCTCCGAATTCGTGAACTGTCCTCGGTCAGTGAGAGCATGCCGCGACTCTCGGACTGGCAGGACTCGTGTGAGATCGAGAGCGGATTCCCCGAACAGCCACTTCCCAGCGGCAATCCACTGATCAAACATCTTTCTGTGACGTCCTTCAAGCGGTTCCTCGATGATCCACTGTCCTTTCTGCTGGAGCGGGATCAGCGAATCCGTGCAGGCGGAGTGGAAACGCTTGAATCGATGGATGCGGCGGGTTTCGGATCATTGGTCCACACGGTTCTTGAGCGGTGGGGGGAAGAGGAAGCGTCACGTTCCGGTCGTACGGAAGATCCTGAAAGCATCAACCAGGCGCTGCAGTCGATTCTTGTGAAGCATGCGGACAGCCGCTTTGGACTGAATCCATCAGCTGGTATTCGCGTCCAGATCGCCATCGCCGCCCATCGACTGGAAGCGCTCGCATTGGCACAGGCGCAACGCGCTCGAGAAGGCTGGAAGATCGCCCTTGTCGAAGCCAACTTTGGTCGCGGCAATGCGCCCATCTTTCCACTGGAAGGTGGTCTTCCACTTCACGGAAAGATCGATCGGGTCGACCTCCATGAGGAACTTGGATACCAGGCACTCGACTACAAGACCGGAAGCAAGCCGGACAATCCCGTCAAGACCCATCAAACCAGGAATGGCTGGAAGGATCTGCAACTTCCGTTGTATCGAGTGCTGCTCAACAGCATCGACATCAAGGTTCCACCCCAGGGTCTTGGTTACTTCCATGTTCCACCCGATGGAACCGTCTGTGGTGTTTCCATGGCCCCTTGGAAAGAGTCGGATCTTGAAGACGCGGTTGCTGAAGCCGAGCGAATCGTCGGAATCATCACCAGTGGAAATCTGCTGGCCGAAGTGGAGGCCAGTCTGTGAGTTCCGTACTGATCACTGCAAATGCCGGATGCGGCAAGACATGGACCCTGGCCAACCGGTGTATCGGCTGGCTGGTTCAGCGTCGGCGTACGATCGGAACCTCCAATCCGGAACAACTTGTCGCGGTCACCTTCACCCGAAAGGCCGCAGGCGAAATTCTCGATCGTGTGCTTGATCACGTTTCCAGTGCGATTCTCGATCCAAAGTCGCTTGCGGGCTTTTCCGCAGGATTCGACATGGATCCTCCACCCGATCGTGATGAACTGATCGGGGTCCTTCAGGATCTGGCCGAGTCGATGCATCGACTTCAGTTCGGAACGCTCGACGGCCTCTACAACCGAATCGCAACAAGCTGCGCGACGCTGATCGACATGCCCAGCAACTGGAGGATCGGTGACGAGCCGACGCTGGAGACCATACGCACACGATCGCTTGATGATCTGCTCGATGCCTGTGATCACGAGACCATCAGTCTTCTGGTCCATGAAGCCGAACGCGAAGTGCTTCAGTCGCAGATCCACAGCAGGCTGCTCCCGACGGTATGGGGAACCCATGGAGGCGTGGGCCTGCTGTCGCTGTGGCGACGGACATTCCTGGAATCCGGAGACCGTGCCTGGAAGGCCTTCGATGAACTGGATGATCAGACCATCGCACCGGGCGCTCGAAGAGCCAGTCGTGAAGAACTGTCCGATGCCTGCAAGTCGCTCGCCAAGGCACCCGTGGCCACGAAGAAGGACGGCACTGACATGGTGGCGTGGAGCAAGGAACGAACGAAGCTTCTGGACTGGGCTCAGAACAGTCACTGGCGTCCATTTCTCTCGAGCACACTGATCCAGAACATGGTGCAGGGCCTGCCGTATTCCAAGGGTGTGGTCCCTGATGGTTTCCGCACGGCGATCCAGCCGTTGCTTGGACATGCTCTGGCTGAACTGTCATCCGGTCTCAAGGCGAGAATGCGATCATGGAGGCTTCTGCTTCACGGCCTTGATCGTGCCATTCGAGTCCGGCAACGTGAAGCAGGGGCCTATGCCTTTCAGGATGTTGCGGATCTTCTGGCGGCTCGTGATGTTCTGGGCGAGGATGACCGTCTCTGGTTGGAGTATCAGCTCGATACTGAACTCCGCGATCTGGCGTTGGACGAGTTCCAGGACACGTCTGCATCGCAGTTCAAGGTCCTGCAACCGATCCTCGAGGAAATTCTTTCTGGATCAGGTTCGCACGATCTCGACCGTTCGATGTTGATCGTTGCGGATCCAAAGCAGGCCATCTACGGCTGGCGTGGAGGCACCTCCGCACTGCTCGACAAGGTCAGACAGATCGGGCAGGGGACCTTGGAGGAATCCACACTCGAACGAAGCTATCGATCCGGCCCGGCGATCATCGAATTCGTCAATGATCTCTTTGATTCAATCAACAGCAACACATGCATTCTGTCGGCCTCTCATCCGGAGATTCCAGAAGGAACTCTGCGTCAATGTGGACTTCCAGAGATCGATCTGTCACGAAGCCCTGCGGAGCAAGGTCTTGATTCCTGGCAGTTCGATCATCATGAGACGGCACATCCAGACGATCCCAGCGCCATCATGGCCTGGCGAGTAGAGCGTGGCGATCGAAGGCGGATCGACCTCGATCTGGTTGCTGAACGGGTCACGGACATTGTCCAGCGAAGACATGGTCGTTCCGGCACCATCGGGATCCTGATGCCGACCAACAAGGGTGTTTCCACGATCGTTGATCATCTGCGCAATGCGGACATACCCGCCAGTGAAGAAGGGTCCAGCGCACTGGGGGATTCACCGGCTGCCGATGCGATCCTGTCCCTGCTTCAACTCGGGGATCATCCAGGCGATACCGAAGCAGCCTTCCTGATTTCACACTCGCCCCTTGGACCTCTGCTGGATCTTCAGCCACTCGAGACGATTGAATCCGGCAACGTGAAGAGTGTTCTTGCAGGTGTCTCTCACCGAATTCGCCGTGCCGTCCTGGACATGGGCCTCGAGGCGTACCTGACTTCACTCAGGCATGCGCTCGCGGGGGACACCGATGCGCAGGATCAGAAAGCGATTGGAATGCTGGTTGATCTTGCGTCCTCGTGGCAACCGACGGGACCAGTCCGTCTGTCCGAATTCGTCCAGTATGTGCTGACATCGTCGCGCGGGGAACCGTCGGATGCATCCATCCGAGTCATGACACTGCATGCCGCCAAGGGTCTGGAATTCGATGAGATCATTCTGCCGGTTCTTGATGAAACACTCATCAAGTCCTCGAATTCCGGAAGCTGCATTCCATGGTCGCCATCCGTACTGGATCCGGTTGCCATGGTCATGCCGGAAGCTGGCGCTGAACTGCGTCTTCATGCACCGATTCTCGAAGTTGCCGAACAGCAGCGATGGATTCGCGATCTCTCCGATCGTCTGTCTCTTCTGTATGTCGCGTTGACGAGAGCCAGGCATGTGATCAATCTGGTTCTGCATGTGGACGATCGCGATCCGAATCAGCAGTTGACTGCTGGAAACATCATTCGAGCCGCCTTGCCGGATCTCGATGATGCCGTTCGCAACGGGGACGAGGACACCGAAGGACGGATCTGGATGCGGTCCGCAGCCGGCTGGGACGACACCACGACTCGCAGCGTCGAACAACCATCACCGGCACGAGGTGCCCGGATCATCCGATTCAAGTCTCATGACCAGATTGATGAGCAAGCGGTCGCGCCCTCGACACATGAGCCTGAATCGATGCACGATCTCTTTCGGGTGTTCAACACCAGAGCTCGGAATCGGGGCACGGAACTGCATGAACTCTTCCGGATCATCGAATGGCTGGATGACGGCCACCCGGATGACGACACGATCGAGTTTGCCCTCCGACAGGCTGCCATGATCACCGGAATGCCACAAGATCCAGAGCAGCGTCGGGAAGTCCTCGGTACGTTCATCGATGCCATCGGCAACGATGAAATCGCCGCAAGACTGAGTCGATCCGCCTACGAGGGACTCGATCTGGATGAACTTGAGGTCCTGCGGGAATGGCCCGTGCTCAAGCAGCTGGATGGCACGCTGATCCGAGGTCGACTGGATCGACTGGTTGTCGGACGCCGCAAGGGTGAAGTTGTGCTTGCGGAGATCGTGGATTTCAAGTCGGGTCCGGTCGGGGAGGATGAATCCGAGCTGGTCGACTACTACCGTCCTCAGCTTGCTTTCTATTCGGACGTGGTCGAGGCCCACTTCAAACTGGATCCCGGCATCGTCACCAGTCGACTGCTTTTCATCGATGCCTGTCGCGACCTACCATGCACACCATGTCAGGCAAGCCCCTCGTCATCTTGACCGAATATCTGGACGATGAAGCCGTCGCCTGGATCTCCGAACGAACCGATTTCCATCGATGTGGATGTGACGATCCCGCCTTCTCGGATCTTCTGAAGCAGGCGGAGGGTCTGATCATCCGGACCTACACCACGGTCGATCAGGCCTTTCTCGACCAGGCGCCCATGTTGAAGGTCGTTGGCCGTGCCGGTGTCGGACTCGACAACGTGGATCAGGAAGCCTGTCGCAAGCGTGGAGTCGAAGTCGTCAATACGCCCGATGCCAACCGTCAGGCTGTCGTCGAATATGTCACGTCCATCACGACCGGCCTTCTGAGAAAGAAGACGCCGCTGACCGAATCAATCGATTCGAAGGCCTGGGGTCATCTCCGTGATGACAATCTTGTTGCCAGGCAGATGAACCAGATGACACTGGGCATTCTCGGTCTGGGAAAGATCGGTTCCCGAATCGCCGAGGTCGCTCGAGCGATCGGATTCACGGTGATCTACAACGATCTCGAGGACATCCCTCAGTCCAATCGACATGGCGCATCACCGGTTGAACTGAGCACACTGCTCTCTGAAAGCGATGTCCTGACGGTCCATGTCGACGGTCGTCATTCAAACCGAAACCTGTTGTCGGAAGATCAGTTCCAGCAGATGCGTCCCGATGTGCTCCTTCTGAACACGTCACGTGGTTTCGTTCTTGATGCACAGGCACTCGCAGAGTTTCTTCGAAGCCATCCTCAGGCCAGAGCGGTACTTGACGTACATGAACCTGAACCGATACCAGCCGACTATCCACTGCTTGGGCTGTCCAATGCCGTTCTCTATCCACATCTGGCATCGCGGACTCGGACGGCTCAGATCAACATGAGCTGGGTTGTTCGAGATGTTGCTCGTGTGCTGGGCTGCTGACGGGCCGCTATCATTTGGCGCATCCAACCAGGAGTTCGACCATGTCGTTTGAAATCGATGCCATCCATGCCCGTCAGGTCCTCGACAGTCGTGGCAATCCCACATTGGAATGCGAAGTCGAACTGGCTGGTGGGGCACTGGCTCGAGCCATGGTCCCATCAGGCGCCAGTACCGGTGAACATGAAGCCGTCGAGCTTCGTGATGGTCAGGATGATCAGTGGTGTGGCAAGGGTGTCATGCAGGCCGTTTCGAACGTCAACGAGATCATCGCCCCGGAAATCCTGGGATGTGATGCTCGTGAACAGAGCATGGTCGACGCCTTGATGATCGAGCGAGATGGAACGGACAACAAAGGCGATCTTGGAGCGAATGCCATCCTCGGTGTTTCCCTCGCGGTCGCCAAGGCGGCAGCGGCTCAGACCGAACTGCCGCTGTTTCGATATCTGGGTGGCCCTGATGCACGTGTCATGCCCGCGCCCATGATGAACATCCTCAATGGCGGCAAACATGCCGACAATACCGTTGATTTCCAGGAGTTCATGATCCAGCCCATCGGCTTCGATACGTTCGGCCAGGCGCTGCGGGCGGGTGTGGAGATCTATCACGGTCTCAAGTCGGTTCTCAAGAAACGTGGTCTGTCGACAGCGGTCGGTGATGAAGGCGGCTTCGCTCCCGATCTCAAATCGAACGAGGAAGCTCTGGAGGTCATTGCCGAAGCGGTCGAGGCATCGCCATACGATCTCGGCGATCAGATCGTCATCTGCCTTGATCCGGCAACGAGTGAAATGGTGGATGAAGCCAGACGCAAGGGCAAGGAAGGCTACTGTTTCTTCTCCAGTGATCCCGATCGATATGCAACAAGTGAAGAGATGATCGATCTCTGGGCGGACTGGTGCTCCAGATACCCCATTCACTCCATCGAAGATGGACTTGCCGAGAACGACTGGGACGGTTGGGTGAAACTCAATGAGCGCCTTGGCGATCAGGTGCAGTTGGTCGGAGACGACCTGTTCGTGACCAACGTCGACTTTCTCGAGAAGGGCATCGAACTCGATGCTGCAAACGCCATTCTCGTGAAGGTGAACCAGATTGGAACACTGACGGAAACGCTCGAGACCGTTCGAATGGCCCAGCGATCCGGTTGGAATGCGGTGATCTCACATCGTTCAGGTGAAACGGAGGATGCGACCATCGCTGATCTGGCCGTGGCGACCAACTCGGGTCAGATCAAGACCGGCGCACCATGTCGAAGTGACCGCAATGCCAAGTACAACCAGCTTCTTCGAATCGAAGAAATGCTGGGCGAGGAAGCCTGCTACGGCTGAATGCCACCGGGTTCAACGATGATTCCCGCTTCGAGAAGAAACTCGTCGATGGCACGGCGTTCACGTTTCATTTCCTGATCGTCATCAAGCCAGTTGTGAGTTCCATGAAGCATGATGAGCTCGCTTTGGGGCGCAGCCTCATGCAGAATCCCGGGATGATGATCCGGAATGATGCCGTCACGATCACGTGCGAGGATCAGAATCGGAAGCTGCAGTGTCTTCACGGCAAGATCCGAACGAAACGGGCTTCGGACGAGAACGGGCGGGACTCCGAATCGCCAGGCCATGCTGTCGAGTCGAGCCGGAGGTATCAGCATGACCATGGCGCGTGGTGCATGTCGAGTCGCGACCTGCGCCAGAACACCTGTTCCGATCGATCGACCCAGGTAGCCGATCCGATCAGCATCGATTTCCGGCCGCGCCGCCAGCAATTCGATGAACCGGGACGTGTCTTCAACAAGTCGAGCTTCACTGGGGGAACCGGTGCTTCGACCATATCCACGGTACTCGACCAGCAGGACACTCACGCCTCGATCCGCAAGCCATCTCAAATCCAGGTTGTCGTCGATGACTTCACCATTCCCATGTGCAAACACGACAGCGCCACCGGGTTGTTCCGCTGTGACTCCCTTGCCGGGAATCAACCACGCCTCTACGCGATGGCCGTCATCGGTGTCGATCCAGATGGATTCGATGTCGTCGGGAACGTGGTTCAGCAGGCGATCGGGACCGATCGTGTTGCGAGGAAACATGATGCTGTGCTGGAGGCTCCATACCAGCACCATCCATCCAATCCATGCCAGCAACAGGATCGTGAACACTCGTATCACCTTACGCAATGGAAATCTTCTCCAGCATCTTCACGCCAGACGGATCCGTGGATCAAGCCATCCATACAGAAGATCCACAAGCATGTTGAAGATGACAAGCAACGCACTGTAAACCAGGACGACGCCCATGATGAGCGTGATGTCCTTGCCGAGAACAGCTTCGATGAAGTGATTGCCGACTCCCGGAACCGCAAAGACTCTTTCGACAACGAAGGATCCCGTCATCGCAGCCGCTGTTGCGGGGCCGAGATAGGAAAGTACCGGAAGAAACGCGTTCCTGAGGCAATGACGCAACAGGATCGTACGTTCCGAAAGACCGAGTGCGCGAAGGGTCCGGACATGATCCGATGCGATCTGCTCGAGCATGCCTGCTCGGATAAGCCTTCCGATGTATGCGGCGAATGGCAGAGACAACGCAAGTGCAGGAAGAATCATGTGGGAGGGACGACCCCAGCCACTGACCGGAAACCAGTCCAGCCAGAGACCACCAACCAGCAGGAGTGCCGTTCCGGTGACGAACGCCGGGAGACTGATGCCGATCAGGGCGATGAACAGACTGAGGACATCCAGCCATGATCCCGGTCTTGCCGCGGCCATCGTGCCCGTGATGATGCCGATCACACAGGCCATCAGAATGGCCAGCAATCCAAGTGTCATTGAAACAGGAAGCTGTGCTGCCAGGATCTCGTTGACGGTCCAGTTTTCATGTCGAAGGCTGGGTCCGAGGTCGATGATCGGACCCTGCTGTTCACCCATGACCCACTGCACTCCGGTGACACCTCCGAGGTAGTCCCAGTAGAAGTGCCATGGATCATCAAGCCGGTACTGGGACTCCATTGCGGCGACGACTTCGGGAGGAGGCTGTCGTGCTTCGGATTTCTCAAGAGGACTGCCGGGGATCAGCCAGGTGAGCATGAACGTCAGGGTGTACACCGCCAACAGAATGATCGGAAGCTGAATCAGGCGTTTGAGCAGAAGCCGTGTCATTGCCCGGACATCTCCTCTGCTGGCCGTAGCTTCCAGAAATAATGAGTCAATCTTGGATGATGCGTCACTCCCGAGAGATGCGCGGGATCGTACATCGTGATGTCCACGAGCTGACACACGGGGATGAGTGGCAGATCCTGCTGGAAGAGACGTTCTTCAAGAAGAGCCAGATCTTGAAGTCGCCTGTCTCGATCAGGTTCGTTCGCGGCAGCTTTCAAGGCTGCATCGACTTCATCATTGGCAAACCCTCGATCGTTGTTGCCATCCGTCGACCTGCACAGTTCAAGGAATGTCGTGGGATCTCCGTAGTCACCATACCAGCGGCCACGAGCCACCATGAAATTGCCTTTTCGCAGGTCATCCTTGAAGAACTTGGTGTCCTGACCAAGAAGCACGACCGGGATTCCTAGATGTCGTTGCCACTGCTCCCGCAGTTCGACGGCCATCCTGGAGAATCTCGGGTTTCCAGTGGTATAGAGCAGCTCGACATCAGGAAATGGTCTACCCGAGGAATCCTCCGGCCGACCATCACCATCCCGATCCAGCCATCCAGCCTCCGCAAGAGATGCTCTTGCAGACTCCGGATCGAATGGCAGGCCCTCGGGTGATTCATAGCCCTTGATGGAATTGGCAGGTACGAGTGTCGAGGCAACGGGCTCGCGAAGCCGAGTGACGTTGTCGACGATGGTCTGTTTGTCGGTTGCCATCGCAAATCCACGCCGAACGGCGGCATCTGAAAATGGATTGGGCCTTCCATCGGCAAGACGCGGTCTGCAGTTGAACGAGAAGAAATCCGTTCCAAAGACAGGAATGGCATGAATGTCGGGTCGTTGTTGTTCGAGCATGTCGATCCGACAGTCCGCAGCGACACCGGTCAGCCAGTCCACCTCTCCCTTGAGGAATGCAAGGACTGCCGTGTTCGGATCCGGAATCGAGCGGATCTCGATGGTCTCGAATCCTGCGAGCTCAGGATCATGGAAGTCAGGAGACTTCGATAACCGCATGTCTCTCTTGTATCGCCATTCATCCAGTTGATAGGGGCCGTTGTTCACCATGGCGCCAGGTCGAGCCCACCGATGTGATTGAACTAGCCGGCCGGTGTCGGGTGAGATGTCGACATGCAACCGTTGATCCAGCGACGGTATCCCGGCCGCATGCCATCCATTCAACCGGATGTCCTGAAGCATCGTTTCATCCATGGACCAACCTTCGACAGCCGGTCGGTTGACCGGAGAAGAAGGTGCAAAGGCCAGCAGATCGGCAAAGTAGGGCACAGGGCGATCCAGACGAATGGTCAGCTGATGATCATCAATCACATCGATCGCGACCTGTGATTCGAATCTGGGTTCGACCTGATTCCACATCCAGAGGGCTTCGACGGCTTTTGAATCAGGATCATCCAATCGGCGGTGCATCGCCTGGAGCACATCGGACTGCTCAAGGACCTGCAGAAGACGATCCTCCTGCTCGGAATCGATCGCGGCCTGGAGCGCTTCCTGCTCGGTTGCCATCTGATCCGAATCGAGCACGTGCCATGCGATCCCCCCTGGCAGTTCCTTTGCATTCCGAAGTGCATCGAAGCGATGGAGCAGGCCTTGGACTGCACGGGTTCGGTTTTCAGGGGTCTTCTGATTCCATGGATCCATGGAAAAACCGTCGAGTTGTCTCTGTCGCCAATCCCAGAATGGACCGGCGCCTTCGATCGAGAAGAACAGGTTGGAGTAGTCGGCTGCGGTATCCGGAAGCAGAAGTCGCATCCACGACCATGCGAAGTCATGGGCGGTCACGGGCGATCCATCGGACCAGCGACCATCCGATCGAAGAGTGAATTCAAGGACCTGACCATCATCACTGACGGTCCAGTCTTCCGCGGCAGCCGGCTCCAGGGAGAAGTCATCGGTGTTCCAGCGGAGAAGCCCTTCATAGAGGGCGTATGCCAACCTCATGTCGGCCAGGTAGCTCATTCGCTGTGGATCGAGCGTGAAGACCTCATTGCCTCCGGCAACCACGAGGTCGGCCCGGGGCCTGGGCTCATCGAGGGCCACAATCGCCACAAGGAGCAATACCAACAGCACAAGTGGAAGGACCAATCGACTCACGACGATCGAAGTGTAACTTCCGCGGCCAGCTGTTTTCTACTGTTTCAGTTCTTGTACGGGCGAGTGGCCAGAACGACCTGCCATTTGTCTCGGCTTTCAGCAAGTCCGCTCAGATTGCCCTTGTCCCAAAGATCGCGGCCTGATGTCACATTCGGAGCAGATTGGCCGTTTCGAAGATTGGAATCCATGAGCTTCAGGGTCGTCTCACTGGTATCCAGAATCTGGCCGGTCACCTTCGTCAGCTCCGGTGACTGACGAATGGTCGATTCGTTGACCAGGATGACGTCGTAGAGCCGTCCGAGCTGGGGTGCGGTTCGACGAGCGATTTCATCCGCCAGTTTCTCTCGCTGGATCCTGGGGTCGATGTACTGGTTTCTGATCAGGAGGAGCGAGGGTTGGATGGCCAGAATCAGATCAGCAGGGGCCTTGCCTGACTCCAGTCGATCAATGGTCGTCTTCAGGATGTCGATTTCACCTTCCAAGGCGAAATCCCGGATCACCTGTCGATCTTCCCGTTCATTCCGGACGGCAGCATCCAGTGTCTCCATCTCGCGACGAAGCACCAGCGGGTTGTCCTCGACTTCGGCGGCTCGTACGAGGGCACGAAGGCTTGTCTTGAGCTTGTCTGAGGAGATGGATGGAATCTCGAGACATCGACTGATTCCGATCGCCGCCCAGAGTCTGACCTGGGGGTTGTCCTCCAGCTCAGGTTCAATGTGATTGTCCAGCACGGAGAGCGAGGCGGAGGTACCGATGGCAGCAGCGACCTGCATCGCGTTGATGGCCCGGTAGGCATTGCCGCCTTCGATGATGTCCTTGAGGGTCGAAAGCGTCGAGTCGCTGTAGATGTCCCGGAACATCCGGCTCGCCTCCCGACCAGTGATGGATCGGAACGGTTGGGTCAGCTTGTTGCGAGCTTGCTGGACTTCACTCGGATCACCTTCCTTCAGCTGCTTGACCCAGTGCTCCGAATAGGTACGGATCATGGTTTTCTGGGCATCACTGAGGGGAAGAACGTTCTTGAGCCGGTCGATCTTGTCTGGCACCGGGGTGTTCTGAAAAGCAGCCACATGCCCTCCGAGAAGGCATGTGAAGACAAGGACGATCATGACCCTGAAGCGGCGAATGAGCATGTCCAAGAGATCACTCCGGCAAATCGAGAAACTACCTTCAGTCCACGTCCAGGGGGCCGGGAAAGCCTCGGCCACGGCTGGAATCGAAGCGGTGACGGTATCAATCCTATGGGGGCATTGTCAATGATTACCGATAGGGTACGCAGGCAGAAGCGGACCTGGCAGCCGATCCAGGTTGGCGGAGAGCTCGTACGGCCCCTAACATCGCCTATGGGAGGGGTTTTCAGGATCATTTACCCCCCTCAGACCGCATGGAAAGGGATCAACGACACGCATGAGCATTTTCATGAAGATCCTGAGGCTTTCGAGTCCCATCTGGCTGTCCTGTTTCCTGATTGCTGGAATCAGCCAGGCTCAGCAGCCCATGGACCCGCTCCTCGAAGATGAGGGCAGCGTGACCACGAGGCAACGGCTCGCCAACATTCTCGTCCGATACGCCAATGAGGTCATGGTGAGCCCGGATCTCAATGTCAGCGGAATGAATGTCGCCTTGTCCCTGTATCAGGAGGCCGCCAGACTGGATCCCGATCAGCCGGACACCTGGCGCAAGCTGCTCCGGATGTCATTGGCCATGGATCGTGAGGATCTTCTTGATTGGATCACGAGAAACCTGCTGCGTGTCGAACCTGAAAACAAGAAGGCTCAGCTGGAGCGGCTTCAGGCGGCCATCTTCGAATACAACACCGTTGACGAGCAGATTGCCGCACTCGAACAGCTGCTGCAGCCCGCAACCGCGGAATCCCTCGGGCCTGAAATCTCATCGCGACTCGCGTTCATGCTTGCGGATCGACATCGCCGTCGCGGTGATCTCAACGAGTTCGGCCAGTGGCTTCGTGAATCGATCATCATGGATCCGACCTATTCCGATGCGGTCGGTATCGCGACGGGCTACCTGCGGGATCGTGTCCCTGATCATGTCGCCTATGTCGAGCTGCTCCTGGGCCTGCTCACGGCGGATCTGACGGACGACAAGATTCTTGCGACGCTGAATGCCTATCTCCTCGCCGAGGGTGCCTACGAGTCCGCGGTTCGCATGATCAAGATGCGAATGAACCAGATGCAGGCGCGTGGAGCGCCGGCAGGCAGTCGGCTCTATCAGGATCTTGCAATGGCCCAATGGGGCAATGGAGATCGTGAAGGCGCACTGCAGACGATTGCCGACAGGCGGGAGATGCTCAACAGCGTCTATGAAGCAATGGCTCAGGCGGAGGATCCCAGCAAGTCGCCACTCGAGCTCGCCCAGCTCAAGGCGCCGTTGCCACCGAATCTGGCCAAGATCAATGCCATTCTTGTTCGTGACAAGGATGACATCACCCGCACAGAGGCCATGGAGGATCTGATTCTCTCGGTTGATTTCGAGGGAGGCCTCTCCGACATGGCGGTCGAGGCGCCGCAGGCACAGGCGAACAGACTCCTCAATTTCTACTGGATGCTTCTCTGGCTGAATGCGGATCCGGATGTGTTGGCAACGCGGCTGGCCCAGATCGAGGCACTCGCAGAGTTGTCCGACCAGGCAAAGCAACGAATCAAGGCTTGGGAGGATCTTCGCAGTGGAAACAATGAAGCTGCAGTAGCCATCTTCACACAGGATGCGGCGACGCACATGGTTTCCCAGATCGGCCTGATCGAAGCCTACATCAACCTTGGGCAGAAGCGGGATGCCGCCAAGATGCTTCTGTCACTCTGGCAAAACCAGCGTGATCTCCCGACCGGCCTCTGGGCACGGGACAAGCTTGAGGAACTGCTTGGTGTTCCCGTCCCCTTGTCAGCCGAAGCCATGGCGATGAATGAACTGGTCGCCGAGATACCCACGATTCTTGATCGGGTTCCGGAGGATCCGCGATTGGCGCTGTCCATGAGACTGCGGCCAGCCGAGGAATCCTTCAAGCCCTATGACCCCATCATTCTTGAAATCGAAATCAGCAACAACACACCACTCCCGTTGGCCATCGACCGGGATGGTCCGATTCAGGATCTCATTCTGCTCCAGGGCGATGTTCGAGTGCCCTATGAATCAGCTGCCCAGGGACCTGCCATCGTCGTCGGGATTCCGACTCGATTCAGGCTGATGCCCTTCGAGTCCATGGTGGTGGAAATCGATCTGCGGCGGTACTGGGTTGGAACTGTCATTGACCGGTATCCGCTCTATGGCGCCGCGGTGGACCTGACGGGAATTCTCAACTTCATGATGAGTACCGGCAGTTCATCAGGCAAACCTTCCCATTCGCCGGGTTTGATGGGAATCGAAACCGATGTGACCGACATCCGGATTGACGGACAGCGAGTCACCACGGCGTGGGCGACCCGCGTGATCGATGAACTTCGTGGTGAGCAGATCACCACGGAGGAACTCGTCGAGATGGCACTGCTTTCGCATGTCATCGCGTCCAACAAGGGGTCGCTGATTGCAGATCCGCTTCCTGAAGAAGTCATCGTGTCCGCGGTCGACATCATCATCGACATCTATCCGCGACTCGACTCGGTCTCACGGGCTTGGTTGCTGGCGGTCATGGCAAGATCGCCTCGACTGGAACAGATCTGGGAGATGGCGGAACGCAGTGACAGTCTGACCGTCAACCTGATCCAGCTGATGAGGATTCTGGATACGGCTCGAGAAGCCGGAAACATCGAACCACTGCTCGAGGATTCCGCAGTCATCTCGGCGTTGAATTCCAACATCCCGGAAGTACGCGATCTGGCCGAGTGGATGGAGGCATTGGCGCAGAAGGCGCGAGACGAGCGGTTGAAGGCACTGACAGGTTCAGGCGAATGATGCAGACTGTCATGGATCACGAAGATCCAGACCTGCCTGGATCCTCACAGCCCACCCCGACACCTTCGAAGCCAATCGGTCGAGGCCGTCGCTGGTTTCTGTTCAAGCTGCTGATGATGCTGGTGGGTGTCCTGATGCTCGCCGGCGCCGTCTGGTTGATCATCGCCCAACAGGACAAGATCGCGACAGCGCTCCAGGCGTTGTCGCATCCAAGCTCGGGCATCGTGATTCTGCTTGTGGCGACCATGCTCGTCTCCATCTTTGTTACCGGAGTCCAGTTCCAGCTGCTGCTGGCTCGACATCAGGTTCCTTTCATGGAGATGCAGGGACTGATCGCCGGTTCGGCGCTTCTGAATTTCCTTCCACTGAAAGCCGGACTCGTGGGGCGGATCGCCTACCACCAGGTGGTTCACGCCATTCGACCCATGGAAACGGCCCGTGCCATGATCCTGGCCCGGGTCGCCGGCCTGTTCGCCATTGCGTTGACGGCTGGAACGCTGTCTCTTCGCTACCTGATGAATGGTGATGATCTCTGGGCATGGGCGATGATTCCCATCGCCGTTCCCGGCTGGCTCATGCTCTTTCCCATGACCAGAACGGCTGGAATCGTCATCGTGCTCAAGTACGCGGATCTCTTGTTGATGGCGGTTCGGTATCAATGTGCGTTCATCATGATGAATGAACCCATGTCGTTCGATATCTGCATGGCGTTGGCATCGATCGGCATGCTTGCCGGCGCCATTCCGTTTCTGTCAGGCGGCCTCGGGCTGCGGGAATGGCTGGTCGGCTGGTTGACCACGATGCTCGTGATGTTGCCCGCCGCTCTTGAGATCGGGCTCCTGGCAGATCTGGTCAACCGCGCCGTTGAACTTGTGGTGCTGCTGCCACTGGGTGGCCTCGCGATTCTGATGCTCAGGCCTCGATTGAAAGCAGCTGTCCACCGGTATCAATCCTTGCAGGAAGCCGTCATCAATCAGGATCGATCCCGAGATCCCGAACCGTGAACAACGAGTCGAAGTGATAGCCGGCGGCTTCGATGTTTTCT
>MDSW01203674.1_pt1 | contig 38041 bp, 34 predicted proteins | sample 811171 | NCBI WGS metagenome assembly MDSW01 (sample SAMN05326641, study PRJNA326480) | marine metagenome | isolation source: seawater | place: Atlantic Ocean: North West | collected 2012 | reverse complement strand
TGAAAGAATTGGAGATGTAGATCAAATAGCACTTACTGGTGAATATGCTAAGGGAATTGACAGTGGAAATATCGAAATAATAATTAATGGTTCAAAAGTGAATAATGATTACTTAGAAAATATTAAGCCTAAAATCAAAAAGAAAATTGGAAGAGATATTAGTTTTTTATTAAACCATAAACTAGATTCTCACACTATCGTTCTTTATACAAAAACAAATTAATGAATTGGTACGTATTACATACTAAACCAAGAAATGAAAAAAAAGTTGAAAAACAACTTTTATCTATTGGAATTAATGCTTATTGCCCTAAGAAAACTGAGATTAAATTTTGGAGTGACCGCAAGAAAAAGATAGAAGTACCAGTATTGCCTTCTATGGTACTGGTTAAATTAAACGACAATGATATTAACAGGGTTTTTGAATCTCCTGGTGTAATTAGATATATGTTTTGGTTGGGTAAAAGAGCAATTATTAAGCAATCTGAGATTGACATTTTAAAAAAGTATTTAAACAGTAACTGTAATTTTACCGATAGTAAAATTTCAGAAATGAATATTGGTGACAATTTAAATCTTTCAAATTTTAATAATGAAAGAGGAACTGTTAGTAGAATTTCAAATAATAATATTTGGATTTATTTGAAATCAATAGGTTATAATGTTAAGTTGAAATTAGCTTAACAAACAATAATTATATTTTATTTTTGTTAGTTATATAATGTAGCTGACGTTGGCGAAGCCATAAAAAAACCAAATGAAAAAACCAAATGTTAATATGGTTGACTTAATGAGTCAATATTCCAAAATCAAATCCGAAATTGATAGAAATATTATAGCTTCAATTGAATCTGGTAGATTTGTAAATGGGCCTATAGTTAAGGAGTTCTCTGAAAATCTTTCAAGATATTTGAATGTCAAAAATGTCATACCATGTGCAAATGGGACTGATGCACTCCAGATTGCATTTATGGCATTAGATTTAAAACCAGGTGATGAAGTTATTTGTCCCTCATGGACATATATTGCAACTGCGGAAGCAGCAGCAATTTTAGGTTTAAAAATTGTTTTTTGTGATGTCGACATTGACACATTTAATACAAGAGCAGATTTTATTGAGCCATTAATTAATAAAAATACCAAAGCCATAGTTCCTGTACACTTATATGGTCAATCATGTGAAATGCATCCTATAGTTTCGTTATCTAAAAAGTATAATTTAAAAATTATAGAGGATAATGCTCAAGCTATTGGTTGTAAATATAAATTCCCAAACGGTGAAATTAAAAGTACTGGTACCATCGGTGATATTGGCACAACATCATTCTATCCCTCAAAAAATCTAGGATGCTATGGCGATGGAGGAGCTATTTTTACAAATGATGATAGTTTAGCTGATAAAATAAGAATGATAGTGAATCATGGAGAAAGCAGGAAATATCATCATAAAATTGTCGGATGTAATTCTAGATTAGATTCTATTCAGGCTGAAATTCTGAATATAAAATTAAAATATTTGAATGATTATAATTCGAACAGACAAATTATGGCTAATAATTACAATTTAGCATTTAATCATATTAATGAAATAAAAATTCCAAAGGTTTTGAGTATGTCAGATCATGTATATCATCAGTATACTTTAAGGATACTAAATGGAAAAAGAGATGATTTAAAACTTTATTTAAGTGATTTAGGAATTCCTAGTATGATTTATTATCCTATTCCAATTCATAAGCAGAAGCCTTATAGAAATAATCAAATACTAAAAAATACTGATATTCTTTGCCATGAGGTAATTTCATTACCCATTCATACTGAATTGGAAAATTCAAATCAAGAATATGTCATTGAAAATTTAATAAAATTTTTTAAATGAAAATAAAAAATATATGTTGTATTGGTGCTGGCTATGTTGGTGGTCCTACAATGTCAGTTATTGCTCAAAAAAACCCTAAAATTAAAGTCAATGTTGTTGATATCAATTCCGATAAAATAGCAGCATGGAATTCTAAAAATCTACCAGTTTATGAGCCTGGTTTATTAAAGGTTGTAAAAGAGACTAGAGGTAAAAATTTATTTTTCTCAACTAATGTTAATCAACATATTTATGAAGCAGATATGATTTTTATTTCTGTTAATACTCCAACAAAAACCAGTGGTGAAGGTAAGGGATATGCAGCAGATTTAAGATATATAGAATCATGCGCAAAACAGATTGCAAAAATATCGAAGAATAATAAAATAATTGTCGAAAAATCTACAGTTCCTGTTAGAACATCTGAAAAAATTAAAGAAATTTTAAGATCAAATAATAGTAGTGTTGATTTTCAAATTTTATCAAATCCAGAATTCCTAGCTGAAGGCACTGCTATGCGGGACTTAGAAATTCCTGACAGGGTATTAATTGGAGGTGATAATACACCTGAGGGAAAAAAAGCTGTTGAAGCGCTTGTTGAAATATACACTTCCTGGGTTCCTATAGAAAATATTCTTACAACTAACTTATGGTCTTCTGAACTTTCAAAATTAACCGCTAATGCATTTTTAGCCCAAAGGATATCATCAATTAATTCTCTTTCAGAGCTTTGTGAGGAAACGGGTGCTGATATTGAGGAGGTTTCAAAAGCAATAGGTATGGATTCTAGAATTGGAAATAGTTTCCTAAAAACATCCGTAGGGTTTGGCGGTAGTTGTTTTCAAAAGGATATTTTAAATCTTGTTTATATATCAAAATCTATGGGACTTAATCAAGTTGCAGATTATTGGGAACAAATACTGATTATTAATAAACACCAAAGGGATAGATTTTCAAAAAAAATACTCAATTGTATCGCAAAAAATTATTTAGAGCCTAAAGCATTATTATTAGGTTGGGCATTCAAAAAAAATACAAATGATACTAGGGAATCTGCAGCTATCTATGTAGCAAATAATTTAATTAATGGAGGAGTAAGTATTGATATATACGATCCTAAAGTAAAGGAAAGCCAGGTTCATCGTGACTTATCTTTTATAAATGTGAATTACAAAAAGTCATCAGTTAATTTTGTAGATAAACCTTTCTCAAATATTTCTGATTACAATATTATTTCAATAATGACAGAGTGGGATGAGTTCAAAGATTTTGATTGGGAAAATGTATACACAAAAATAAAAAAGCCTGCTTTTATTTTTGATGGTCGGAATATTTTAAATATGAATAAAATAAGTAAAATAGGATTTAATTATTTTGGTCTTGGAAGAAGATAAACAAAGAAATATTTTAGTAACCGGAGGTGCAGGATTTATCGGATCTCATTTATGTAAAGTACTCGTTAACTCAGGACATAAAGTTACTTGCTTGGATAATTTATTTACCGGGTCGGAGAATAATATACAAGACTTAAAAAGTCATCCAAATTTTGATTTTGTAAATCACGATATTATTAAGCCATATTATAAAGATGGTATCGATGAAATATATAATTTGGCATGCCCAGCTTCACCAAAATATTATCAATATAACCCCATTAAAACAATAAAAACATGTACAATTGGAGTTATAAATATGCTAGGTTTAGCAAAGAAAAATAATGCTAAAATTCTTCTTGCAAGTACAAGTGAGATTTATGGTGACCCTGAAGTACACCCTCAAATTGAAAGCTATAAAGGAAACGTAAACCCAATTGGTCTTAGATCATGCTATGATGAGGGAAAAAGATGTGCTGAAACATTATTTATGGACTATCATAGAGAACACAATTTAAAAATTAAAATCGTTAGAATTTTTAACACATATGGTCCAAGTATGGCAATTAATGATGGAAGAGTTGTTTCTAATTTTATTAATCAGGCTTTAAACGAAAAAGAAATAAGGATAAATGGCAATGGAAATCAAACTAGAAGTTTTCAATATATTAATGATTTGATAGATGGAATGATAAAAATGATGAACTCTAAAAATAATTTTATTGGCCCAGTAAATCTTGGAAACCCAAATGAAATTTCTATAAATGAATTAGCATCACTGGTTATAAAGTTAACTAAATCAAATTCCAAAGTTATTTACTTGCCGATGCCTCAGGATGATCCACTTCGAAGGCAGCCAGATATTAATTTAGCTGATAAGGAATTAGATTGGAGCCCAATAGTTGATCTTCCAGAAGGTCTATTGAAGACAATCGATTATTTTAAATCAATTACATAACATGAAACACAATAAAATAGCAATTATAGGATTGGGATATGTGGGTTTACCACTTGCAGTTGAGTTTGCAAAGATTAATAGAGTCATTGGATTTGATATAAATTCTAGTAGAATTGAAGAGTTGAGTAATGGTGAAGATTCAACCTTGGAAGTAATCCCTGAGAAAATAAAAAGTGTCCTCGTAAAAGATATTCAATCATTAGCAAGCCAAAATATCGGTTTTTTTCCAACATTTGAAATCAATGATATTTCATTAGCCAACATATATATAATTACAGTACCAACCCCAATAGATAAACATAAAAAGCCAAATTTAGAGCCTTTGAAAGATGCTTCGAAAATAGTTGCAAGTGTTTTAAAAGAAGGAGATATTGTGATATATGAGTCTACGGTCTATCCTGGTTGTACTGAAGAAGATTGTGTTCCTATACTAGAGCGATTCTCAGGACTTAAGTTTAATAAAGATTTTTTCTGTGGTTATTCACCAGAACGTATTAACCCAGGTGATAAAATAAACACCCTTTCAACTATCAAAAAAGTTACATCAGGTTCTACTCCAGAAATTGCTAAAAAGGTTGATGACTTATATAAATCTATAATTACAGCAGGAACGCATATGGCACCCAGCCTTAAGGTTGCAGAGGCTTCAAAGGCTATTGAAAATGCGCAGAGAGATTTAAATATTTCTTTTGTAAATGAATTGGCATTAATTTTTGATCGTATGAATATCGACACAAACGATGTTTTAGCAGCAGCATCAACAAAGTGGAACTTTTTACCTTTTAAACCTGGTCTTGTTGGTGGTCACTGTATCAGCGTGGATCCTTACTATTTGACTTATAAAGCAAAATCATTAGGCTATCACCCAGCTGTTATTCTTTCTGGGAGGAAAGTAAATGATGAAATGGGAGCTTTTGTTACTACAAAAGTTGTTAAATTAATGATTGATAAAGGCATCAAAATTAAAGAATCTAGAGTGCTTATTCTTGGGATTACTTTTAAAGAAAATTGTCCTGATACAAGAAACACCAAGGTAGTTGATATTTATCATGAATTATTAACTTATCATATAAATGTTTCTGTATATGATCCTTGGGCTTGTAAGAATAATTTAAAAATAGAATATGGAATTGATTTGATTAATAATATCGAATATGGAGAATATGATGCTGTAATATTAGCCACTGCACACAAGCAATTTTTAGATTTAGATTACGATAAATTAAAAAAATCAAATAGTTCTATTATTTTCGATGTTAAATCTGTTATCGATAAAAAATATGGTGCTCATAGGCTATAATCTTAAATAACAAATGATAGAAAATAAGGTATTAATTACAGGTGGTGCAGGATTTATTGGTTCTCATACTGCTGACAATTTAATAAACTCAGGATATGATGTTACAATTTTAGATGTATTACATCCAAAAACCCATAATGAAAACTGGCCCAAATATTTACACCCTAAAATAAAAAAGGTAAGAGGATCTGTAAAAGATAGAGAATTGTTATCTAGATTGTTGCAGGATACAAATTATGTTATTCATTTAGCTGCGGAAATGGACTTAAATCCAGATTTTGAAAAATTTATGGATATCAATGTTGGCAGTACTGCACTCATATATGAGTTGATTGTAAAAAATAATTTAAATATTAAAAAAGTTATAATCGCTTCCTCACAATTTGTTTACGGAGAAGGAAAATGGAAATGCCCTACCCATGGAAACTTCTACCCTAATTCTAGAAATAAACAATCATTGAAAAATGGTAAATGGGATCATTTATGTCCAAAATGTGGAAAAAAAGCTACATATAATTTGAATGTAGAATCTTACCAAAATCCACCAAATCATTATGCTCTGTCTAAATATTTCCAAGAGTTAACCGGTTTGCAATTAGGAAGATTGTATGAAATACCTTCTGTTGCTTTGAGATATTCTATAGTACATGGTCCAAGACAATCCTTAAAAAACACATACTCTGGGGCATTGAGGATTTTTTCTTTAAACTTATTGCTTGATAGAGATCTTGCATCTTTTGAAGACAACTCATCATTACGTGATTATATTTCTGTATATGATGTGGCTGAAGCTAATAGAATTGTAATGGAAAATGAATTAGCTAATTACCAAGTTTTTAATGTGTGTGGTGACCGAGCTTACAAAGTTTCAGAGCTTGCACAAATAGTTTCTGATAAATTAAATAAGAAATATAGATTCTCTAAAAATGTTGAATTTAGAGTTGGAGATATAAGGCATGCTGTTTCATCAAATAAAAAATTAAAAGAATTAGGTTGGAAAATTAATCATTCAGAAGAAAATGTAGTCGAAGAATATGTTGAATGGCTGGTATCCCAAAAAATTGATTTTAAATCTTTTATTAATTCACAGAAAAAAATAAGAGAATTAGGTATAGTGGAAAATATAAATAATTAGAAATTATGATAATTAGTAAAACTCCATTTAGAGTTAGTTTTGTTGGTGGTGGTTCAGATTTAAGAAGTTTTTATAAACATAGTCAAGGAGGTGTTATTTCAGCAAGTATTGATAAATATATATATTTATCAATACATAAATATTTTTATCCTGACAAATCACTTTTAAAATATTCAAAAACAGAATATGTAAACAATATAGATCAAATAGAACATAATATAATTAGAGAGGTTTTTAGATATTTTAATATTAAAAATGTTGATTTTAATTCTACAGCAGACATTCCGTCTGGAACAGGGATGGGTTCATCATCATCCTTCACCGTTGGATTAATAAATTTATGTAGTAACCATATTGGTAAAATATTACCAAATTATGAAGTGGCAAAATTAGCTTGTGAAATTGAAATTGAAATATTAAAAGAGCCAATCGGAAAGCAGGATCAGTATGGTTGTGCATTTGGTGGGTTAAAATATATTAGGTTTAATCCAGATGAAAGTGTAGAAATTAACCCAATATTTTTATCAAATAATAAATTACTTGATTTACAAAATAATTTACTTCTTTTTTATACTAATTTTACCAGATCAGCCTCATCTATTTTATCAGAACAAAATAAAAATACAGAAAGAGATAAATCGGTAAAAGATAATTTAAAAAGTATGGCATATATGGCATCTCAATTATTTTTAGAATTAAATAATGGAAATGTAGATTCAGTCGGTGCTTATTTAAATGAGGCTTGGCAAAGAAAGAAAAAAATAACTACTTTAATTTCTAACCCTGAAATAGATCATATATATGACAAAGCCATTAAAAACGGAGCTTTAGGCGGTAAATTACTGGGTGCTGGTGGAGGTGGCTTTTTCCTTTTTTATGTACTGCCTCAAAATCAAGAAAAATTAAGGAAATCCTTGAATTCATATGTGGAATTACCCTTTAACTTTGATTTTGAGGGAACAAAAATAATTTATAAATGATATGAACAACATGAAAAATAAAATAGAGGATTATTTAAAGCAATTAAAAACTACTTTAAATAATTTTAATATTGACGAAATAGAAGCGGTAGCCAATTTATTTATTTCAGCGAGACAATCAAAAAAACATATATATGTATTTGGAAATGGTGGAAGTGGATCAACAGCATCACATATGGTTTGCGATATAATTAAAGGATGTTCATACAATAAAAAAGAAAAATTTAAAATCAGTTGTTTAAACGATAATATTCCAACTATTTTAGCATATTCTAATGACGTAAATTATGATGTAATCTTCAAAGAACAGCTAAAAAATCTTCTAGAAGATGGAGATATAGTATTGGGTATTTCTGGCAGTGGAAATTCATCTAATATTATTTCTGCCATCGAATATGCAAATAGCCGAGGAAATGTAACTATTGGTTTCACTGGTTTCAACGGGGGGAAACTTAAAAAAATTAGTACGGTTTCGGTTAATGCCATGATTAATGATATGCAAATATCGGAGGATGTCCATTTAATAACATTACATATTTTATATAAACTCTTAGTCTAGAAATCAAAAAAATGAAAGTTGTCATTCAAGCTGGTGGACAAGGCACAAGGTTAGGAAAAAAAACGATGTCTGTTCCAAAGCCAATGGTTAAAATCATAGGAAAACCTATCCTTTGGTATCAATTAGAATGGTGCAATCGTTATGACATTGATGAAGTCTTTATCATTATAAATCACCTAGGTGAAGTTATTAAAGAATTTGTAGAGCAAAATAAAAATAAATTTAAATTTAAAATCAGACTATATAACGAGATTTTGCCTCTTGGAACGGTTGGAGGAATAAAAGCTCTTGAAGCCAATTTAAGAACTGACTTTTTAGTTCTTTACGGAGATGTTTTATTTGATATTGACCTAGAAAGATTATTGTTTTTTCATATTAATAAAAAAAGTGAGACAACGTTAGTTATTCATCCAAATGATCATCCACATGATAGTGATTTAGTAGAACTTGATGAGTCCCAAAAAATTATTGCTTTTCATTCGAAACCCCATGATTCAAATAAGTATTATCATAACATTGTCAATGCTGCTTTATATGTTTTTTCCACAAAAATATTTAATTATTTACCCAAGGATATAAAATCCGATTTTGGTAAAGATATATTCCCATATATTGTTAATAAACTTCAAATGTATGGTTATATTACCACCGAATATTTGAAAGATATGGGAACTCCTAAAAGATTAGAATTAGTTTCAAATGATATCAAAAGTGGTAAGGTTTTTTCTAAAAATTTACGCAATTTGCAAAAGGCTATTTTTTTAGATAGGGATGGAGTTATAAATATTGACACCCCGTTTATTCACTCTGAAGAACAATTTAATATGTTCCCTTTTGTTCCAGAAGCAATATGTAAAATTAATAGATCAGAATATTTAGTTATTGTTGTAACTAATCAAAGTGTAATAGCTCGTAATTTAACAGACATAAATGGTCTAAATAAAATTCATAAAAAAATGGAACATCTGCTGGGTAAAGAAGGTGCATACCTTGATGCAATATACTATTGTCCTCATCATCCAGATTCAGGATACCCAGAGGAAAATATCGAGTATAAAATTGATTGTGAATGTAGAAAGCCCAAGAGTGGAATGTTTTTATCTGCATCGAAACGTTTTAATATTGATTTGGAAAATTCTTATATTATTGGTGATTCAGGAAGAGATATTATTGCAGGAAAAAATGTAGGATGTACCACTATATTGGTCGATACTGGCAATGAAGTTTATGATTGTGAAATTGAACCAGATTACAAATTTTCAAATCTACTGCAGGCTGTCAATTTTATTTTTAAATAAAAAAATTTATGAAAATTCTATATGTTGGTAATTTAAATTATGGTAACACTTGTTACTCACGCTACAGGGGTTTTGTTAGAAATGGTTTCAATGTATCCAAAATAAATACTATTGATTTCAAAGTACTCAATAATCATTTTGAAAGATTTTTACCAAAGAATAAAAGATTTCATTTCGACAGACTAAATAATGAAATATTACATCAGGCTAAAAAAAATATTGATTTTGTATTTTTTGATCAGCCATTTTATTTATCGTATGAAACCATATATAAAATAAAAAATGAAATAAATTCTAAGATAATATTTCATTTCACCGATGATATTGAGTACTTGGATCACGGATTATATTTGGGAAAAAAAATATTTAATGCAGCTGATTTTATTTTCACATGCAATAAGTACTCAATTCAATTTTTAAAATCTATTGGTTGTAAAAAAGTATATTACAATGAACTAGGTTATGATGATGAATATATTAAATTAAATATTAAAAGAAAATTTACATCGGATAAAGTAAGTATTGGATTTATAGGCCATTATGAAATGCAGTATTATCGATCCATTGAAGAAATCTATAATTCAGTGAAAATAAATAACGAATTATCTAAACAAAAAATATCTCTTGAAGTTTTTGGGTCTGGATGGTTTAGAAAGTTTTTGTTTACAAAAAAATATGTTAAAAAACCTGATTTTTTTAATAAAGATTATGGCGGAATAACTCATGAAAAATATTGGAAATTAATTAATAGTTTTGATATTGGTCTTGGTCTATTTTCTTCGATTAATAGAAATCAAACATCCGCTAGAACTTTTGAAATACCTGCTTCAAATTCTCTATTATTAACAAAAGAATCTCCGATAATAAATAAAATTTTTAAACATCAAGAAACAGCTATTTTTTGGGATGAAGAAAATATTGATAACTTGATAAAAAATGTATTTAATGATAAAGAATTTATGAGTAAAATTTGTAAAAATGGCCATGAATTTATCAGAGATAACAATTTTAAGTGGCTGGATAGAATTAATGAAATTATAGATATTATTCAATATCAAAAATAATGGATTTGTTTCAAAAATTTATTAATATGATTAATGATTTGACAAAACACAAATTAAATGTTTCTGTTGTATTTGTTACTCAAATTTTGGTTGCTGTTGGTTCCTTAATAGCAATAAGATTATTTACTGAATTTATTTCTCCAGACATTTTTGGTCAATATAAATTAGTTTTATCAAGTATCTCATTTGGTGTTGGTATTTTCACAAGGCCAATCATTCAATTTGCTATGCGTGAATATCACGTTGCTGTCAAAAATTCCATAAAAGAAAGTTTTTTAAAAAAAATGGGCAATCTATTTAATAAGTATGTTGGAACAATTATTCTTGTGATCGGATTTACTTATTTTTTTATCTCGGTATTCCAACAAAGTAAAGATAATTTAATTGGTAGTTCAATATTAATAGTTGGTTCTTTAATTGTATTATGGCTTACAACAAAAATTGAATTTGAAGTTGCTCTATTGGTGTCAAAAAATAATCAATTGGTAGCAGGCATAATAAAAGCCGCATTAAAGTGGGGCATTCCTTTTACTATAATTACACTTATATTTATAATTAAAGAGTCTGTTTTCGTCATGATTTTAGGTACAATACTAGCGCAGTTGTTAGTTTGGGTGTCCATAATTTATTATAATAAATCAGATATCCTTTTTAAGGATAATCATATTTACAGTGAATCTGTATTATTGTCCAAATCTATTAAGTTTGGTTGGCCAATAGCTATTATAGGTGTCCTAAGTTGGTTAATAAACGAGAGTGATAGATTCTTTATATTATATTATCATAACACAAGTGAGGTAGGAATCTATGCCGCCGCATATGGTCTTATTTCTGCTCCCTTTATTATGGGTTCAGGAGCGGTAGCACAATTTTCGTTTCCATTCATATTTCGAGATAGTGTCAAAAGCAAGAACATTGTCAGTTTAGTCAATAAAATCCTGATAGTAAATACATCAATTGTAATTATTGGAATTTTGCTAGTATTCTTTTTTAAAGACATAATTGCATATATTGGATTGAGTGAAGTTTATCGAAATGAGGCTTTAGAATTATTCTTATGGATTGCGATAGGTTATGGATTCTATGCCATGTCAACATCCTTTGATTTGGCTGCATATGGGGAGGAAAGAACAAAAGATATGTTGATATCATATTTGGTAGCTTCATCTATTAATGTTGTATTTAACTTTTTATTGATTCCTAATTATGCTTCAAAAGGTGCTGTGATAGCAACAATGATTTCACTTATAAGCTATTTTTTTTGCATGGCAGTAATTTTTTATACACGTTCAAAATCTTTTATAAATGATAAAAAATAAATAAATGAAAGAAATATTATTCAGTATTTTAACGGGCTTTTTAGGCCGAGTAATAGGTCGAAATAATTTGGTTAGATATGGAAATTTTTTAGCTCGTGCGGGAAGATTAGATTGTCCGAATAAACTCACAGACAATGGCGAAGCTATGGTGCAAACTATAGTTTTAAATCATAGTAAGTCAAAGAATATTAAGATAATTGATTGTGGTGCAAATAAAGGCGAGTGGACAAATCAACTTTGTAGGCTATTCAAATTAAGTAAAAACGTAGAAAAATTAGATGTATATTGTTTTGAACCGTCATTTTTCACTTTTAAAAAATTAGTATCAAATTCAGAAAAAATAATATCTTCTAATATAAATATTTACCCTGTAAATAAGGCATTATCTAATAAGGACGGTAAGGCATTACTCTCAATATCTCACCCTGGAGCTGGTACTAATAGTTTAATTCAAATACCAGAATCACACCATGAAACTGAGCCAATTATTATGGTCAAGTTAAGTACTTTTCTTAAAGAACATTCTATTAATAACTTATCCCTTTTAAAGATTGATGCTGAAGGTGCTGACCCTGAAATAATTGAGGGAGCTATGGAATTAATTTCTAATCAGAATATTGGTGTAATTCAATTTGAATATAATTGGAGATGGATTTATGGTGGTTATTTTTTGCATGGAATATTTGAAGCGTTAAATGCTAATAATTACCATATTGGAAAAATCACTAGTAAGGGGGTTCAGTTTTTTCCAAAATACGACGTAGAATTAGAAACTTTTGTTGAAGCTAATTATATTGCATGTACTCATGAGTGGTATACAAAATTTCCAAAAGCCGAATATTGGAAATCTTAAATAAATCTAAATAAATGTTAGGCAGTAGTTTTTCTTTAAAATTATCTCGTTTTTATTTTAAGTTTCTAACTTTTCAATTCCTTCATTTAATTTTATTATTAATTGTTAAGGATATAAGTGAGAGTGGATTAGTTTTAATAATTAGTGGAATCACAAATATTATTATTTATACATTTTTTCTGATTAATAGAATTACTAAATATGTTAACATAGTTAATCCATTGAATTTTTATCTAGTTGCATCAATCATAAGATTAGGAATTGGCGTAATTTATACTGGTTTTGTATTTATATCAGATTTTGACGAATTTTTAGGAATCGGTTATAATGATATTTCAGATGATATTATCAATGGCCATATTTTATTAATTTTAGGTGACATTATGTTTATTATTGGATATTCCTTTTTCCAAAATAATTCACTGAATAAATCCTTAAAAAAATCAAATTATTTTTTTAGTGGTCTACTGCTTGCTTCTTTTGCTTTAGTTACTAAATTCCTTGAATTTGATTTGGGGAGATTTATCTTATATTTTACAAATTTTGGTATGGCTTCGGGTATTTATATTATGGGAAAATCATTAATTAATACGAATCCAAGGAAATTTTTATTTAGATATATTTTGACAATATTAATGTTTATATTTTCAGTATTTATTTCTTTATTCTCTTATATGAAGTCCGATTTATTAATATCCTTTTTACCTGTTGTATTTTTATTGCTTGAACTTTATAAGGATAAAAAATTTAAGCTTAGCACTTTATCAATACTTAAAATCTCTATGCCAATGCTGATAATTACCTATTTTGCTGTAATAACTATAACAATATATTCAGGTCTAAGAAGAAGTTATATAGGTATTAATAATACAGAAGTTTCAAATGCTAGATCGGTAGAGGTATCACCTTTTCTAAAGACTGCTTTAGTTGCAAGTATTCCTGGAACAAAAGAATTTAATCAATTTAATCAATTTCCAAACCTAGGATTCTGGCATTTTGTAAAAAGAAACTCTGTAACAAATTTGGGAGCATGGGCTTACAATGAAGTTGATGAATCCGGCTATTGGGAGAGAAATTTTTTTAACTATCTATTTGGCAGCATGATTCCTAGAATTTTCTGGCCCGAAAAACCTCAATATTGGCCTGGAAGAGAATTTGCAGTCAAGACAGGACAAGCAAAAAGTCCTGAATTAGCAACAACATCAACAGCACTTACAATGGCAGGGGCTTACTATTGGTGGGGTGGATATTTTGCTTTGATTTTTGGAATGCTTTTTAGTGGTGCATTTCTATCAATAATTTTTAGAAAAATTGAGAATAAATTACATAACCCTATTGCTGTAATGATAAGTTTTATATTGATTTTTCAGAGCCTAAAATGGTTTGAAGGATCTTTTATGGGATCAATTCCATTGTTTGTCTACATTATAATAGTCTTTTCACCGCTAATTTATTTATATGACTTAATTATCCGTAAAACAGACAAGTATTAATTAAATAATTTTATTGTAAATATTAAAAATTCAAAAATGGAAAAATATAAAGAGGAACTATATGTTGAGTACGCCACTTCTTTTAAAAATGCTGGTAATAAAATAGATTTAGAAAAGGCCTCTAAACTTTGGCCAATTTTCAAGTATTGTATGAGAAACTGGCTGCCTAAAGATAAAAATGCAAATATAATTGATTTAGGATGTGGGGATGGTACTGTTATGCATTTGCTAAAGCATAAGTGTAATTATAATAATGTTTCGGGTATTGATATTAGTCCCGATCAGGTTTCATTAGCAAAACAACATATGACTAATGTGGAACTTGGTGATGCACTGGTTTATTTAAGATCCACTAAACAAAAGTTTGATTTAATATTAGGGATTGACATCATCGAGCATCTAAGCAAAAGTGAAGCGTTGGAATTAATTAATTTATGTTATGAAAAATTAAATAACAAAGGTCGAATTGTGTTACAAACACCAAACTCAGCAAGTCCATTTTTTGGAATAATAAGGTATGGCGATTTTACTCATGAGTTGGGTTTTACAACTAATCTGTTATCACAACTTCTTGCCAGAAATGGTTTTAAAAATATTGAGTCCAGAGAGTCTGGGCCGATTCCTTTTGGCTATAGTTTTTTTTCAACTATTCGATATTTACTTTGGCAATTTATTAGAATAATTTTGTGTATTTATTCTACAATAGAAACAGGCAGTTGTGGAGATAAAATATTTACGCGAGTTTTTTTACAAAGTGCTACAAAGTAATTAATAACTCATTTTTATAAATGAAAGTCTGTTATATTTTTAGGGACCCAAAATTAAAAGGACATAGTATTGAAGAAATTTTTTTTGGAATCAGTAAATATTTAGGGGATAATACAGAAATAGAAAAGATAATTTTTATTTACAATAATGATAAATCAATTATTAGTAATATATTGAAATTACGTAGATTAAAAGCTGACATCTATCATATTACAGGTGATATACATTATATAGTTCCTTATTTATTTGGAAAAAAAGTTATTCAAACCATTCATGATATTAATACTTATAAAAATTTAAAAGGGATAAAAAAATGGTTATACGGATTATTTTGGGTAAAGTTACCCTGTTTTTTTTCCGATAAAACAACTGTAATTTCTGAATTTACAAAGGGTGAGCTAAATAAATTTTTTTCAATTCATAAAACTATTTTAATTCATAATCCAGTAAATCCAGGATTTGTTTATACAAAAAAAAAATTTGATGCAAACAAGATAAATATATTACAAATGGGATGTCAACCTCGAAAAAACCTTGAAGGTGTAATACTTGCACTTAATGGGCTTGATTGTACATTAACTATCGTTGGTAAGTTATCTTCATCACAAATCCAACTTCTCAAACATAACAATATTAATTACATAAATTATTTTGGAATAACTACAAAAGAAATTATTGACTGTTACAAGGAATGTGATATAGTAACTTTTCCATCATTTGAGGAAGGATTTGGTATGCCTATAATTGAGGCTAATTCCGTTGGTCGTCCAATTGTAGTAAGTAATCTTTGTTCTTTGCCTGAAGTAGCTGGAAATGCCGCACTTTTTATTAATCCAGAAAATTCCACAGAAATTAGGATGGCTATAATATCATTAATCGAAGACGAAAAAAAAAGAATTCTACTTGTTCAGAGAGGTCTAAAAAATATAAAAAGGTTTACTTTACCCAAAATAGCAAATGAGTATTTGGAACTATATAAAAGTGTTTTACCCAATTTATAAAAAATTTATTTAAAAAATCATGTAGATTATGAACATAGATTTTAAAATTACTAAATTAACAAATACCATTTTAACAGATCTTAATTTATGGTAAACTATAGAAGTAATCAATAATATTAAAAAGCACTATTATTAAATATTCCTTTATTCATACTGTACCATCGATAGCAGAAGAAGCCAGTGGTCCAAGCTATAGTGTAGTTCGATTATGTGAATCATTAATAGAACAGGACTGTAAAACAACATTGTTAACTTTAGATTCAAACCCACCACAGAATAAGTCAAAATTTTTAAAATTTTTCCCATATGGATGTGGTCCCAAACGACTAGGTAATTCACCAGCGATGAAGCAGTGGTTATTGAATCAGGCTAAAAATAAGGATACAGTCATTTTCCACAATCATAGTTTATGGATGATGCCTAACATTTACCCTGGAAAAATAGCAAATAAGTACCATATTCCATACATAGTTTCCCCAAGAGGTACTTTTACGAAATATGCAATAAAAAGTGGCTCAAAAATTAAAAAACTTTTTTGGCCTTTGTTACAACAACCATCACTCAAGTCTGTAAGCTGTTTTCATGCTACATGTGAAGCCGAATATTTAGATATACGCAGGATGGGTTTTAATCAACCAGTAGCAATAATTCCTAATGGTATAGATATTCCAAGGTTAATTGATAAGAAATCAAATAATTTTAAAACCCTTTTATTTCTAGGACGCATACATCCTAATAAAGGTCTTGATATGCTTTTACCGGCTTGGAAAGCGATACAAAATAATTTTCCAGATTGGAATTTAAAAATAGTTGGACCAGATAATAATGGATATTTGTTAAAAATGAAAAAATTATCAGAAAATTTATTATTAGAAAGGGTTGAATTTGTTGGTTCACTTTATGGTGACGACAAATGGCAAGCGTATGCTAAAGCCGACTTATTTATTTTACCTAGTTATTCAGAAAATTTTGGTATGAGCGTTGCCGAAGCCTTGGCGAGTGGAACTCCAGCAATTGTTTCAAAAGGTGCCCCTTGGAATGATCTTAAAAAACACAATGCTGGATGGTGGATAGAGTTGGGTGTAGAGCCATTAGTAAATTGTTTGAATAACGTATTATTATCTGATTCAGAACAATTTAAAATCATGGGTAAGAATGGCAGAAAATGGATGAATGACGAATTTTCATGGATTAATATTTCAAAAATGATGAAGAAAACTTACTATTGGGTTTTAAATGGAGGGAATACACCAAATTGGATAAAAATAAATTAATTATAATTTTATTATAGAATGATTTTAAATAAACTTAATAATAAATGGGAGCCGGGAGTAGCACCCGTTGCAGTTATTATGCTATCTCTGAATGAAGGTCATAACATGGAAAACGTGTGCAAAAATTTAAAAGGTTGGGCTCAAGAGGTTTTTTTGGTTGATAGTTACAGTCAAGACGATACTATAGATATAGCTCTAAATCATGGTGTTAGAGTAGTACAGAGAAAATTTACCGATTTTGGTGATCAATGGAACTTTGCCATTAATAATCTTGATGTGTCAGCGAAATGGACTATGAAATTAGACCCTGATGAAATACTAACTGATGAGCTGAAAAAATCAATTATTGATAAAATAAACGAAAATAAAGTTAACGGAATTAAATTTAGTAGACAGTGGTGGTTAATGAATAATAAGTTACCTATCAGTGATATAGTTTTACGTGTATGGAAAACTGGATATTGTAAGTTTTCTGAAACCGCTGTAAATGAACATCCAGATGTCGAAGGTAAAATAGAACTTGTTTCTGGTATTATGCAACATTATGATAGTCCTAATTTAGATCACTGGCTGGAAAAGCAGAATCGATACACTACTGCAGAAGCAATAAATCTTTATAAAAAAATGCCTTTAGCTGACACCCCTAATTTATTTGGCTCCTCTTTGCAGAGGCGTATGTGGATAAAGAGTAATTTTTATAGTATTCCGTTTAGGTATTCATTATTATTTCTATATTATTGGATTTGGAAGGGTTTATACAAATCAGGTTGGGTAGGTTATGCAAGCGCAAGATTATGGTCAGATGTGATTAGATTAAGAGAATATAAATACAGAGAAATGAAAATAACCGGTAAAATTCCCAATAAAAGAATTTATGGGCCTGGAAAACCCGATTTACGTATAAAACAATTTTAAAAAAATTAAATTTTAATAAAATCATTAAAGAATAATTAAACGCTTAATTTAAATTCAAAAAATGAAACATCAAATTTGTAAAAATTGTGTAATGGACACAACGGATAGTCAAATTATATTTGACGAAAATGGAGTTTGTGATCATTGTAATACATTTAAGAATGATATTTTACCAAAATGGCATACCGATGAAAAAGGGGAAAAAGAGCTTAGGTTAATTATTGATAAAATTAAAGAAAATGGTAAAGGCAAGGACTTTGACTGTATTATGGGTATGAGTGGAGGTATTGATAGTTCATATCTCTTATATGTGATTAAAGAAAAATTTGATTTACGTCCTTTAGTTTTTCATGTTGACGCCGGATGGAATTCCCAAATAGCAGTCAATAATATCGAAAGACTTGTAGATGGGTTGGGCTTAGATTTATATACCGAGGTTATTAATTGGGAAGAGATTAAAGATTTGCAGTTAGCTTTTTTTAAATCTGGAGTTCCACACATAGATACACCTCAGGATCACGCATTCTTTGCTACTATGTATAAGTTTGCATCTAAACATAATATAAAATATATATTAACAGGGGCTAATTATTCAACAGAATGCATTAGGAATCCAATTGAATGGATGTATTATCAATCTGATTCAATTCAATTAAGAGATATTCATAAAAAGTATGGCCAACGCAAACTTAAAGATTATCCAATTTCTAATATATTATGGCACAAAATATATTTGCCGTATTTCAAAGGGATTAAGGTAATTCGACCGTTAGATTTCGTGCCATATAATAAGGAAAATGCTATGCAGTTGCTGGTTGATAAATTTGGTTATCAAAAATATCCACAAAAACATTTTGAATCTAGATTCACAAAGTTTTATGAATCTTTTTGGTTGCCAAATAAATTTGGTTATGATACCAGAAAAGTGCAATATTCAAGTTTAATTTTGACAGGCCAGATGACTCGAAAGGATGCTCTAAAAAAATTATCAAAACCAGCTTATGATCCTGATGAGATATCTCAAGATTTTGAGTTTGTAGCAACAAAATTAGGCATTTCTGTAGACGAGTTACAATCCTATTTTGATGCTCCAAATAAATCATTCAGAGACTATAAATCTCAATATAGTTTGTATATGGTTGGCGCTAAAGTTATGAGGATGTTAGGTTTAGAAAAGGGTGGTAAGAGATGATAGGAATTATTAATTATGGTTCAGGAAATATTCAAGCTCTAGCAACAATTTATAAGAAAATTAATGTTAATTATCAGATTATTCATAGCCCAGATAATCTTAATGAAATTAAAAAAATTATTTTACCTGGTGTCGGTTCTTTTGATAAAACTATGCAGCAGTTAATTCAATCTGGGTTTAGCGACAAGTTAAACGAATTAGTAATGTTAAAAAAAATACCAATACTTGGAATATGTGTTGGACTTCAGGTAATGGGTTATGGTAGTGAAGAAGGAAAAATGCCTGGACTAGGTTGGATTCCGGGAAAAGTAAAAAGGTTTAATAAAGATAAGATTAATAATAAACCTAAACTACCGCATATGGGATGGAATAAGATAAATAATTTTAAGAATCACCCTATATTTAAGGATATTGATTATGATTTTGGATTTTATTTTATTCATAGTTATTATTTTGAGTGTGAAAATTCTGATAATATTTTAACTACTTCATTATATGGTGTTGAATTTGCTTCTTCAATTTATAATAATAACATATTTGGAATGCAATTTCATCCTGAAAAGAGTCATGCAAATGGAGTTCAGGTGCTAAAAAACTTTGCACATTTATAACCATGTTGAGATCAAGAATTATCCCTTGCTTATTGGTTCACAATAAAGGCCTTGTAAAAACTGTTAATTTTGACAACCCTAAGTATGTTGGTGATCCTATAAATGCCGTCAAAATTTTCAACGAGAAAGAAGTAGACGAATTGATGGTTTTGGATATCGATGCGACTATAAAAGATAAACCGCCTAATTATAAATTGATAAAAAATTTAGCAGATGAATGTAGAATGCCTTTTTGCTATGGTGGAGGAATTAAATCTGTTGATGAAGCAAAAAAAATAATTAGCCTGGGAGTGGAAAAGGTGGCAATATCAAATTCAGCATTAATAAATATTGATTTGTGTGTTGAGATTGGCAACGTAATTGGTATGCAGAGTGTAGTTGTAGTTATAGATGTAAAAAAAAGAAGGTTTTTTGGGGGATACGATATATATACACATAATGGTACTAAGAAATCTAAATGGAAATTAGAAGATTTTATCAATAATCTTGAAGAAATTGGTGTTGGAGAAATCGTAATTAACTCTATTGATAATGACGGAACAATGAAAGGCTTTGATATTAAATTGGCTGAATTAGTTAGAAATTTATGTAGTATGCCTATAACAATATTGGGAGGTGCAAAAGACTTACTAGATATAAAAAATTTAATTTCTAAATTTAAAGTAATTGGTGCTTCAGCCGGAAGCTTATTTGTTTTTAAAGGAAAATATAAAGCAGTTTTAATAAGTTACCCTAACAGAGATGAAAGAAAAAAATATTATTAATTTTACTTTATGAAACAAATAATACAAGACCTAAATAATGGAGATACAATATTATTGGAAGTTCCTGTTCCAAGCATAAAACCAGGATCTGTATTAATTCAAACAACACATACATTAGTTTCCCTTGGTACAGAAAGAATGCTAGTTGAGTTTGGTAAAGCTAATTGGATTGACAAAGCCCGTCAACAGCCCGATAAAGTAAAAATGGTTATTGATAAAATTAAAACAGATGGGTTTAAGCCTACTTTGGATGCAGTTTTTAATAAGTTAGGCCAACCACTTCCTTTGGGCTATTGTAATGTTGGGGTTGTAAAGGAAATAGGTGAAGGAGTTACTGAATTCAAAATTGGAGATAGAGTAGCGTCAAATGGCTATCATGCAGAATATGTTTGTGTTCCCAAAAACTTAGTTGTTAAAATCCCGGATTTAGTTTCAAATGAAGAAGCTGCATTTACAGTTGTTGGATCTATTGCACTTCAAAGTATAAGATTATTAAACCCAACTTTTGGTGAAACAATAGTTGTGGTTGGTTTAGGTTTGATAGGTTTGATAACAGCTGAGTTATTAAGAGCTAATGGATGTAATGTAATAGGTTTTGATTATGATTCTAAAAAAGTTGATTTAGCTAAGAAAAAAGGTATTATTTCTGTTAATCCTAAAGAAGGTACTAATCAGATTAAATTTATTGAGCATTATACAAACGGAGTAGGAGTTGATGGAGTGATAATAGCAGCTTCAAATAAAAGTAATGAAATTATTTCACAGTCAGCTAAAATGTGTCGTAAAAGAGGTAGAGTTGTACTTGTAGGCGTAGTTGGTTTAGATATTTCTAGAACTGATTTCTTTGAGAAAGAAATTTCATTTCAGGTATCTTGCTCCTATGGACCAGGTCGTTATGATGAAAATTATGAGCAAAAAGGACAAGATTACCCAATAGGATATGTGCGTTGGACTGAAAAAAGAAATTTTGAAGCTGTACTGAATGCTATATTGAATAATCAAATTAATGTTAAGGAATTAATCACCAACCGCATTCCTTTAAATGACTATATGTCAATATATGGTAACATAAAAAATTCTGATTCTATAGCCTCAATTTTAGTTTATGATTCAGGTTCTGAGCAAGAAAAATCAATTTCCGTTAATGAAATGAATTATGAAGGAAATAAAGGTGTGTTAGGTATAATCGGTTCAGGAAATTTTACAAGTTCAACAATACTCCCAATCCTTAAAAAATTAAATGCTAAAATAGCTTATTTGTCAAGTCTAAGCGGGTTGTCATCTACTACACTTGCTAAAAAATATGGTATTGCTAAATCAACTACAGACTACAATGAAATTCTTAATAATTCTGACGTTGATCTAGTTTTAATTACAACTCGACATAATAGTCATGCTTCTTTCGTGCTTAAAGCTATGAATGCAAAAAAAAATATTTTTGTTGAAAAGCCTCTATCGATAAAAGAAGATGATCTTGATAGAATTATTTCAAAGTATCAAAAGTCAAAGGTAAGCATTTCTGTAGGTTTTAATAGAAGGTTTGCTCCTCTAGCCAAAAAAATGAAATCAATTTTAGGTTCTAGTAATACACCAATAAATATAGTTGCAACTATGAATGCTGGAAAAATACCAAATAATTCTTGGCTTCACGACATGGAAATTGGAGGAGGTAGAGTATTGGGTGAAGCTTGTCATTTCATCGATTTGTGCACCTATCTCACAGGTTCAAAAGTTGAAAAAGTATGTATGAATGCGTTGGGATCAAATCCGAAAGAGAATAGCGATAATGTAAGTATTTTGCTAAAGTATTCAAATGGTTCTAACGCTGTAATAAATTACTTTTCAAATGGTTCAAAGTCTTATCAAAAAGAACGTGTTGAGGTGTTTTCGCAAGAACGCACCCTTGTCATGGACAATTGGCGTAAATTAGTTGGTTATGGATTCAAAGGTTTCTCAAAAATTAGTTCAAGACAGGATAAAGGTCATTTTAATCAATTTAAAGAATTATTAGTACAACAAACTAGCGGAGGTTTACCTATAATTCCAATTGAAGAAATTATTAATACAACAAGGGCCTCTTTTGCTGCAATTACATCCTTGAAAAAACAAAAATGGATAAATGTAAAATAGTTTTACTTTATAATACGATAAGGTATTTAAGATTAAAGCAGATTTTCTATCGCATTTATTATATTATAAGAAAACCAAGACTTCCTGAAAGAATTGATAGAAAATTAAAGAATGATTCCCGTCGTTTGAATTTTAGATTTGGGATAAAAAATTTAAAATCGTATGATAACGGGGTTTTTACATTCCTGAATATAGCACATAAATTTAATAAGATTGACTGGAATTTCTCAGAACATGGAAAACTTTGGTTATATAATCTAAATTATTTTGATTTTCTAAATCAAGATTCAATTTCAAATGATGAAGGTCTTAGCTTGATTAAGGATTACATAGAAAATCAGTCAAAAATTAAAGTAGGTTTAGAAGCTTATCCCACATCATTAAGAATTATAAATTGGATTAAATTTATTTCTTTTCATCAAATATGTGATAAAAAAATTGATTCTACTCTTTTTAAACATCTTTTACTATTAAATAAAAATTTAGAATTTCATCTTTTGGGTAATCATCTTTTGGAAAATGCTTACGCATTATTTTTGGGAGCATTTTATTTTGATGATCAGAAAATATTAAAAAAAGCTGAAAGATTACTTCAAACTCAATTGGATGAGCAAATCCTGTCTGATGGAGCACATTTTGAGTTGAGCCCGATGTACCATCAAGTACTATTACTTAGATTACTGGATTGCATCAATTTTTTAAAGAATAATAAAAATAAGAATGATTCTTTATTAAACTATTTAATAGCTAAATCTGCAATAATGTTATCTTGGCTTAAAAAAGTGACTTATAAAAGCGGAGATATTCCAAAAGTTAACGATTCTACTTTTGATATTGTAGTGAGTTCCAAAGACATATTTGACTACGCCAAAGAATTAGATGTTAAAATTCAAAATTTTGATCTCTCTGATTCTTATTACAGAAAATGGGTAATTAATAAATTTGAAATATTTATGGATATTGGTAGGATAGGTCCAAATTATATTCCTGGACATGGTCATGCTGACACTTTTAATTTTGAGCTCTTTTATGACGAGAAGCCTATTATAGTTGATTTGGGAATATCTACTTATGATAAAAACTCAACAAGATTGCTTGAAAGATCAACTGAATCCCATAACACTGTAACTATTGACGGTGAAAATTCATCAGAGATTTGGGATAGTTTTAGAGTTGCTAGAAGAGCTAAAATAATCTATTTAAAGGAACAGCAGAATAAAATAATTGCAACACATGACGGTTACAAAAGAATTGGTGCTAATCACACAAGAACTTTTATTAAATTTGATAACTTTTTTGTTGTCGAGGATCATATTAAATCTAACAAAAATCATAAAATTGAATCATTTCTTCACTTTCACCCAAACTGTGAGGTAATACTTAAAGGAAAATATATTCATGTGAATTCTGTAATATTAATTAAAATTTTTAACACAAAATCAATTAAAGTTGAGGATTACAATTATTCACTGGGATTTAATAAAACAAAAAAGGCCAAGAAAGTTAGAGCTTTAGTTGAAAATAAATCAAAAATAGAAATAAGGATATGAGAATTGATATAATTGCAGGTGCTAGACCTAACTTTATAAAAATAGCACCTATTATCGAGGAAATTCAAAAAAAAGAAAAAAACAATTATGATATTTCTTTTAGATTAATCCACACTGGACAACATTATGACAAAAATATGTCTGGTAATTTTTTCAAACAACTTTCAATTCCAGTTCCAGATATTAATTTAGAAGTAGGGTCTGGAAATCATGCGGAGCAAACGGCTAATATTATGATTCGTTATGAGAAGTTGTTAATAAATGATCCTTCAGATTTATGTTTAGTTGTCGGAGATGTAAATTCAACAATGGCTTGTTCTATTGTAGCAAAAAAATTAGGTCTAATAGTTGTTCATGTAGAAGCTGGAATTCGGTCATTTGATTTATCCATGCCCGAGGAGATAAATCGAATGGTAACTGATTCAATTTCGGATTATTTTTTTACAACATCGGAAACTGCAAATAAAAACTTAATTAAACTTGGTATTGATAAAGAGAGGATTTTTTACGTTGGAAATACCATGATTGATACATTGTTAAAACATATGCCAAATCTAATAAGACCGTTTATATTTGACGAGTATAATATTAAATTTAAAGAATATTTTGTTTTGACTATGCACAGGCCAGCAAATGTTGATGAAGCTAGTAAACTTAGAGAATTTTTAAAGATAATTGAGTCAAATGTTAGCGGATATCCTGTCTTGTTTCCGGTTCACCCTAGAACTGCAAGTATTATGAAGAAAATCGGATATGAATTTAATAATATAATTCAAATTCCGCCTATGTCTTATCTTGAGTTTAACTACATAGTCAAGCATGCAAAATGTGTAATAACTGACTCAGGTGGAATAACAGAAGAAACCACGGTTATGGGTGTACCATGTATGACTCTAAGGGATAATACGGAAAGACCAGAAACAGTTAATGAGGGAACAAACGAGTTAATCGGAACAAATCCAAATAATTTAACACCAGCATTTAAGAAATTATTTGATGGGAGATGGAAAGAGGGAAAAATTCCGCATTTATGGGATGGTAGAACCGCCGAAAGAATTATAAATCATTTATTAACTATTAAATGAAGATACTTTTTATAAGCGACAATTTTCCTCCAGAGTCAAATGCCCCAGCGATAAGGACTTTTGAACATTGCAAAAGATGGGTAGAGTTTGGTGCAGATATTTCTGTTATAACCTGTGCTCCAAACTTTCCAAATGGTAAAGTTTTTGAAGGTTATAAAAATAAGATTTTTCAAAGGTCAGAAAAAGATAATATAAAGATTATAAGAGTCTGGTCCTACATAACAAAAAATGAAGGCTTTTTTAGAAGAATTTTAGACTATTTTAGCTTTTCACTAACTTCATTTTTAGCAGGTTTATTTGAAGAATTTGACGTTGTTATTTCTACAAGCCCACAATTTTTTACTTCGTTCTCTGGATTTCTTTTATCAAGAATAAAAAGAAAAAAATGGGTTTTTGAAGTAAGAGATTTATGGCCAGATACTATTGCTGCTGTTGGGTCTATCAGAAGAGAATCTATTTTATATAAAATATTGGAAAGAATTGAATTAGGTCTGTATAAAAGAGCTGATACTATAATTGTTGTAACTAACAGTTTTAAAAAAGATTTAATAAAAAGAGGCATTTCTTCAAATAAGATTCAAATTGTATATAATGGTGTAGATAAAGGATTTATTTCAAAATTAAATATTAATGACAGATTAGAAATAAGAAATAAACTTAAATTAAATAGTAAAATTATTATTGGGTATATTGGTACAATAGGTTTATCACAAGATCTTTATAGCTTAATTAGAAAAATTAAACTTTTACCTCCTAATTATCATTTACTGATGATAGGTTCTGGGGCTGCTAAGAAGCAAATAGTAGAATTTGTTAAAGATGAAAAGTTGAAAAATTTAACAATTCTAGACTCGATACCTAGGAAACATGTTCCGAATTATATTAATGCATTAGATTTATCTCTAATTCACTTAAAAAAATGTAAAACATTTAAAAATGTTATTCCATCCAAGATTTTTGAAAATGCAGCCATGAATAAAACAATTATTTTAGGAGTTGAAGGTGAATCTAAAGAAATACTTGAAAAATACGAACTTGGTTTTAGTTTTGAACCTTCAAATTTTGATAGTTTTTTGTTGGCACTAAACAAATCAAAAACATCAAATTCAAATATTTCAAAAAAAAGAAAACAATTTTTATCAAATTTTAGTAGGGATTCACAAGCAAAAATATTTTATAAAAAACTAATCGAATCATGAAAGTTGTTATTATAACTCAAAATGACCCTTTTTATCTTGCGGAAAACCTTAATTATTTAATTAAAATTTTTCCAAAACATTCTAAAGTCGTTGGTTGTGTAGTATCGGATGTTTCTCCTTTTGGTAAAAAGGAATCCTTTTTAAAAAAAGCAATTAAAACACTAAATATTTTTGGATTAAATTTTTTCATTTATTACTCAATAAACTACATTATATCTTTATTAAACAAAAACAAAAATGTATTTTATGTGTTGAAAAAAAAATCAATTCCTGTTATACAATTGGAAAATGATATAAATAATCCAATTTCCGTAAGAAAAATTAAATCTTATGAGCCAGATATTTTAGTATCTATACTAGGAAATCAAATTTTTAAGGAATCTGTAATTAAATTAGCACCAAAAGGATGTCTAAATCTTCACACCTCTCTATTACCTAAATATAGAGGGCTTATGCCAACATTTTGGGTATTAAAGAATAATGAAGAGAAAACCGGTGTTTCTGTTTTCTTTGTTGACAAAGGAATTGATAGTGGTCCTATTATAGTTCAGTCAGAAGTATACATTGGTAATAAAACACAAAAAAAGTTAATTGCAATAACAAAGAAAATCGGAATGGAAGCTATTGCAAAAAGTATTGATTTAATTCATAATGATCAAGTAAAATTAATTAAAAATGATAGTTTAAATAAAACCTACTATACTTTCCCAACTAGGGAAGATGTTAAAATGTTTTATAAAAACGGAAAAAAATTTTTTTGATATGCGTATTTTGACATTTGATATAGAGGAGTGGTTTCATATTCTAGACAATGATAAAACCAAGGGTGTTAGTGAATGGCTTAGGTTTGAAAGTCGTATACATAAGAATATGGATGTAATCTATCAAATTTTGGATAATACCAATTTTAAAGCAACTTTCTTTGTGGTTGGTTGGATTGCAGAGAAATATCCTGAAATTGTTAAGCAAATTTCTGATAAAGGATATGAAATTGGAAGTCACACTAATTTACATCAATTAGCTTATAATCAGGATCGTAAAACATTTAGTAATGATGTTGAAAAATCGATAAAAACAATTGAAGATTGTATTGGTAAAAAAGTAACAAGTTTTAGAGCTCCTGGATTTTCCATTACAAAAAAAAATATTTGGGCTTTTGAGGTTTTACATGAAGTTGGTATAGAGAAAGATGCTTCGGTTTTTCCAGCCGGAAGGGCTCATGGAGGGATGCCATCTTTTAGCGAAGCTGTCCCATCAATAATTGATTATAATGGAATTAAATTGAAAGAATTCCCTATTAATACGCATAATATTTTTGGAAGGCCTTATATTTTTTCTGGTGGTGGTTATTTTAGGTTAATGCCATATGAAATAATTAAAGCCTGGACTAAGGACTCAGAATATGTTATGTCATATTTTCATCCAAGAGATTTTGATAATGGACAACCCATAATTCCAGGATTATCATTACCAAGACTATTTAAGTCCTATGTTGGAATCAAGAAATGTAAGCAAAAATTAGTTAAATGGCTTAAAGACTTTGAATTTATTGATCTCAAAAAAGCTGATGAAATGATAAAATGGGATAATGTGCCAATAATTAAATTATGACATTATAATTTCTTTAAGTTTTTAATAAAATAATATCATTATTTTTATCGTTTTCAAAAAACATTATACTACATTAATTAAATGAAAGGAATTATTCTAGCTGGAGGTACAGGTTCTCGAATGTATCCAATTACTAAAAGTATATCTAAACAGTTATTATGCATTTATGATAAGCCAATGATATATTATCCGCTTTCAACATTGCTTTTAGCTGATATTAAAGACATTCTTATTATTTCAACTCCATATGATTTGATTAATTATAAAAAACTATTTGGTGACGGAAAAAACTATGGTATTAATATTTCATATGCTGAACAACCAAAACCGGAAGGATTAGCACAAGCTTTTATTATAGGAGATGAGTTTATAGGTTCTGATGATGTTTGCATGGTGCTTGGTGATAATATTTTCCATGGTAATGGTTTTAATAAATTATTGGAAAATGCGGTTGAGAATGTTAAAAAATTTAAAAAAGCAAATGTTTTTGGTTATTATGTAAATGACCCCGAAAGGTATGGTGTTTTAAATTTCGACAATAGTAACAGAATTGTATCAATTGAGGAAAAACCCATAAACGCAAAAAGTAATTATGCAGTAGTAGGCTTATATTTTTATCCTAACTCTGTTGTTGATATTGCCAAAACAATCAATCCAAGTGAGCGTGGCGAATTAGAAATTAGCTCAATAAATAATATTTATTTAAAAAATAAAGAATTAAATGTTGATATAATGGATATCGGCTTTACTTGGTTAGATACCGGAACTCCAGACTCACTGCTAGAGGCCTCAAATTATATTCAGGCAATTGAAAAACGTCAAGGTCTAAAGGTTGCATGTATTGAAGAAATAGTTTTAAATAAAGGATATATTTCAATTTCTCAACTTAAAAAATTAGCTGAACCAATGTTGAAAAATGAATATGGCAAATATTTATTAAATCTTATCAATGAATGAATTTAATTAAAACAAAAATAGAAGATGTTATTATATTAGAGCCTAATATTTTTAGAGATGAAAGAGGTAGTTTTATAGAATCCTTTAATAAAAAAAATTTAAATAATCTAATTGGTAATATTAATTTTGTGCAAGAGAATGAGTCAATGTCTCATAAAGATGTTTTAAGAGGATTACATTTTCAAAACCCACCTTTTGCTCAGTCCAAATTAGTTCGTTGCGTAAGGGGAGAGATATTAGATATTGCATTAGATTTAAGAAAAAAATCTAAAAGTTATGGTCAACATGTTACTTCCTTACTTTCAGAAAAAAATAAAAAAGCGATTTTTATTCCAAAAGGTTTTGCTCATGGCTTCTTAGTTTTAAGTGAATCTGCTGTTATTTCTTATAAAGTAGACAACTATTATAAACCTGACTATGAAAATGGTGTTTTATGGAATGATAAAGATTTAAAAATTGATTGGAAAATTAATTCTGAAGAAGTTATTTTATCAGAAAAAGATAAAAATTTAGCCAAGTTTTCTAAAATTAATAATCCATTTTAATGAATATTTTAGTTACTGGAGTAAATGGACAATTAGGGTCAGAAATATTTAAAATTTCACCAAATTATGACTATAATTGGTTCTTCTCTGATTCTACTAGTTTTGATATGTCTGACTTGACAAATATACATCAGTTTCTGAATAGTATTTCCCCAAATATAATAATCAATTGTGCAGCATATACGTCAGTAAATGATGCTGAGAATAATTATGAACTAGCAAATATTTTAAATCATAAATCAATTAAATGTATAGCTGAATGGTGTAATAAAAAAAAATGTAAACTTATTCATATTTCTACTGATTATGTTTTTGACGGAAAAAAAAATAAACCTCTGAATGAATCAGATAAAACAAACCCGATTAATAATTACGGTAAAACAAAATTATTAGGTGAAAAAGCCTGTATCAAGACTAATTCTGATTCAATCATTATTAGAACCTCATGGCTATATTCAGTGTATGGTAATAATTTTGTCAAAAAGATTATTGGTTTAATGCATCAAAAAGATCAAATAAGTGTAATAAATGATCAATTTGGGGCTCCAACATATGCTGCTAATTTGGCCCAAGTTATTTTGAAAATGATTGTTTCTTGTAAGTGGGTGCCAGGAATTTACAATTATTCTAGCAAAGCTAATATTTCATGGTATGATTTTGCAAAAGACATAAAAAAAATTTACGGATTTAACACTAATATTATTCCGGTTTCTAGTTCAGAGTTTAATTCGTTAGTTAATCGTCCAAAATTTTGTTTTTTGGATAAAACTAAAATTCAGAAAACATATGGTGTTGAGATAATTCCATATATGAATAGTTTAAGAAAATGTATTAAAATACTAAAAAATGAATGATAATGTTTTAATTACTGGTGGTTCAGGTTTCATAGGTTCTCATTTAGTTCGCTTTTTTACAAATAAATATTCAAATTATAATATTTATAATTTAGACTTACTTACGTATGCAGCTAATCCAAATTCATTGATTGATGTGGAAAATAGAGATAATTATAACTTTATTAATTCAGATATATGTGATTTGCAATCACTTAGGGATATATTTGAAAAATTTAAAATTAATAAAGTAATTCATCTTGCAGCAGAGTCACATGTAGATCGCTCAATCAAAGATCCAATTTCATTTGCTAAAACAAACGTAATTGGAACATTAAACATATTACAGGCAGCAAAAGAAAAATGGTGTAATGATTATACAAATAAATTATTTTACCATATTTCATCCGATGAAGTATATGGCTCTTTAGATAATCACGGCCTGTTTTCTGAAAGTTCAAAATATGAACCTAATTCTCCATACTCTGCCTCAAAAGCCTCTTCTGATCATTTTGTAAGGTCATTTGGTAATACCTACGGAATGCCCACAGTTATTTCAAATTGCTCTAATAATTACGGCCCAAATCAATTTCCCGAAAAGTTGATACCACTTATTGTGAATAATATTATAAATAACAAACCTTTACCTATATATGGAAAAGGTGAAAATATTAGAGATTGGCTGTATGTTGAAGACCATGTGAATGCAATTGACATTATTTTTCACAATTGCAACTTAAATGACACCTATAATATAGGAGGAAATAACGAATGGAAAAATATCGATCTAGTTAAATTGATAATTAAAATTTCAGATAGACTACTAGGAAGAAAAAAAGACTCCTCTAAAACATTAATTAAGTATGTGAAGGACAGAAAGGGGCATGACTTTAGATATGCAATTGATTACTCAAAACTAAAAAGACAATTAGGTTGGGAGCCTTTGGTAGACTTTGAAGAAGGATTAGAAAAAACTATAAAGTGGTACATAGAAAATAAAAATATTTACTTGTAATTTAAAAATTTAAATAATTTTTTCTGATACCATTTTTTGTCTAAAATTTTATTTATAAACCATTTTCTATACTCTTTTTTAGTAAATATTTTTTGTACGATAACAAATCTCTTATAAAAATAAATTACCAAAGTCTTAATTTTTAGTTTTATGATGTTTTTTCCGTTTATAACTGATTTAAATTGTTGTAAGTATCTATCAGTTCCTATTGTTTTGACATATTTCAAAGAATCAATTTTACCAAAGGTCAAAAAACATCCAGCTAAAAAACAATTCAAAGGGTTTTGTAATTTTTTAAATTTAATAAAGCAGTTTTTTGCGTTTGTTTTTTTAGATAATAAAAAAACATCATAAGCATTTCTTAGGGAAATTCTCTTGAGATAATAACCATAATCATTGATTTGATCTGCAATGATTGACAAATTTAATTTGTTTGAATAACTCAACACGTTAAAACCATTTATGTTTTGAATATCCTTACTTATAATACTATAATTAAATTCAGAATAATATTTTTTTCTCAATAAATCATGATGTATTTCCAGCGCAGAAATATTATTTTTTTTCTTAATTCTCCTGTAATGTTTTTGAGTAGGAAAATGATAATTTTCTTCTATAACATCTTCATAACCATTCTCATATAATATTTGAATTGCCCTACTGTAGTCTTGCTTAGATAAAATAAAATCAATATCACCAACCATTCGCTCTGCTACATCTAAATATAATTTTGCCAGCAAGTTTCCGGTACCCTTTAAAAATATTGGTTTTATATTATTTTTAATTAATAGTGTGTTTATTTTTTTTGCTTGACTGATTATTTGTTTATTCTGTTCTCTATTTAAATCGGTAATATACTTCATGTAAGAAACTAATTCTTCAGGAATATATTTAAGATATCCTGCACGCCTTAAATTACAATATAGCGCAGGAAAAACATAGTGACTAGTACTTACTTTTACCACTGCATCCCAATCTATTTCATCTGATTTTAGTTTAATCAAAACAATTTCCTTGTTTTTTTCTTCAAAAGAGATCGTTAAACACTGAGCAATAAAAAAAAGTGTTTCTTTATAATTCATTTGTAATTATAAATAAATTAAATATTTATGACTATACAGAGATTAAATAATTTTAACTTCTCAGATTTTAGTTTAATTAAATAATAATATTATTTATTATTTCTTATTCTTTGAAATAGCTTACTAAAGTAATTTTCACTGAATATAGAAATAGTTGAAAAAATAAAACCTAGAGCTAAAAATATCATAACTATCTTTTTTCTCTCTGGCTTAGACCTTTGATTTGGCACAGAAACATCATCAAGAACTGAAAATATTGGGGTGTCCTTATTCAATTTTATTTTATTATTATTGAATTCAGATGCTAATGTCATTAAGATATTTTTTTGCAATTGAAACTCAGATTCTAATTTTTGTAGTTCCGAAAGAAAAGTTGCTGTTGAAATATTTTTGTTAGAGTCTTTAAATTTTGCTAGCTTATTTTGTAGAGCTTCAAATTCAACCTTTTTTAGTTCATATTGTTCTTTTGAATAATCTAATTGCTCTTTGATTTTATTGGTGCGTAATGATATTATTCTCGATTGTAAATTCTTAGTAACAAGTTTTACAATTTGAGTGCTGACAAAAGCATTTTTATCGTATGCTAAAACTTTTATATAACCTTGTCTTTCATTAAGTTCAACTGAAAACTTTTGTTTAAAAACTTTGATTAGATTATAGTCACTGCCACTGATAAAATTGAAATTTCTTAGAAATTTTTTTTCAGCGGTCGAATCAATAACGTTATTTTTTTGAAATCTTCTTAATAAATTATTCTTGATAAAATCGGATAGTTTAGATTTTTTATCCTTATTTATCAAATAATCTTTAATAGTTAAAACATCACCATCTAATGTTGTAATTTCATTACTTAATAAGCTTAATGAAAATTCTTCGGATTCACTGATTTTTGTGTATAGTAATGGTGAGATATATGAGTCTAAAGACTGCGAATCCTTGCCTATATTAATACCTGCTAGGGAGGCAATTTGTGCATAGCTACTCAAATTTGATCCACTTCTGTCAGATGTTTGTGTAACAAAAGTTATTTGCGAAGTATACACGACTGGACTTAGCAAGGCAAAAATTATTCCTGAAATAAGTGATATTAGAAGAATTTTTAAAACCTTTTTTCTTTTTAACCAATATTCTTTAAAAACATCATTTAAATCGATTGAATCATTTTTCATAATGGAACTAATTAGATTACAGTTTTGTTGCGATGAGTATAGCTGTTAATGCAGAAGCTATGATTCCAAAAGTTTGATTAAAATCAGTCAAAAACTTTCCTTCAGTTCTTACTTTTTTCTCTTTCCTGTTTGTGACAATTATAGAATTTGGCAGCACTATTGGATTTTTAAAGATTCCTATTTTTTTGGTCTTACCATTAGGATATTTAATATATGATTTAGCGGATTCCTTACTTAATTTTCCACCTGAATTTTTAATATAATTCTTTGATCTTAAGCCTTTTTTCCATATAAAATTTGATTCGTTTTCAACAGCTCCAAGGGTTTTTACTATCCCTTGATTTGAAGCAATAAATATTTGATCTCCATCAAGAAATATCCTATCATTATTTTTTATTTTATTTAAATTAAGAGACATTAATTGCCCATCTCTTGTTAGAGTTGATGCCTGCAGGTTTGCATATTTTGTCAAACCTCCAGCAAAATCGATAATATCTTCAAAAGTATTATTTTTAAATTCTAAAACTAAATCTTGTTCATAATTAACCTCTCCTGTAATTGTCACCTTTATAGGTTTTTGATAGCCTAATTTCTTTTTTATTATTAAAATGTCATTTTCTTGAATTTTAAAGTTGTTTTCAGGCTTATCTTTTAGCCCTAACATATAATCTTTATCAATCATAAGATCAAACCTTCTGACAATTCTTTCTTCAGTATTATTTATTTCAATTCTGTTCAGAACTATTTCATCTTGATTAGCTCCAATTCTAAAACCTTTTGCAAGTAGAATTAGGTCTTCTGGATACATGTCTTCTTCAAGTTCGAATGAGCCACCTTTTTTCACATATCCATAAACTCCAGCTCTTTTATCAATATTTTCTAGTGCATCATCAGTGTAAATTAAAATTCTATCTCTAGGGTAAAGCATAGTGTTTTTTAAAATATCAATATTATTAAAATCAAACTTAATTGTACCATAACTCCCTGTTTCAATATTATATCTTTTCAAATCAATTCTGGTATCAAGAATTTTATTTTTTATTTCAGGATTATCAATTTGAATTGAATTAAAAATAAAATCGTAAAGACTAAAGTTTTCTTTCCAGTTGATTGTTTTAGACTCCATTCCAAGTGCAGAAATTGAAATTGTTTTTTCGCCAACAACTTTAGAGTTACTATAAAGTATGACATTGTCTCCATCATTTAAGTTTACCTCAATTTTTCCTAAAATTACATCCGAAAGGTCATAGCTGTTCAATGATTCAAATCCGTTAGATGAGCTGTAAACATCAATCTTTCCAAAGTAAACATCAGGCATGTAGCCCTTAGCAGCATCAAAAATTAGGGACTTTAGGGTTCTAAACTTTTCAAGTGAATATGTGCCTGGTTCAAAAACATGCCCCGAGATACTTACCTGATTAGCCTGTAAATCTAAAATTCTAAAGAATGTGACTTGATCTCCGTCAATTAGTTTAATTTTTTTATTTTCTTTAATTATTTTTTGGTAATCAATTGTTATTAATTCTCTATCAACAATATTACCCTCTGCCCTTTTCTGTATAGGAATTATTCTTTGAATATTAACTTTATTTGTTTGTGTAGTCGGGAGAAGCCCACCAGAATATTTGATTAGTGTAGATAAATATTCATTCTCTTTCATTTCGTATATAGCTGAACTCCTCAATTCACCTTTAATTTCAATGGAATTTTTTCTGTTTGGAACAAAAATAATATCATTATTAGTTAGTCTTATGTCATCTTTTAATTTACCAGTAGTTATATAATCATATAAATCAATTTTTTTTAATAATTTATTATTTCTGTAAATATTTATTTCTCTAAGTGATCCACTGTAATTTATGCCCCCTGCAGAATAAAGTGCGGCTAGAACAGATCCTGATGTAGTTAATATGTGTGGTCCAGGCGCCTTTACTTGACCTATAACAACAACTTTCGTTGGTTTAAGTTCGGTTAAAGATACGTCCATAAAGGTTTTTTGTGGATTACTAACAAGACCTGAAAGATATTTACCAAGAAATATTTTTAATCTAGATTTAAGGGTTTTAAAAGTACTGCCAGAGGCAAAAAACAATCCAAATCCTTTTATATTTATGTTGCCGTTTCTGTCCACGGTTAAAGCTTGTTCAAAAGAATTGTCACCGTAAGTGATTATTCTTATTTTATCACCTGGTGATATTAAATATCCTTCATCAATATTTCCGAGAAGGTATTCTTTATTCAGATAGGGATTGTTCTTGAAAATATTATAGCCAAAATAATTCTTGGTCACACCTTTTAACCTGTAATCCCCATCATTAGATTCATTACCTGAATCTTCTCCATTTTCTTCGCCAGAACCCTCTTTATTTTCTAATAAGGATGAATCAGGGTCATTAACAGATTCATTGGCTGTATTATTTACGTCAGTAAAATATTCATTTAATAATTGATCATAGCTAAGACCTCTTTGAGCAGCCAATTGTCTTGCTTGAGTTTCTGTCAACCCGTTTGCTTGAAGTAACTGATTTACTTGAGATTGAGTCTTAATATTTTGAGATTTAGCTGTTTGAACAGCCTGATTAATCAAAACTTCATTAGTTTGAGAATAACTGATCAAAGAAAAAAACATTAAAATAAATAAATATCTCATAATTTTAATTTTGGAGCACAAATATATGATAAAAAACTAAAAAAAACTTTTTTTATTGTAATAGAGGGCTTTATCTGAATGAATATGTCAAATATTATTTAAATAAGAATCAACAGTTTTAAATGATTGTGGTTAAAACTCACAGACATAAAATAAATTTATTTTCTTTTAATAATTTTGTTGTTATAATAAATACTAAATTTAGATATGTTTATAGAGTTTCCTTACTTGATTTATTATTTAGGATTGCTAATAGCAACTATCATTCTTTCTAGATTTATTTTCAGGAAATATATCAGTTTTGCAAAGATTTATAATTTAACCAAAGCTTCTAACGAAAGAGCAGTCCATAAAGGTAATGTTTTCACTGGCGGTGGTGTAGTTTATGCTGCTGTTATAATGGTAGCTGCTTTAATTTTAGATAATTTAGATTTTGTATATTTTTCTAATTTTAGTCCTATTGTAGCGACATCTATCTTGATTTCAATTCTTGGATTTTATGATGACTTTATTGAAATTTCACCATTCAACAAATATATAGTACTTACTTTTTTGATTTTAATGCTTTTGTATGCAAATGCGACCTTGCCGATTATTCAAAATTTGAATGGATTTTTAGGAATATATGGAATAGGATATATCCCAGGTTTATTATTTACCTCTTTTGTTTATTTATCTATTATGAATGCTATTAACCTAACGGATGGAATTGATGGCTATCTGGCAATATTTTCTATTTTCTTCTTTATTTCATTGTTATATAATTTTGATGTAAATCAATTTTATACTCTTAATACAGTTTCAGTAATTATAATTGGTGTTAGCATTATGTTTTTGAGATATAATTTTTCAAAGGGGAAAAAACTATTCGTAGGAGATGCTGGTTCATTATTCATTGGATTTTGGATAGCAACCTATCTTATCACATATATAACCAGCGCACCAACCTCAAAACTGGTTAATTTATATTCTATTCAGCTTGAAAATATTCCTATTATTGCAATTTCTATGATATCTATTCCTGTCTTAGATACTTTGAGGGTAATGACAGTAAGAATTATTAGTAAAAAATCTCCTTTTACTGCTGATAGAAATCATTTACACCACATATTATTGGATAGTGGAATGACGCATTTGAGGACATCATTATTTTTAACTATTATTAACTGGTTTAATTGTATTGCAATCTTCCTGATGGAGCAAAATTTTAACTCAAAGGAGCTTACAGTAATCTATATTTTTATCAGCGTATGTTGGTATATTTTCTTTGAGTACATCAACAGCAAAAATATTAGTTCTTTAAAAGGCTAAGTATCTGAATTCTTTTGTCTTGTGGGCTTTTACTAATTTTAATAAACGGTTCTGAGGAGTTTGTTATAAATTCAAATTTCTCGTTTAATGATTCAATAATTTTATTTTTCACTTTGGATGCATAATCATATGATAATCCATTTTCAACAAGCTTTGCAACAATATCATTACTTGTAATATGATCATTTT
>MDSW01220526.1_pt1 | contig 38072 bp, 28 predicted proteins | sample 811171 | NCBI WGS metagenome assembly MDSW01 (sample SAMN05326641, study PRJNA326480) | marine metagenome | isolation source: seawater | place: Atlantic Ocean: North West | collected 2012 | reverse complement strand
GTTCCTTAAGGACTTTTCCCGTCGTCACTCTTCACCCGCGCTTCCCTTTCAACGTACGTTTGACCGGTAAGACGTTCGACTGACCGATCGCTTCACCCATGGATCAGTCGGTGAATCATCATCGCGCGGGCGCGCACTTCAGCGACATGGTGTACAACGGCGGCGTCGAGGGCGGGAGCGGGAAGGGGTTCGGAGGGTACCCCGGGTCGATGTTCGGCGTCCCCGGGCAGCGATCGCACGCGCGATCGGGTCAGAGTCAACACGTGTACGCGGGCGGCGGGAACTCCGCGGCGGCGGCGGCGGCGGCGGCGGCGGCGGCGGCGGCGGCGGAGGATCCGTTTCGGCGCACGCCGTCCACGGTGGGGTGTAAACGACGTCTAAACTCGTTCTTGGAGCTCGACGGTCTCGCGGATCAGTTCGAGCAGAGCGCGCGCGTGCGAACGCCGCCGATCGCGTTGGATCAACTCGAGCGCGAGCAGACGGCGATCGAGAACGCGAGGGACGGCGGGCCTAAGAAGGGTAGATATTGAATTCGATTCGAAGCGAGCTCGAGCGGCTATCACGTTATTACTCGCGCAGTACGCGCACTATTTATTCTCTACGGCATCGGCGACCCGCGCAGCGTGAGCTTCTTCTCCTTCTTCTTGAACTTCGCGCGCATCGAGTCCGCGTCCACGCGCACGGGCAGCGCGATCACGATCTCGTCCTCGCCCGCGCCCGGCGTCACGTGCACGTATCTGTCCGACACCTCCAGCGCGGCGTCCGACATCGACCGCAGCATCGGAAGACGAACCGTCACCTCGACCGCGATCGGGAGTCCGGCGGCGTCGCGCTCGACGTCGACCGAGTGCGACGCCTTGACTTCCGACGCCTTGACTTCCTCGATCAGAGAGCGCTTCGCCGAAGGGGGCGGCGCGGCGGGCGCGGCGCCCGAGCCGCCGACGATCGTTTTCGCCGCCGCCGCCGCCGCGGCGGCGCCTCGCTTCCCTCGCGCGCCGTCCGCCGCGCTCATGCCCGCGATCTCCGTGAGGAGCGCGCTGGACATGTCGCCGCCGATGCCCCCGCGCTTGGCGTCCGCGGCGGCCGCGGCCGCGGCCGTCTTCGCGCTCGCGTCCATCCGGTGCGTGTAACACCGCCGGTGGCGTCGATCGAACGTCACGCCGTCGTTTTCGCCCTCGACGAACGCCGTCGCGCGCTCGATGAGCGTCGCTTGGAAATCGGAATCCTCCAGCGCTCGCGCGATCGCGTCCGGGTGCGCGTCGAGATCGTACACGACCGCGTCCAGCGGCGGCGGCGTCAACCCGTTGGCGCCGCCGATTTTCACCGTCTGGGCCACGTCGAGAGCGCCGTTCTCTCGCGGGTCCGGGAACGGCACCTTCTCGACCCTCGGCGCCGCGCGCGCTCGAACCTTCACGGGCGCGTCGTCGTCCCCCGCGAGGGCGTCGACGTTCGAGCTCGCGCGCCAGACTGCGACGACGCCCACGCCCTCGGACGCGCCCGTCACCGCCGCGGGCATCAAGAACGTCGCGCCGGTTTCGCCGTAGAGTTTCCCGCCGCCGCCGCCGGGTCCTCCGCCGACGCCCATCAGCGCCGGGTCCATCCCCGCCTCCGTCGCTTGCTTCGCGAGGAATTTCTTGTACTCCTCCGGGTCCTTCTCCGCGAGGTCGTCCATGTGCGACCACAGGCCTTTCACCTGGCCTTTCAGCGCGTTCGGGTCCAAGCCGCTCATCGCGGCGATCTTGTCAAAGTCCGGGGTCCCGTCCGACTTGAACGCGCTGAGCAGCGCGGCCATGTCCGGGACCTTGGGCGCGGCGCCGCCGCCGGCGCCGCCGCGGCCGCGCGCGGGCGGGACGCTGGCGCGAGATCCGGGCGGTCCCGCGGTGCCCGATCCGCCGAGGCCTCCCGCGAGCATGTTCGCGAGCATCGCTTCCACGCCGCCGTCCATCGTCGCTCTCGCGTCGCGTGTCTACTTCTTCTCCGCGTTCGCCTTCGCGGCGGCTTCCCGCGCCGCTCTGTACTCCTGGTCCTGCCTTTGAAGCTCTAACACCCACGCCGGGGGTTCGGACAGCGCGTGCCTTCGCTCCGCCTCGATCTCGGTGACTTTGTCGTAGAAGCCAGTCTTGATCATGAACAGTTCCATGCACGCGCCGGTCGCGAACGAGATGCCGACGACCTTGGCGTAGAAATCAGCGCCGATGACTTGCAAGGGGACTCCGCCGATCGGTCCGCGCAGCGCCCTACGCGACATCAATTCTCCGCGCGACGCGGTGTGACGCGAGCGAAGCGTCGCGTTGACCGAGAAAACAAATCTCAGCGTTTACACGTCATCAGATACAGATCGTCGCGCGCATATTATTACAAGATGAGGCGCGTCCGTCCATCTACGTCGCGTCGTGTACACTCGCTGATCTTATTACAAATAGCGCGCGTCGCTCACGCGCCGCCGGAGCGCCTGGCGCCTTCTTCCTGCCTCGTGTGGAAGTTCGGCGTCTTGCTCTCCTCGCTGAGGCTGTACTCGCTCGCGGCGAACGCGGATTCGCCCCGGCCGCTCGCCGCGCTCGCCGCCGCCGCCGCGCGCAAGGCAGCCTTTCGGTCCTCCTTCTCCTTCGCCGCTTCCTCGAGCGACTTCGCGTTCGCGGCGGCGGCGGTGGAGAGCGCGCCCGAGGTGAGCGCGCCGAAGGCGACGCCGAGGAAAGCCCTGCGACGAGACGACGGGGACGCGTCGGCGGCGTCAGAGATGGTTGAATGAATTAATGAGTGAACGTGCCCGCCTCTGACGAGCACGCGCTGGGAGGATAAAACGCGGGGGCGCCTCGCCCTCGGGCGAGGACGCGACGGGGACGTCGAGAACGCGCGCGCGCACCTGCGGGACTTGGTCTCCGTCTTCGCGTCGACGCGCGCGGCGGCGCACTTCACGACGCGAGACGCGCGGCGAGCGCGCGCGGGCGCGGCCGCGAGCGTCGCGGAAGACGTGGCGAGAGCGTGCATGCGTGGAGCGTGTCTGTCGAGGAAGCGGAAGCGCGAGGTCGCGAGCGGCGGCGATGGACGCTGCGGCGGCGTGTGGCGGTGGAGCGGTCGCGGTCGAGCCTGCCTTAAGGCGTGACGTGGACGTGAGCGATCGCGCGCGGAGGGCGAACGCTGCGGCGCGCGGTGGGGAGTGCCGCGGTGCGCGGTCCCGGGAAAGGCGACGACGTCACCCGCGCGAAAACCACGTCCGCGTTGGATCGTCGCCCCGCGTCCTCATCTCTCCGTGCCGGATCTGCGCGCGCGGTCGGCCACTCTTCGACGCGCACGCGAGCGTCTCGCGAACCCTTCGCGCGCCCACCCCACGTCGACGAACATGTCCGACCAAGACTGGAAGCCCGGTGCGCGATCCCGCGCGCGACGTCCCGTCCTCTCGTCCCGCGCCCTCGTCCCCTCCGCGTCCGCCGGGGGAAACGACGACATCGTCTCTCTCAGTCTTTCGAGAACGAACCCCCGTCGCGTCACGGAGCGATCTCGCGCCGCGCGCGCCGTCCCCGGCCGCTCGACGCCGTCGGATCTGACGTCCGTCTCCCTCCCCTCGCGCCTCGCAGTGGTGCTCACGAAGAAGAAGCCCACCGGCGGCATGAACGGCGTCCCCAAGTCCGCGGACGCGGTGCGTCTCGTCCCTCGCCTCTGATCCCCCGGGACAACGATCTTTCGCGTTTTTTTGCCCTCCCGGACACCCAAAATCTTCTTCCCGACCCTTCGCCTCTCGCGCTTCCCCGCTCACGCGCACGTCGTCCCACGCCCCCCCCCCGTATTCACCCACAACAGGCGAGGCGGATGGGCATGGCCGTGGACACGGTCAAGAAGCAAGGCGGCGGCTACAACGCGCAGCGCATGGGCAAGCTCGAGAACGAGACGGACGAGCTGCAGCATAAGAAGGTAAACACGGAGGTGAAGAAGGCCATCATGCAAGGCCGGCTCGCGAAGAAGCTGACGCAGGCGCAGCTCGCGCAGCAGATCAACGAGAAGCCGCAGATCATTCAGGAGTACGAGAGCGGGAAGGCGATCCCGGACCAGAAGATTCTGTCGAAGCTGGAACGCATCCTCGGCGTGAAGTTGCGAGGGTTGAAGTGAGCGGCGCGACGGCGGCGGGCGGGACGGAGGGGCCCTGCCCGCCCCGGACGAGGCGGAGGTGGGCGAGACGCGACGGCGCGCGCGACTCTTTTGATACACTGAAGACGAATCAATCCAATCGTCGTCGTCGTCGCGACGTGGGCGCGATTCGCGCGGCAGAGCGTCGCCGGCGGCGCGCGCGTTCGCCGTAAAGAAAGCCCATCAAAGCTGACGAGGATAGTGTACCCGACCCGAGGATCTCACGTCTTCGCCCTCTCCGCTCGTTCGCTCCCAGAGCGCATGGCGCCGGCGGCACGCACCCCGCCACCGTCCGCCGCCGTCGCGCGCGTCGAGCCCGCGTCGTCCTCGCCCTCGCCCTCGCCCGAGACCCCGGAGCCGTACGAGGCGTTCAAGTTCGTCCAGTCCCTCGCGGACGACGTCCACGGAAGGCGCGCGTCGTTACAATCCGTCGGCCTCACCGGCGTCGCCGCGCTTCTCGGCAGCGCCGCGTGCACGGCCACGATCACCGCGTACGCGCGGTCGAGATCGAAGGCGGAGCGCGACCTCCCGCGCGGGACGCACTGGCGCGCGGCGGCGACCGCGTGCAGAGCGCTCGGCGTCGCGACGGTCTTCACCGGCGTCGCGGTGGGCGTCGTCTTCGGCGTCGCGACCGCGCGCGGGGTGGACTCCGCGGAGAGTTTGCGAGCGTCGTTGCGAGGCGCGACGAGGGACGCGATCGCGGTCGCGAACGCGGACGGGCTCAGGCGAGGAGGGAGGTAGCGGCAACGCGCGGGGATCGCCGCGGCGTCGGCAGGCGAGGGGGTCGAGCGTCGTCGAAGCGTTCGTTCGACGACGACGACGCGAACGATGGAGATTAACCTCGAGCCTCTGCTGAAGCTCGAGCAAGCGATGAAGAAGTGGAAGATCATGCACATCGAGGGTTTAAAACACCTGCGTCTGATCCCCGACCTGTTCGACGCCGCGACCGGGACGAAAGACGAGGACGCGAGCGAGCACCAGAACGGCGTCCTCGGCCGCGTGATGAACACCGCGCCGTCGCCGCGTCTGCGAGAGTTCGTGTTGAACGGGTTGCGGCACCCGAGCGAGGTCGAGGCGGCGCCGGAGAAGCTCACGGACGCGATCGAGGGCGTGCTCGCGGAGGCCGCGAAGGCGATTCACATCTACTTCGAGGCGGCGGACCTTCTGGACGAGTTTAAAGCCGCCGTCGCCGTCGACGCCGCGGAGGGCGGCGCCGCGGCTTTCGCGCCGGCGGACGCCCTTTTCCGCGACGCCGACGCCGACGCCGACGACGCCGACGCCGACGCCGACGCCGCGTCGGGCAGGAGGCACTGGATCGACGACGTCCCCGGGAGCGTCCTCCTCGCGCACGTGCCGTGGGGCGCGAATCGCACGATAGAGGAGTGGCTGTGGCTGTGCGTCGCGGTGCTCGAACAGATCGAGAGCGAGGTTGAGGTGAAGGAGGCGGTGGCGTCGTACCTGTCGCAGCAGCCGTTCGCGGGCGGCGACTCGCTCGAGGACGAGGGCGTCGCGGAGGCGCTCGAGCGAGGGAAGATAGAGGGGTGCGCGGAGGTGTGGGAGCTGGAGCCGTACTTAGATAACAAGCTGTTCGAGTCGATGATCGACGGCGGGGCGTCGCACGAGTGAGCGACGGCGGAGGGAGAGGCTAGGAGAGGAGGCGGCGCGCGAGCGAAATAAACTTTCGTCCCGTCGCTGCTGTGTCGTTCTCGCTCAACCCTAACTCGTGTCGTGGTCGCGTTCCTTCCCCGATACACCACCCCGCGCGACCTCTCTCCTCGCGGCATGGCTCGCATGAAGAAGAAGTCGAACCAACAGGCGTGCGCCGACGCGATGACGGACTCGCCGCCGTCGCCGCCCTCTTCCGACGCCGCCGCGGACGAGCCCGCGGAGATCAAGCGCACGCGCAGCTCCCCGCACGGCGGCTCCCCGCGCGTCGCCTTCGACGACGAAAAGGCCGCCGCCGCGAGAGAGCTCCGCGACGACACCCCGACGACCTCGGACGACGCGCCCTCGAGCCCGCGGAAGGGCTTCGTGAAAGCGAGCGAGCTCCTCGCCGCGGAGGCCGAAGGCGACGCCGGCGAGGTCCTCGAGGACGACGCCACGAAGCGCGCGGACGCCGCGGCGGCGGCCGCGAAGGAGGCCGACTCCGTCTTCGTCGTGACGCTCGCGCTCGCGTTCGCGCTCGTCTGGCTGTGCGTCCGACCGATGGTCAAGCTCGGGTGGCTCGTCGCGAGACCGTTTCTCGAGCCAGTCGCGAAAATTCTGACGAAGCCTTTCGGGGCGTTGGTCGCGTGAAAGACTCAGGAACGCGAGAACGAAACGATGTGATGTGATGCGACCGTACTGTGCGCGCATTCCGTGTCACTGATCGTCGATGCTATGCGTGCGCCGCGCGTTCTCTCGTCCTCGTCACCCTCGTCGTCGTCGTCGTCGTCGTCGTCGTCGTCGTCGTCCCTCCCGCCGTCGTCGTCGTCGACGTCGTCCGTCTCCGCGACCCATCTCGCGATCACCGCCTCGACCCTCGCGACGCCTGCGTTCCCCCTCTCGACCGGCTCGCTCGCCCGCGCGCGGTCGCGGGGACCTCTTCGTCGTCCTCGTCCCCGCTGTCGTCGATCTCGATCACGCGGCTCGCGCGCGCGCGCCCGGGCGGAGGCTTCGCCGGCGACTTCTTCGCCGGAGACTTTTTTGGTTTCTTCGCGGGCGACTTCTTCTTCGCCGCCGCCGGGGCCTTACGCTTCGCGCCGCGTCGGTTCGTAGTCGCGATCTCGGCGTCGTCCCCGGAGTCCTCGACGACGTCGTCGTCGTCGTCGTCGTCGGAGTGCTCATCGAATTCGAACTCGTCCGGGGTGTCCGCGGCGGCTCCGCGGCGGGACCGCGTCGCCGCCGCCGCCTTCGCCGCGCGCGTCGGCCTCGCGCCGCCGCGCTTGGGCGCGCTCATCGGGACGACGTCCTCGTCCCCAGAATCCTCGGAGTCGTCGATGACGTCGTCGTCGCCGGAGTCGCTGTCCGCGGCGGCCGCTTTCCCTCGGCCGCGGCCGCGGCCTCTGCCGGCGGCGCGCCCGCCACGTCCGCCGCGTCCGCCTCTCCCACCCGTCGACGACGCGGGCTGAAGGAACGCGTCGAGCGTGCCGCCTCCGCCGCCGCCTGACGACGCCGCCGCGGCGCTCCTCCTCCCGCGCGCGGGCGCGGCCGCCGCCGGGGGCGATTTCGCCGCGGGAGCGGCGTGCCGCGCGTCGTCATCGCGCGCGGTCCTCGCCGCCGGCGCGCTCGCGTCCTCGCCGAAATCTTCGTCGAGCGCTTCCTCGTTCATCGCCGCCGCGCCCGTCTGCATCATCCGCCGCGTCTTCTCTCTCTCCGCGGCGGCCGCCTCCATCGGCGTCGGCCCCGCGGGCGGCTCCGCGGCGCCCGCGCCCGCGGCCGCCGCCGCCGCCGCCGCCGCCGCCGCCGCCGCCGTGGGCGCGCTCCTCGCCAATCGCTGCTGCACCGCCGCCTCGACCCGACGCGCGGCGTCGTCCTCCATGAAACCGTCGTCGTCCTCGCCGATGCCGTCTTCTTCCGCGAGCGTCTGCGTCTCCTTCAGGCGCTGCTTCACGAGGTTCACGATGGCGCTCGCGTCGCGGTTCACGAAGTCGTCCAACGCGTTGGAGAGGTCGTTCTCGCTCAGGAGCTGCAAACCCGCGCTGAGGTTGTCGCTCACGAGCTTTTCGATCCTCTTCTGGTCCTGCACCGCGGGGTTGTTGATGAGCTCCTCGTCCTCGTCCTCGTCCGCGGCGCCCGGCCTCGACGGCTCGTTCTCGTCCTTCTTCCGCCTCGCCGCGGATTTAAAAAACTGAAGCAAGTCGTTCGGGTTCGCGACTTTTCCGACGAACTTTTGCCCGAACCTCTGCGCGTTTATCGTGCTAAACCCGCCGGTGTAGTCGACCCTAACGCGCACGAGCGGCAGCGGGATGTCCGCGCTCGGGACCTTCCGCTGCTTGAACGGCGCGCACGCGTCTTCGATCATGTCGTTGACTTGCTTCTCGAGCACGCCGTGGACCCACGCTTCGTGTTGCGCGCCGCCGCCGGCTCGGCCCTTCACGCCGCGCCGCGCGCCCGCGACGTCGCCGGGGTTCCAGTCCGGCCCGAGCCCGCCGTCCTCCGCGGACAGCTTCGCGCGATCGCTCAGGGAGAGTTGGACGTACTTGAACGGCCGCGGCGTCTCGAGCGGGATCGGCGTCGTGCGCCAAAACGGCGCGCCGTCCGGGTTGTCCGGATCCTTTCGGACTTCCAAGAGTAAAATCTGCTTCTTCTTCGCCTCGCCCTCGATGAGGCTCGTCACCACCGAGCTTCCGGGCTGCGAGATGCTAAAGTTGCCCGTGCAGTCCTCCGTGGGCTCGACGAGGCACTCGTGTTCGTGCCCCCAGACGACCAAGTCGAGCCAAGACGGGAGGTACCGCTCCGATATCGCGTTTTTCGGCGAGTGATGCACGCGGTTCTGATGGATCAGCATCGCGTTGAACCAAGACCCGACGCGCATGCCCTCTTTATCCTCCGGTCGCGCCCACTCCACGTTCCCTTTCACGCTGAACATCTGATGCAGCCGCGCGTCGCGTATGTACCCGAGGCCGTACAGCGCGATGCGCGTCTCGCCCTTCTGAAGAAGCACCGGCTTGATCTTAATCTTCCCCGTCCCCGACCCGCCGAGGGTGTGCTTGCCGAAGTAGTTCACGAGGTTGCACGCGGCGAGGACGTCGATCGCGCTGAGGTTCTCGCCCCCGGCGGGGTCGTCGTGGTTGCCTGTGGACGCGGAAGGGAGGAGGGGGGTGCCGGGCGCGTCGGTCGGGGAGGAGGAGCGACGAGCGAGTCGCGGAGGTTGGTTGGCACCCGCCCCGGTCGTCCCGACTCGAGCGCGGGGGGTCGAGACGCGCGCGCACCGTGAATCATGAACACGGGAAGGCCGACGTTGTAGTTGGGGTCCTCGTAGTTCACGACCCCGCGCCTGTGGAGCGGAACGAGGGGACGGGCGCGTCAGATCTGCTGGGCGGGGAGAGGGAGGGGCGATCGAATCTAGGCACCCGGGAGAAAAACCATCCATCGCGCGCGGGTCGCGCACCTCGGAAAGTTCACGGTCTGGTCGCTCAAGACCTCGATCTGCACCGGGTTGTCGTTCAGGCAGTACTCCCGAAGGATCTCCATCGTTCGAACCATCGTCTCCCTCGAGGGCTTGTTGATGTCGAACAGATCCCCGCCGAGGAAGACGCAGTCGACTTTCTGCTGTTTCGCTATTTCGAATATCTCCCTGAACGTGATGAACGCGTCGTCCTTGCGGACTTGATCCTTCTCGTGCACGCCGAGATGGTTGTCCGTCGCGATGAGGACCCTGAGGAGGTCCCGGTCATCGGAGTCCGCCATCTTGAGGGGTCGTGCGGCCGCGCGAACCGAGCTGAACGTCTCGACCCGCGTTTTTTTTTCACCACTCGCAGTCCTGTCAAGTTTCGTCGCGAGTGAAGAATCCGACGAGGCGTCGCTCCGACACTACGCGGCGCACGAGGCGCACGATTCGCACGACGACGATGCGTCACACATCGCGACATCGATTCTAGAGAGCTCGAGGGATGTCGCGACGCGAGCGCGACCGAGAAGAGCGACGACCCCTGGACCCGTGGAACGACTCGGACTCCGAGCGCTCGGACGACCGCGCGCGTCTCGTCAGCATCTCCCGCGACGACGACGACGACGACGAGACGCGACCGACGTCCCGCGACGACGACGACGAGACGCGACCGACGTCGTCGTGGGAGATCTTATCGAAACACCGCGGCGTCATGGGCGTGTTCTGCTTCGCGTCCGTCGTGAGCACCGCGTCGACGTCCGTGCCGTTCCCGTTCCTCGGGAACGACTTCCGACGCGCGGGGCTGCCGCCGTTCCTCGTCGGCGTCGTCTTCTCCGCGCTCCCCGCGGGCGTCCTCGTCGCGTCGCCGTTCGCGCAGCGGCTCTCGTGGCGCTTCGGCGCGAAGCGATGCGTCGTGTGCGGCCTCCTCGCGCAGGCCGCCGCGGTCGCGCTGTGCGTCTTGGGAGGCGAGTCCGGGTACGTCGTATGGGGGGTCATGCGTCTCCTTCAGGGAATGGCCATCGCGCTGGAGAGCGTCACGATGCTGTGCGTCGTCACGAGAGCCGTCCCGGACGCGGTGTCGATAGCCGCCGGGTTGCAGGAAGTCAGCGCCGGGTTCGGGACGCTGATAGGGCCCATCATCGGCGGGTACCTGTACGACGCGGGCGGGTCGTCCCCAACCTTGCCTCTGCTCGTCAACGCCGCGCTCGTCCTCCTCGCCGCGCCGGTCGTGTCCAGGGCGTTGGAGACGGTGCGAAACGTCGACGCGGAGGCGCCGAGGGAGGACGAGGAGAAGCCGAAGTTTAGACGCTTACTCGCGAACCCGACGTTCGTCGCAATCGCGACCGCGGCGCTGGTGATATCCACGTCCTTCGGCGGGATTCCCACGACGTTGCCGTTGCATCTGCGCAAGACGCTGAACCTATCCGCGTCGAACATCGGCGTCGTGTACGCCATCTTAGCGGGTCTGTACGCGGTCATAACCCCGATCGTGGGGATGATATCGCACGACAGTCTCGTCGGCGACGTCGCGCTCGCCGTCGTCGGGATGGGGTGCATGTCTATCGCGCACCTCTTGTTCGGTCCGAGCGCGTTGCTTCGCGAATCGTCCGAGGTGAGCGACGTCGCGCGTTGGAATCTCAACGTGCTCGCCGCGTCGTGCGTGTACGGCCTCGGATCCGCGCTCGCGTTCGTGCCGCTGCTGCCGCTGCTCCAGGCCGCGGTGAAGCGCGAGGGTCCGATGTACGTGGACATGGTGAACGGCGTCTTCGTGTCGCTGTACTTCTCCGGGGAGCTTCTCGGGCAGCTCTTCGGCGCGAGTCTCGCGTCTGCGTTGGGGTACCCGGGAGCGGGGACGCTCTGGGCGCTCGCGCTGCTCGTCGTCGCCGGGATTTTGATCGTCGTCGAGGGCGCGCACGCGGCGCTGAGCGGGTGGTGGCACAGAAGAGAGGAACGCGCGGAGGACGAGGACGAGGAGGCGGGACTGGACGGGTTAGAAGAGGCGCTGTTGCTCGACGACAGCGACAGCGACGGAATGGAGTAGAAGCGCGCGCGTTAGCAGCTTTGGCGTTCGCATTAGACGCTCGGTAAGTAGCGCGACGCCGTCCATCACCAGTCCTCGATCCTCTCGATGCTGTACGTCGTCGACTTCACGCCCTGGTCGTCCGGCAGCGGCGCGCCCTCCCGAACGTGCTGCAGCGCGCCCTTCATCTTCCCCACCGCGGCGCACGCCCGCTGCAGCTTCTCCGCGTTCTTCTTCAGCGCTTCCACCTCCGCGTCCTCCGCGCTCTCGGCGCCGCCGTCGCTCTCCCCGCCCTTCGACGACGTCGCCATCGCGAGCGAGCTGAAGTGCGAGTCGATGATCCCGTTCGTCCACGTCACGATCGACGTCATCGTCGGCATCGCGACGAGCTGGTCGATCTCCGGGTCGATCGGCCCGTCGTCGCCCTCGCCGGCGTAGACGGCGAGCCACTTTGAAAGGTACGCGACGAGCTTCGTCGCCGCGGACATCGGCAGCCCCAAGAGCGTCCTCGCCGCGGTCACGGAATCGAGCGCGTAGCTCACGACGAAGTGAAGCGCGCACGCGTACGGCGTCTCCGGGAACGCCTCCACGGAGGCGGTGCACACGCGCGCGCGCGCGAGCGACGCCTTCGCGCGATGTTCCTTCTCCGCGTACGTGCCGTGTTTTTGTTTCGTCTCTCGCCTCTCCTTCTCCGCGCGTTCCGCATCCCTGACCGCGAGTTTCGCGATCTTGACGTGCCTCGCCTTCACCGCGGCGAGCGCCTCCGCCGAGAACGACGGCCCGTCGCAGTCGGGTAAGATGGCGTCCAGCGCGCGTCGGATGTCGAGCGGATCGTACTCGATCGCCTGGACGTAAAACTTTTCGAGGTCCAACGCGCGGTCGTTCTCGATGTACGCCCTGACGAGCTGCGGCGCCGCCGCGGAGCCGGTGACGAATCCTCGCCCGATGACGCCCCTAAGGAGCTCCCACAGTTTGTTCTTCACGCACCCGCGGATGACCGCGTCCAACGCGAGCGGCGCGAACATCTCGTCGCCGTTTAAGAACGGGTCGATCGCTTTCAACGCGGCGTCCTCGTCGAGCGGGGCGTCGCCGTCGAAGAGTTCGATCGTCTCGATCGCCATCCTCTCGCTCTTCTCGAAGCCGTCGTTCCACCAGTCGCTCTCTCTCGGGTCCCCGAGGAACGTCAAGGGTTCGTTCGCTTTCTTACGCGGGATCTGATCTTCGGTCGGCATCTTCGGCTTGTAAATACCGTACTGCGCCGGCTTGTTCGCGGCTTTGAAGCCCTCCTTCCCGAGGAGAATCCTCGCCGGCTCGCCGCGCTCGTCGGCGCACAGCTTCCCCATGACCGCAAGGAGGCTCAACTTCGGCGGGGTATCCATCTCGGACAGGATGACCTCGCCCGCGTGGCACGTGATGATCGTTCGAGACGCGCGGTCGCCGTCGTCGGGGAGGACGATCGCGGCGACGCCGTCATCCGCGCCGCCGCCGCCGCCGCCGCCGCCGCCGCCGCCGACGTCGTCGACGCTCTGCACCGCGCCGTACTTCGCGTCCACGATCGCGAGCCGCGCGCCGCCGTCGCTCCCGGGCGCGCCGACGATCGCGAGGAGGAAGTACCCGCCGCCCATCGCCGCGAGCGTCGCGGCGGGGAGCGCGTCGGTAGAGCTCGTGTTCGTCGTCTCCCGCCCCGAGCGTTTGCCTTTTCCGCTCTTATTCAGCGAGAGGTTTTCCATGGAAGGCGTGCCCGCGCCGGCGGCGATCTGAAGTTTCCTCGTCGGCACCCCGGGCTCGTCCCATAAGCCCTTGTCTTCCGGATGTTTCGGCGTCGCCTTAGGGTCGTACGCGCACCACTCGTCGTTCGACCAAAACATGCACAGGTGGTCGTCGTCCGCGGCGGCGGCGACGACGCGCGCGCCGTCGTCGTTCCCGTGCCCCGGCTCTATGACGACCTCCCACACCGTCTCGACGCTCCTGCCGCTGTGCTCGCCGCCCTTGGCGCGGTACAGCGCCGCGACGCGGTTCCCGCCGCCGCCGGTGCCGCCGCGGCCGGAAGCGGCGTCGGACGTCACGACGAGGACGCCGCCGCCGCCCGTCGGCGACGCCGCGGACGCCGCCTCCACGACGCGTCTCCGCTTCTCGTCCGCGCCGCCGGTCGCGCCGGGCGCGGCCGCGAGCTTCCTCGCGTCGGGACCGAACCATCGAACGCCGCCGTGGCCGTCCACGGCGAGGACGCCGCCGCCTTCCGCGCGATCGTCGCCCTCGCCCACGGGCACGAGCGCGGCGACGCCGTCCGGTAACCGCGTCGAGCCCCCGCCCACGGCGGCGTCGAGGCTCGCCGCGGGATCGTCCTTCGTCCACGCGACGAGCGCGGGATCTTCCCTCCCGCCCGGGGGCAGAATCGCCGCGAAGTACATCCCGCTCCCGGCGTCGTACGTCGCCGGCGCCGCGAAGCCGTGGCCTCGGCCGACCGCCCACGACCGCGCGCGCGTCTGCGTCTCGCGATCGTGCACGTGCACGCCGTCGCCCTGCACCGTGGCCGCCGCGCCCCCGGGGGCGGCGCACGCGCCGAGGACCGCGGTGCCGTGCCTGCCGAGGACCACGGTCGAGGAGTCCGCGTTGCCATCGAGGACGCCCATGATGGGTGCGCCGGAGGCGTGTGACGCGCGACGCTGCCCCGTTCGATGTGGCGGCTACGGCGAAGCGGCGAATCCCTGGCGTTCAACGACCTGCACCTGCTCGCTGCGCCGCCTTCAGTCAAAATATGTTCATCGGTAAGTTGAAAGGGAACGCCATCAAATGTTGAAACCGAATGGTGGGTGAAAAACGTTACAATCAAGTGTGAACGCGACTCAGGTCGAATTTCGTCTCAACTTGAGGCGAACTGCAGGGGTGTTGAGCGCGAGCGAATTGCCGTCTCGACGCCGCCGAGGTCCCATTCCCTGGCGCGCGAGGCGCACGGGCGACGGTCGCACCTCACCGAGAGTGAGCGAAGGAGAGAAGCGGTCGCGTTCGATCGATCGTCGGCGGGCGACGTCCGCGCGAGACCGGTCGCGACTCCCGATCGAGGCGAATCGTCGTCGGTGGCGGAAAATAGGCGCGGCCTCCTCGCGATTCACCATCGGCCGCGGTTCGTCGTCGTTCTAAGAGACGCGCGCGGGGGGTCGAGGCGTGAGACCGTCCGCGCACGATGTCGTCCATGTCATCGCTCGGATCCCAGCGCCGGCTGAAGCCGGAGAGCAGCATGATGGGCTCGGCGTCGACGTATATGTTCCAGAAGAACCTCAAAGACATGATCACGGCGATACGCGCGCAAAAGGGCGACGGCAGCCAGAAGAACTTCATCAACAAGTGCCTCCAGGACATTCGCACGGAGGTGCGCCGCTGTCAACTCCGGATCGACCCCGTTTCGACCCTCCCCGCGCGGCGCGGTCCCCCGCTCGTCGTTCGATCGCGCGATCTGACCCGGTCCGAACCCCTCTCGCCAATTCCAACTCCAATCCCAGATCGTGAGCCCGGACGTTCGCACGAAAGCCGTCGCGCTCGAGAAAGCGACGTACCTCCACACCCTGGGGTTCAACATGAACTGGGCGTCGTTCCACGTCGTCGAGCTCATGAGCGTCAGCGTGAACGTGAAGTACAAGCGCGTCGGGTACCTCGCCGCGACGCAATCGTTCGGCGACGACACCGACGTCGTGCTGTTGATTCCAAACTTACTGAAGAAGGATCTCGCGTCGCCGAACCCGGCGGAGGCGGCGCTCGCGATCTCGTGCCTCGGAAACATCGTGACCCCGGAGCTGTCGCAGACCCTCGTCGCGGACGTGTACTCGTTGCTGAACAACCATAAGCCGGATCTGCGCCGACGCGCGTGCTTGTGTCTGTACAAGTGTTTCCTGCGGTACCCCGAGGCGCTGCGGCCGTCGTTCGCGCGTCTCACCGAGTGCTTGGAAGACGACGACCAGTCCGTGGTCCAGGCCGCGGTGACCGTCCTCTCCGAGCTCGCGATGCACAACCCGAAGACGTACCTGCCGCTCGCGCCGAAGTTTTACAAGCTGCTCACTACGTCGAGCAGCAACTGGATGACGATCAAGCTCGTGAAGGTTTTCGGAGCGCTCACGCCGCTCGAGCCGCGACTCGCGAAGAAGCTCGTCGGGCCGCTCTCGGAGATCTTAGAGACGACCTCCGCGAAGTCGCTGATGTACGAGTGCATCCGCACCGTCGTCGGCGGGATGACGACCCAGGAGAAGATCGTGCGACAGGCGGTGGACAAGCTCAAGGACATGCTCGACGACCAAGACCCGAACATCAAATATCTCGCATTGCACGCGCTGACGTTTCTCCTCGAGACGCACCCGCGGACTGTCGCGGAGCACAAAGGGAACATCTTCGGCTGCGTCGAGCACGAGGACAGCAACATCCAGTACTGCGCGCTGAAGATCGTCCGAGGGTTAGTCACGAAGAAGACGTTGATGGACACGACGGCGCATCTCATGGGCGCCATGGGCCGCGCGGAGCAGCGGTTCCGCGACGAGCTCGTGTGGTCCGTCGTGCACGTGTGCATGAACGACCGGTACGCGCTCGTGACGGATTTCGTGTGGTATCTCACCGTCCTCGCGGACTTGGTGCAGGTCCCCGCGTCGTGCCACGGCGGATTAGTCGGCGAGCAGCTCATCGACATTTGCCTGCGCGTCGAGGTGGTGAGAGAGTCCGCGGTTGCGATCCTCAAGCCGCTTCTGTTGGACGGCTCCTTGCTCGAGAGCACGCCCGCGAACAAGACCGTCCCGGAGGCGCTGAAGTCGATCGCATGGATCATCGGCGAGTACGCGTGCTTCGTCACGGACCACGCGGAGGTTATCAAAGCGCTGTCGAACCCTTCGGTGACGAATCTCCCCGCGCACGCGCAAGCTGTGTACGTCCAGTCGCTTCTGAAGGTGTACGCGTCCGCGGTGGCGATGCACGCGATTCGCGCGCGGCCGCCGCCGCAGCCGCCCGCCGCGGTGCTCGCGCCGCACGAGCTCGTCGTCGGCGTGGAGGTGCCTTCCTCGGTCGGGGGCGACGACGCCGTGCCGGTGGCGGAGGAGGACGCGGAGGCGAAAGCCGACGCGGCGAAGGCGGCGGCGGCGGCGCGCGACGCCGCGGCGAAGGCGTACGCGGACCCGGAGATCCCCGAGGCGAAGCTCGTGCCGATGACCGCGGAGCTGACGGCGATGTGCGAGATGATTCAAGAGAACCTCAAGCCGTTCAAGAACAGCTTGCACTTGGAAGTGAGAGAGCGTTCGTGCCAGCTGTCGACGATTTTGGAGCTCGCGAGCTCCGCGGAGGACGCGACCCCCGGGCGAGGGACCGCGATCATGGAGCAGTTCTCGCTCGCGCTCTCGGAGGAGATCCAGCCGGTGTCGCACAGGGCGCAGAAGAAGGTCGAAGCTCCCGCGGCGTTAGGGCTATCCGCGCCTCTTTCCAAGGAGTGGGACGGGCTCCTCCTCAGCAGCGACGACGAGGACGACGAGGACGGCGGCGCGGAGGGGCGGAAGAAACGGAGCAAAGGGTCCAAGTCGAAGCCGGTCACGGATCTGTTCACCGCGCGGAAGACGAAGGAGCAAATCGCGCGCGAGGAGAAAGACGCGAGGAAGATGCTCAAGTCGCACCGGGAGAAACAGAGCATGTACTACCTCGGCGACGACGCCTCCGGGGAGAAGAAAAAGAAGGGGAAAAAGAACCGGAAAGGCGCGGCGCCAGAGGTGGAGGCCGCGCCGGAGCCGGAGCTCACGGAGTACATGAAGCAGAGCTACGCCGGGAACGCGTCGCGGCCGGTGATCAAGGGCGAGGACGACGACTCGAGCGAGGAAGAGTACGCGAGCGAGTACCAAGACGCGGGCGCGGCGGCGCGGTACGCGCCCAAAGTTTCCGCGAGCGACATGCACGCCGGTCTCGGGACGTACGACCCGCTCGCGCCGCTCGCGAGAGGGGAGGACATGCCGACGGTGGAGGCGTACCCGACGTATGATCCGTACGAGAACGAGGGCGGCGGTCGGTCCGCGTTTCAAGTCCCGGAGCGACGGGAGCGGAAGCACAAGTCGGAGAGGAAGAAGGAAAAGGAGAAGGAGAAAAAGGCGAAGGCGAAAAAGGCTGCGAAAAAGGCGGCGAAGAAGGAGAAAGAAGCCGCCGGAGAGGACGCTTCCGAGGACAAGAAGGGCTCCGGCAAGGAGAAAAAGGAGAAGAAGTCTAAATCGTCTAAGGCGGACAAGGTGACGGAGAAATTGTCGAAAGCGTCGATCGATTGACGCGTTGAATAAACATACTTACACGAACCACTAAAACCCACTAATCCTTCATAATCGACTTCAAAGCCGCGGAAGCAACGACGGACAGCGTGACGTGCCCGATCGCGACGTTGTTCTTGTCCAACACCTCCACGCGCTTGTCGAGCAAGTCGCCCTCCAACAAGTCAGCGAGCTTGACCTCGCAGAAGCCGATGTCCTCGAAGTCGATCCCGTTGTCGTCGCTCACGAGGCAAAACGGGATCGTGGACTCGTCCTCGTTGTGCCCGCGTAAAACGCTCGCGAGCGCCTTCCGTAACCCCGCGTCCTTCGTGGAAAACGCCCTCGTGTACGCAAAGTCCAAGACCTGTCCCGTCTTTTTCACCGGCTTCGTCTGCTGCTGGTCGTCCCTGTGGAACTTGGGCATGAACTCGAACAGCATGAACATCTGCCTCACGCGGTGGTCGTGGAACAACGCGCTCCCGAGCTCGAGCTGGCCGATGGACACGACCACGTTATCCCGCGCGCCCGCCGCGTCCGCGGCTCGCCCGCCGCCGGCGACGGAAGTCTGTTCCTTCCACCCGGGCGCGTCCACGGAGTCGTCGTACCTCCGGCTCCCGGGCTTCCCCCCCGTCCCGAGCCGCGCGAGCGACGTGCTCGCCGGCGACGACGGCGTCACCTTGCCGATCGCGCCCCGGTCCTCTTCGATGTCAAACTCCCCTCTGGTGCCGACGTACGGCGCGGACACCGCCGCGGCGCCGCGCGCCGGCGGCGGGAGCTCATACTTCGACGTCGTCGAGGGATCGTGCGACGGGTCCTTCCACGACACGCTGACGTACACCGTGCCCCTCTTCTCCCGAGTCTGCGAGAACAGCGGATACGCGCCCTGCACGGGAAGACCCTTCGCTAACGGCCCGAGGTCCACGCGCGCGATGCCGATGACGCCCGCGCCTTCCAAGTCCATGTCCGCGTCGTCGAACGCGATCACCTCCATCGCAGATCGCTCCAATCGAGTTTCGAGGTCCGTCGTGCGCACGAGCGGGAACTCGTGAACGTCGTTGAAGTCCGGGTTGGAGCCTCGGCCGTAGATGGTGTCGTGCCCGGCGAGGCCGGGGAAGGTGTAGCTGCAGTACGGCACCATCGCGCCGGGCTCTCCCGTGCGCGGCACCAGTTCTCTGCAGCAAGACAGCTCGATCTTCATGAGCGTAGACGGCGTCCGCGAGGACGCGTTCCGCGCGGCGGCGAACGCGGCCGCGATCGGATCGCTCGCGTCGACGACTTGCGGCAAAGCCGGGCGCATGGAGTACTCCTTCAGCGCGGCGTGGATGCTCTTGCGCATGAACGCGGCGTACCGCAGACGCGCTATGATCTCCCCGGACCTCCCGACGACGTCGCAGAAGTGCACCGGCGGCTGCTTCGGGTCGTGCCCTGCGCGCGCGTCGTCGAGGACGCGCTTCAAGTTCACGCGCGCCACCCCGAGCGTCGCGAAGTCCATCCCGAGGCTCTTGTTGAGCTCCACGGGTAGGTGCTTCGTGTCGAGGTACTCCAGGAAGAACGCGTCCGCCTTGACGATGTACTGCAGCGTGTGGTCCACGGTCACGTTCAGGCCGTTCTGCACCGCCGTCGCTTGCGTCTCGTGCTCGAAGAAATCCACCGTCATGAACGTCGCCGGGTTCGCCTCGTCCACGGCGTCCTTCTCGATGTCCACGCCGAGGAGGCGGAGTTCGAAGATGTTCTCCCCGAGCGCGAGGTCGTCCATGTCCTCTTCGTCCGCCTTGGAGATGTTCTTGAGCCCGTTCACGCTCGCGCGCATCGTCTGCGGCGCCGGCTCGTCCGCGACGGAACCGCCGGAGAGGACGCGTCGGAGCTGCGCCTCGAGCTTGTGAATCTTCTTCTGCCGGCGCTCGAGTTCCGCCTCGTGCGCTTGCACGCGCCTGTACAGATCCTCGTTGAGTTTGTCCGCGCGCGCCTTCTCTTCCGCGAGCGCGACGCGCAAGTCCGCGACTTGCGCCTCCTCCAGTCGAAGCATCTTCTGCGCCTTGTGCATCTCCTCGACTTGGTCCGAGTACGTCTCGCGCAATCCGCGGAGCTCCGCGCGCAAGGAACCTTCGTCGAGCTTGTCGTCCGCGACGACGACCGCGGAGCCCTTCGCCGCGTCCATGAGCCGGTTCGCGTTCCCCATCTCCATGAAGATGCGAATCTTATCGTTGGCCGCCTCGAGCTCGACTTCCATTCGGGATAAGTCCACGCGGAGACGGTCGCGGTCCATCTTCGTCAGCTTCGCGTCTTCGAGACCGCCGCCGCCGAGGGACGCGAGCGTCCTCTTCAGGTCCGCCTCGCGCAACTCCGCAGCCGCGCGCTCGCGCTGCGCCTCGACCATGAGCGAGCGAAGCCTGCGCGCTTCGGACTGCGCCTCCGACGGCGCGTTCATCGCCGCCGCGAGCAGGGAGTGGTTCTCCTTCTCGAGCGCGAGGCGTTCTTTCCTCGCTTGTTCGAGCATCGGTTCAATCTCTCGCGCCGTCTCGAGCTCCATCGCGAGCCGCTTTTCCTCCGCGGAGAGCTTCAGGTTCTCCTTGCGCTCCGCGTTCAGACGCTTGTGCGTGTCGTCGAGCTGCTGAAGCACCCTCGTGTGGTTCGACTTCATCGTCCCGAGCGCGGTCTGCGCCTCGTGGTACCGCTTTTGGAGCACGCCCGCGCGTTCCCACGCGGATTTGATCTCCCCGTGGAGCTCGCTCGCGGTGTACGACGTCTCGTTCCCTTCGCCGCCGCTCGGGAACGGGTACTGCGGCACGTTCGTCTCTCTCTCTCGCTTGAGCGACGCCTCGAGCTCGTCGCACAGCGCCTTGCTGTCCCGGAGCTGCTGTCGGAGGTACGCAACCTCGGACGCGGCTTCGCGCAAGTTCGCGAGCTCCGCGGGATCGCCGCCGCCGCCGCCGTACGACCCGGGGGTCATCACCGCGACCGCGTTGGACGGCCCAGACGGCGTCGCGACGCGCTTGATCTCGGACATCCCGAGAATCTGGAACAGTTCAGGGAGCGTGACGCGCCCGACGTTCTCCGCGTCCGCGGCGCGCAGGTGGTGCACGAGCTGGCGAAGGTGCGACGTCGTCAGCGACGGCACGAGCGACCGGAGCATCGACAACGCCTCGTGGTGGGAGATGTACCCGGTCCTTCCCTTGTCGTGCTTCCCGAACGCGACGGAGAGGTTCACGCCGCCGATCGCGAGTTTTTGCTTGATCGTCTTGAGGACGGCCGACATCTCGGACTCGTTCGGGGCGGCGTGCTTCGCCTCCGCGATCGCTTCTTTGACGCCGTCGCAAAACTCCGCGAAGGACACTTCGCCGTCGCTGTTCAAGTCGAGGAGCATGCGGAAGTACTGCACGTCCCCCGCGGACGCGTCCGGAAGGATCGCGCGAAGGATGTTCGTCACCTCCGCGCGGTTCAGCGACCCTTGCTTGTCGCGGTCGAACGTGTCGAACACGTCCTTGAGCCTCTTCTGCTGCGTCTTGAGATACCCGTCGAGGCCTTGAATGAACCGGTCCTCTTGCGAGCGCTCGAACGGGACGAGTCTCCCGCCTTGCATCCTCCCCGCGAGCTTCGGGAGCTTACCCGTCGCGTGCGTGTACACGCGCATCGTGTGCCGGTCGATGAGGTAGCTGTGCCCGTTCAAGAGCGTCTCTTCGAGGTACCACTCGTCCGCGGCGCCCTGACGCGGCTGCGGCACGCCCTGGCTCGGAGAGACGCCATCCGCGGCGACGACGTGGACGTCGAGCACCCTGAGCGCGTGCGCCATGTCCTCGTACGCGACGCTTCCTAGGTTATCGAGGTCGAGCTGGCGGAGGAACGTGATCACGTACCGACGCGCTTGCGCGGACGCGTTCGGGGTGAACCGCTTCACCAGGTCGAGCAGCCGCGGGTACGACAACGCGCCGCCGCCGAACCCGGCGCGGACGTCCCTCTGGTTGCCTCTGACGACGTTCTTGAACTCTTGCAGCGCGCGCTCGACGTCCATGTTCGCGCGTTCCGCGGTCGCCTGGCTCGCGCTGATGATGTCTTTGATGCACGCGACGAGCTCGGGGTACGCGACGCGCCCGTCCGAGTTGGCGTCCACGAGCGTCCGGAAAAAGTGCACGTCCGCGCTCGACGCGCCGACGATGAGTTTTTGTAACATGCTCTCGAGCTCGTTCATCGTCAGGCTGCCAGTCTTGGAGCCGTCGTGCGCGTCGAAGATGTCCTTCAAGCGCGCTTGTTCGCGCTTCAGCGTCGCGTCCATGGTCCCGACCAAGTCCGCGGACGTCGGCGGGCGCGTCACGACGCCGCCGGCGAGCTTCCCGAGAGGCCGTAAAACCTCGTTCGGGGACGACAACGCGTTGTACACGTAATTCGTCTTCTTGTCGACCAAGTACGTCCCGCCCTGCACAATCTGCTCCGTGAGGACGAGTTGCTCGGGGGCTGCCGCGTTCGTCGCCATCGGCCGCGCGAACGTCACCGAGTTGGTCGACGGCGTACCCGGCGCGGACGCGAACGCGATCTTCACCGCGCGCAGCGCCTGTCTCAACTCCGCGAGGGAAATCTTCCCGTCGCCGTCCATGTCGAGCTTCGTGACGTGCGCGAGTAGGAAGCGCTTGTCTTGCGTGGTGAGGCGCGGGACGAGCTTCGTGAACATCGCGAGGAGCTCGTTCTGGTCGAGCTTCCCGTCGCGGTCCTTGTCGAAGTGCGCGAACACGACGGCGACGGTGGTGTTTTTGCTCGAGATGTAATCCTTCACCTTCTTGACGAGGTCGCTCAGCTCCGCGGAGGCGCCGGCGGCGGAGGCTTTCTGCCCGATCAAGATGCACTGCTTCAGAGATTCGACCATCTCCGGGTACGTCACCTTCCCGTCGCCGTTGATGTCGAGCATCGCCTGGAAGTACTTCTGCTGGCTCGGCTTCGCGCCGCCCATCACGGCTTGAAGGAACCTTCCGAGCTCCGACGCGGAGAGGACGCCGGAGTCGTTCGCGTCGAACGAGTCGAACGCCTCCTTCAAGTGCACGCGCTCGCGCTTCAAGTAAGAATCCAGCGCCTTGAACAGGTCATCCGCCTGCGGCGGCGCGTGCAGTTGCCCGTTGACGAGCCTGCCGACCGGCGACGGCCAATCCTTCGCCGTCGCGGGCTTCGAGTACACCTTGAGCGTCTGACGGTCGAGGAGGTACGGCGTGCCGTTGCTGACGAAGTGTTCGAGCACCCACTCGCCGTCCGTCCCAGCCGACAAGGACGCGCCGCCGGCTTTCATCCCGGGCACCTTGCCGCCCGCGGCGTGTAAAAGCCGGCGGAGCTCGTCGCGTTCCGCCGCGAGCGACGCGGTTCGGACGCGTTCGAGGCGAAGCGCCTCCGCGGTGGCGCCATCCTCGCTCGCGCGTCGCTTGCTGAACGACGGCGCCTCCTGCCTCTTCGGCGTCGTGGACGCGCGCGATTGCACCGGCGGCGGTCGCGCCCGCGCCGCTCGAAGCGCGTCGTCGAGCTTCGCTTTGTACTCCTTGCACAAGTTCTTAAAGTGCAACCCGCGCTCGTGCTCGCGCGTGAGTTTGCGCGTTAAATCCCGCGCCTCCTCCTCGAGCTCCGCGACTTTCTGCTCCGCGGAGAACAGCCGCGAGGAGGTGGGGCCGCCCGGGGTGCCGCCGCCGGTCGCGCGCTTGCTCGATAACGCGATCGTCGCGCGCTTCGCGGCTTCCTCCGCGCGCGCGAGCCGAGCGACGGTTTGCTTGAATTTCACATCGCGCTCGACCGCTTCCTTCTTCAGGCGGCGATTCTCTTGCTCGAGCGCGAGGAACTTCTCCTCTTCTACCATCCCGTTCTGCGATTGGACCTGCGCGTTCGCGTGATGTGAGGGGAACGGCGTCAAGACGCGTTCGAGTTCGCGGGATACGCCGCGCGTCGACGAAGACGGACGCGCGTCGGGACGGGGCGCGAAGAGGGGAAACAGCCAACGATGCGATTCATCCCGCGACGCCGACGCGAAGGACCGAGCGCGCGCGCGCGATGCGCACCTTCGCCGCGCGGGGGGTCGTCTTCTCCTTCACCGGAGTGTACTGGCGAGAGGACACGAGCGACTCGGTATCCGCTTCTTCGTACGTCATCGCGCTCGCGGGTCCACGCGCGGCCTCCTCACGCTCGGACGTCGTCGCGATGTGCCCTCTCTCGTTTTCGACGACGCGCGCGCACTTCCCCCTCGTTCGTGGAAAACGCGGCGCTCCGCTCTGTGCGCCGTTTAGGTATCACCGCCGCGGTCGATGCGCGACTGGTGTGCTGCTGCGGTCGGCACGCCGCGAACAATGCCGCGCGCGCGGAGGGGTCGCGCGTTATCGCGCCGTCCCCGGTCGCGGTGGGGACGGTCGTCGGTCCTTCCAACGGCTTTCTGTGATTTTTCGTTCGATTTTTCGTCTCCTTGTCGAAAGCGTTTTTTCCTCCGCGAGCCGCTCGCGTCGCCGCTCGCGAGGCGGACCGTCTCGCACTTCACCGACCCTCGCCGTGCGAGCACGCATCGTCGTTCACGCGCGAACGCCCTCCGCGCGGACATACTCGCCTCTCCGCGCGTCTCTCTCCTCGCATCGCGACCTACGAAAATGGGCGCGCTCACGTTCGCGCAATCCGGTGGCGCGGTGCATCCCACCCTGGACGACGTCGCCGAGCTCGCGCTCGAGTACGGGTACGAGAAGAAGCCGCCGCGGCCGTCGCAATCGAAACCGTCGCAGCGCGCGGACATGGCCGGGTTCTTCACCGAGTACGGTGTGAAAGCGTTCTCGCCGTGGAGGGAGATGTTCGTCAGGGCGCCGATGCTCCCCCCGGACGAGCACAGGGCCGCGGTCGAGAAGGTGCGCGAGCGTTTTCCTCCGCCCGCGATTGAATTTGATTTGATGTCGTCGACGGAGCGGTCCCGTCGCGCGCGACTTCATCCCGTGCCTCCTCGATGCGCGCGCTTTCACGACGTATTCTCACTAAAATTTTTCGCGTTAACGCATTCAGGCCGAGAAAGAGGTCGAAGAAGTGGTCATCCCCGACGTCACGGACGAGGAATACGAAGAGGCCGCCAAAGAATTCGACGCCGTCGAGAAGAAGTGGAAGCTCTTCAAAAAGTATGCGCGCGTCGAGTCTACGCGTTCCTACGCGCGTTTCTACCACACTCCGTGGACGACGACTCGGTCGTTCTAATCGCGTTCGTTACTAAACTCCTACATCTCATCTTCACGCAGACCCGGCGGCGCCGCGGTCAAGTCCGACTTGTACTACAGCTCCACGGGCGCGAAATCGCAAGTCGAAAAAGGCGACTGCACCGAGGAAGAGCCGCAGTGGGACGAGAAAGGCGCGATCGACTACGCCGGTAAGCTCGTGTGGGGCGGGTACAAGCAGCACCAGGGGAAGACGACCGCGGAGGCGAAGGCGATCTTCGTCAAGCTCCTGAGGGACGCGCAGGCGGACAAGAAGAACAACTTCTTCTGACGACCGCGCGGCTCCCGTCGCGATCACGCCTTGCGCGACATCGTTCGCTGCTTCGTCGCGACCTTGACGACCTTCTCCTCGACCTGCGAGAGCGACGACGATAAGTTAATACATGTACACAGAAACAAGGTCCGTGGTGGATTGTTGCGTGGAGAAATGAGACGAAAGAAGGAAACACGCACCTTGAGCCCTTTCCGTCGCCGCGTCGCGTCCACGAGCTTCCGCGCGATGTTCGGCCCGGCGTCGCCGTCTTCGCCAAACTCCTCTCTTTCATCCTCCGTCTTCGGCGTCGTTCTAATCGGGTCCACGTCCAGGTGCTCCCAGTGGGATAACATCAGCTGCGCGTTCGACGCCCCGGAGCTGCTGTGCCGTAACTCGTCCGCGAACCCGAACGACGTCGCGACGGGGAGGTAGCTGTGGATGATGAACACCCCGGTGCCCTCTCGGATGCTCTCCGAAATAATTTTCGCGCGGCGCTTCCCGAGGACGGAGTACGTCCCCCCCAACGCCTCCGACGTCGTCGTGATCACGGACAGATACATCGCCTCCACGAGCCGCGGACTCGCTTTCAGAACGCTCTGTCGAATCGCGTCCCGCGTCGCGGCGATGACCTGCCCCGAGAACGGACCGTACTGATCCTCCCCCGCGCCGTCGTCCGAGTCCTCGCCGCGGTCCGGATCGATTTTCGAAAACGCCTCCAGGACGACGTTCACGCCGAACAACGGCTCTTCGCACAGCGGTCCGCGCTCGGTCGCCATCTGAAACCCGGTCAGCGCGTTTCCCTCGATCGCGGCGACCGTCGCGGGATCGGAGAAGTTCACCAGCCCGCACTTGCTCCCGCTCGACGTCGCGCTCGACGGCGTCGACTCGAACCCGAACGCCCCGCCGACGACCGGCTTCCCAAACGCGCCGACCGCGCCCCCGCCCGGACCGTCGAGCATCTTCCCGATGCTCAACACGTTGGGACCGACTTGTTTCGGCCCGAGCGCCCACGCGGTGGACATCGCCTTCGGTATGACGCCGTCGAGACCATCGTCGTCGACTTTCACCGCTTCTAACGACGTCTCGAGCTTCTTCATGATCTCCGGCGCGAGCGCGGCGACGGCGTCCGCGTCGACGTCGTTGTGATGCGCGCTCAGTAAAATCTGCTTAAGCGACTCCGCGCTGTCCTCGATGACGCGCGGGAAAAAAATCGGCAGCGGTCTCGTCGTCGCTCGGATCGTGAGCAGACCGTTCGACGTCGTCGCCTCCGCGACGCCGATGGAGGACACGCCCTCGCGAAACGAAACGAGCGGCGGGGAGACTTTCAACTCCACCTTCGCGAACCGCTCTCTCAAGTCCGCGACGCAGCGCTCCAAGTGCACCTCACCCGCGGCCGCGATGACGTGCTCGCCCGTGTCCATCAGCCCCACCTCCACGAACGCGTCCGAGCGGTTCAAAAGCCGCAAGCCCTCCAGGAGCGCGGGCATGTCCGCCACGGACTCGGGCTCGACCGCCACCTTCACGATCGGCGCGACTTGAAACATCATCATCCCCATCGGCGCGCACATCCGCGCGCTCGAGATGGTCGCGCTCTTTAGGACGTACTTGTCCAACCCGCCCACGGCGAGGATGTTCCCCGCGGGAACTTCGTCCACCTTGAACATTCCTCGGCCCATCATGAGGTACAGTTCCTCGATGACGATCTCCTGGCACGCGCCGTCCTCGGGCGCGGACGGGTCGTACGATTCGTTGATGACGTACGCGACGTCGCCGACTTTTAACGTTCCGGAGTAGACTCTTCCGAACCCCATGAACACGGTCTCTTTGCTCGTCGGCGGCATCCCGTGCACCGCAGACGCGGGAACCGCGAGCATCTTGCTGATGTACGCCGTCGTCGGGCACCCCGGGGTGGTGTCGCACGACGCCAGCGCCTCGCGCGCGGACGCGAGCTCCTTCGCGGCGGCGGGGGTGAGCTCCTCCTTGAGCGTCGGCGTCGGCATCAGACGGAACACGCGGTGCGGCGCGGACTGCACCGGGCTCGGGAGGGAGTGCGCGACCATCTCTAAGATCGTGGGCGACAGCGGCAGCCACGCTTTCAGGATCGCGTTTAACGTGTGCTTTCGATCCGTGGACGCGAGGTCCTTCTCCTCGACGTCTAATTTCAGCGACGACGCCATCTCGTTCAGACCTTTCCCTTCCGGGGGATACCCGTGCTTCTCCGCCTCCGCGGCGTGGTACAGCTTCCATATCGGATCCAACACGAGCTGCACGAACAGCGGCTTGAGCTTCCCCGCCGCGGTCTTCTTCCCGACGATCTTCTTGCTCTTTGGGTGGTAGAACCAGTCCCCCCACAGCCCTTTCTTCAGAGCTTTCGCGGAGCACCCGAGCTTGGACGCGTACATGTCCGCAAATGCGTCCGTGCGGAACGCCCACCCGTCCGCGGCGCACGCGAACGCGACGTTCCCTCGGTCGACGCAGAACGCGGCGTCGGAGTGCTCCGCCTCCGTGACCGCGTCCTCGAGCTCCACCTCGGGCTCGTCGCGGTCGTCGTCGCGCGCCTCGGACGACGTCGCGAGCAACGCGTCCGCCTGCGATATGAACTTCTCGGACACGAACGCGGACATGACGCCGTTTATCTCGTACAACAGGTTCCGCATCCGCTCGTACGCCTCCTGCGGGGTGTATCCCATCTCTATTATCAGCCGGTCGAGCTTGTTAAACACGAGGCACGGCGCGAGGCGCTCTTCGAACGCCTGTCGTAGCACCGCGTGCGTTTGCACGCAGATGCCCTCGACGACGTCCACGACGACGAGGCCGCCGTCGCTCAACCGCGCGGCGGTCGACACCTCGCTGCAGAAGTCCACGTGCCCGGGGGAGTCGATGAGGTTTATCAGCAGCGGCTCCGGCGCGTTCTCTCCGCCGCCGACTGGGAGCTTCGGGGTGTACAGGAGCGATATGGCGGCGGACTTCATCGTGATGCCTCGTCGCTGCTCGTCGTCGAGAAAGTCCATGAACCGGAGCTTCCCCGCGAGCTTCTGGCTTATGAAACCGTTGTGTGCGATGAGACCGTCGGACAGAGTCGTCTTCCCGTGGTCCACGTGCGCGAGGACGCATATGTTCCTGACGTTCTCGCGGTACTTCTGCATCCCCGCGAGGCGCTCGACGGCTTTCTCCATCGTGCCGTCTCTTCTTCACTCCGGTCACCCGACGCGCGGTCGTTTCTTCGCGCTCGCTCGCGACGAACGCGCTCGCGACCTCCCCGCGAGACACGCGACGACGTCGCACGCCGCCTCGGAAATCGCGCGTCGACGCGAGACGTTGTGACCGCGCGACGCCCTCGAGCGCGGTCGTTGCTCTTCGATTTCGAGCGAAAAAAAGTTTGGTTTTCTGAGGCGAAATCTCGGTCTTATCCCCGCACTTCCACGATGGCAGCGGCGTGCGTCACGTCCACGGTCTCGTTCCGTCTCGGCGGCAGCGGACGCAATGTGCTCGCCCCGCGGCAGCGCCAGCATCGCTTCCGCGCCGCGCGCGTCTCCACAGACGTCGTCGCGGACGCGCGAAGACGCGCTGACGAGGCCGTCTCGGAAAAACCCGCGCGCGGCAGACGCGAGTTCTTCCTGAACAGCAGCAGCGTCTTCGTGTTGGGCGGCTTATTCGGCGGGATGGTCGATAACTCCCGCCCCGCGGGCCTCGGCTTGCACCAGTACGGCGACATCGTGACCCTCGGACTGTGCCCGCCGAAGCCGAACTGCGTCAGCACCGCGGAGGATCTGAACGACGACAGCCACTTCGTGCCGTCGTGGACGTACAACCCGGAAGAACGCGCGAGGAACCCGGTGTCGCAGAAAGAAGCCATGGCCGAGCTTCTGGACGTGGTCAACAACACAGACTGCGACGGGTTCGAGGTGAACATCGTGACGAAACTGGACGACTACCTGTACGTCGAGTACAAAGACCCGAGGCTCGGGTTCATCGACGACGTGGAGTTCTTCTTCGAGCCGGGCGAGTTCTCCCGTGTTGCGTATCGGACTGCAGGGAGAGTGGAGAGCCCGAACAACGCGAAGACGCAGCGCGCGAGGATCAAGACCTTGAGGCTGGCGCTCGAGAAGAAGAAGTGGAAGTCCGTCGGGTTCTAACGCGTCTACTCGTAGGTTCTATTAATCAAGCTAGCGGGCTATCGTTCCGATCGTCGCGCGCGGCTCGCGAGTCGCGACTCCGTCTTCGACGCCGCGCCGTCCCATCGAATCTCCGTCGCGCCGTAGAAGCTCCTCGCGACGCCCTTCGGCACGGCCTCGATCGGGTTCCCGGTCACGTCCAACACCTTCAAGCTGCTGAGTTTCACGACGTCCTCCGGGATCGACGTGAACGCGTTCCCGCTCAGGTCCAGAACGCGCAGATGCTTCAGATCGAACACGCTGCTCGGGAGCTGCGTCAAACTTCGGGAGGGGGTGCGTCGGGGGGAGGGGGGTGGGGGAGATTCGCGTGAGTCGACGTCGCGTGAGGCAAACGCCGAGCACTATCGAAACGCACTTGTTGTCCGCCAAGCACAGCGACCGGAGTTCGGTGCCGTTCTTCTCTAACACGCGGCTCAGCCTGCATATGCACGCCTCGCCCACTTTCTCGCACATCATGTTCACGCACAGCAGATCCGCGCTGCCGCGGAGGTCGAGCGTCTTCATCGTCGGCGACCGGTTCGCCTCGATGAGCGACCTCGCGACTTGATAGAAGCGCCTCGCCATTCGCGACCGGTCGAGTTCACTTCGTCGACATGTGGTGGAGACGCGTGCGAAGCGACGTGTCCGAGTGAGGAGTCGACGCGACCGGAGCGGACGAAACTTCCCAGCTCGTTCTCTTCTCGACCGGGGCCCGGGCTGCCTCGGGCCGCGAAGTTGAAACGCATGGCAAGCGGTTTTTCGCGAAAAATGCCGCGGAAATTCACCGAAAATCAAACGCGAGAAGAGAGCGGGGACGCGGGAAACCAAACAACGAAAAAGTTTCGCGCCCACCCATAGCACGGACGCACATGGCGGGCCACGAGGCGGCGATGCCGCGTAGAGGGGCGAGGGTCCTGCCCCTCCTCCTCGTCGCGCTTCTCGGGGCGTGCCTCTTCACCCGCGCGGGCGCTCAGGACTTCACCGGGTTGAAGCTCAGCGACGGACTGACGGGGTACAGGAAAGTCTTCGCGTGGGGGAGCAATCGATACGGCGAGCTCGGCATCAACCACGCGGAGAAACAGGCGCGTCTCTTCTTCCACTCTGCTAGTTCGAATCTCTCTCGCGATGGCATCACTAAGCTGACGAGTGTCCCCCCGCACCCCCGATACGTTCACCCGCGCAGGCGTCGCAACCGAAGTTCGACGGCAGCGCGTGCGAGCCGCAGCTCGTGATGGCCATCGATTTCTCCGCGCTCGAGCAGATCGGCGCGAACCTCCAGAGGATCGTCTCCGGGCAGAATCACGTCGTCGCGATCACGGAGGAGGGCGCGCTGTACGTGTGGGGTAGGAACGACATGGGGCAGCTCGGTTTGGGCGTGAGAAACGCGGAGGATACGACGTTGCGGTTCGTCCCGACGTTGCTCGAGCTGTACAACGGGAACGGGCAAAAGCAGCCCGTGATCGACGTCGCGCTCGGTTTAGAGCACACCGTCGCGGTCGTGAAAGGCGGGCGCGTGTTCGTGTGGGGAAGCAACCGGTGGGGGCAGCTCGGGATCGACCAAGACCCGGACGTGGTGCCGTGGACGTCCATCCCGACGCCGATCGACATCGGCGGCGAATCGATCCGAAACGTCTCGAGCGCGGGCGGGCACAACGCCGCGCTGACGTTCGGCGGCGCGGTGTACACGTGGGGGGCGAACAACGAGGGGCAGCTCGGTCAGAGCGGATGCATCAGGGAGGACGGGATAGGGAACGACCCGTGTTTGAATTACGTCAAGAAGCCGACGAAGATATTCAAGACGAACGAGAATCGATTCATGCCGCAGATGAAACTCATCGCCGTTGGCGGACACTTCGCGGGCGAAGCCGCGGACGGGAGCTTGGTCTTAGACGGCGGGCACACGTTGGCGGTGACGAATGATAACGTGCTTTACGGTTGGGGGGATAATTTTCACGGTCAAATCGGTACGTTCCCGCGTCCAGGTTCCCGCGCTCCCGGACCGGAAGATCTGGACTTCTTTCTTCCTTCTCTCTCAGCTGGAGGAACAAAAAAATTTCTCGTCGAAAGCGAAATTCCGGAAAATCAAACATCGAGGGAATTTTTTTTAACGCGACTGACCTTGAATTATTAAACCCCGAAATTTCCCAGGGAGCCGGCAGGAATACGCCAAGCTCGCGGATTACACGGACGTTTACACACCAAACAAGTACGACAACTACACGAGAAAGTACTACAACCGCCACGTCGCTCCAGTGCGAGTCGGACCTCTCGTTATCACGACGAGTATGCCACCGCCTCCACCGCCTCCTCCGAACCCTCCTTCACCGCCGCAGTCTGCTTCGATTTTTGCACCTCCGCCCCCGGCTCCTGCAGCGGTCGCGGGCAACCCCGTCATTATTGAGATAAAAACGGGCTCGTATCACTCGCTCGCGCTCACGGACGACGGAAACTTGTTCTCGTGGGGAGATAATTTTTTCGGGCAGTTGGGACACGGATACTTGTCGCTACAACAGGAACCGGACGCGTTTTATCAAACGCAAAACTATAGAGTGCCGGAAATGATAGACGTGCCGGAACGCGTGAAACATTGGGATTACGGAACGACAGAGGTTGTCACGGAAACAGTTGGAAATGTCACGAGAGAAGTGACTCGCAACGTCCAAGTCACGGGAAAAATCCGCTTGCCGGACGGAGGAGAAGACAGAATTATTCAAGTAGACGCCGGTTTTTTTCAATCCATCGCGCTGACGAAGAATGGGAATGTTTATGTGTGGGGAACGAACGCGAAAGGACAAATGGGCACTTGTGGTTGTGGTCCTTGCGTGCATGATTATGACGCCGCCGGTCAATGTGACCCTCTTGTAGGCGCTCCACCGTTACCTCCAGCTCCTGTTGCAATTACCTTCGGTGCTGCAACACCGGTAGTAACCAACCAAGAGACCTCCACATCAAATACAACTGCGGATCCTTACGCGAACTATTTCTGGAACGTCGGCTGCGAATGCAACTGCGCGGGACAAGGAACGTGCAAATACACACCAAGGGTGACGGGTACTCAAAGTGTAGACGCGGTGAACGAAGGAAAATGTGTCGGTTTTGGCGAAAACACAAAATGCGAGTGCGGGGCGCCGTATTTGGAGATGACAGGTTTCATTCACAAGATGGACCAGCCCATGCATTTTGTGAAGAGCACGGAGAATTTCAGATTCGTTTCCGTGGCGGCTGGTGGAGCGATGTTTGCGATGTCGCAGTCGACATGTCCTGCTAATGAAGTCGGGACAGAATGTTCAGGAATTGGAACGTGCAACGACCCGGAAGATGCGACTCTCGCGACTTGTGATTGTCCTTTTGGTACTTCTGGCCTCGCTTGTGAATTTGCTTGCCCAGTTGGAACGGCTGAGGATCTCGCACTTATTTTGGAGAACCACAACTCAGCGAAATTCCCAGACAGCGTTTACGAAGAAAGCGTCGATGGTGCAATCGTTGGCGAGCTTTGTTCTGGGCACGGGACTTGCGCTACCGGAAGTGCTGGTTGTCTGTGCGACGAATTTTGGTTCGGCGAAAGGTGCCAACATATGTGTCCTTGGGATAATTTGAAGCGCCCTTGTTCTGGGAACGGAACGTGCGTTTACAGTCCGGAAATCGAAGTCTCGCCGTACTGCGAGTGTAATCGGTGGCACACGAAAATAATGATCGACGACGGGAGTGGTTTCGAGGTTCTCGACGAGGAATTAAACGAAATAAACGCCGCGGAGTGCGCCGAGAATTTTCTCGCTATTCAGGAACCATCCGGCTGGTGCAGTTATCACGATAAAGACCTCGGTTTCGAACTCTGTTACCGGTCCGGTTTGTGCGGGGTTTGCGAGGACGGAGCCGCGCGTGTCTCCGTGCTCGCGGGTATTTTATTCTCGATCGCGTTAGTGCTGTTCGAGTTGTTCTAAACATTTTTCATTCCTTAGCCTAGAAGCTATTTTAGCTAAATTTTCAAAGAAAGAGCTCCTCCCCGCTCAGAAGAACAAAATCCAAAAGAAAGCCACGATAATCGAAATCGCGAGCAAGGTTCCGTACTCCGACAAAATTCGAAGCTGAATCCGTTGATCGCCAGTGAGCGCCAGAGCATCGTTCAAATTTTCTGAAATCGCGATCAAAAGCCGAGCCAGCGGTGGAAATTCCAGGTTCGTGATCGGTCTCGTGTTCCAGTCACCGGTGTACAAAGCGCGCGCGCCTTTGTCGAAAGACGCGCGTTGAAAACCGATGCCTCCCCTCCTCGACCGAACCCCGCCCGCGCCGTCCGAGGCTTTCGCGGATCCGTCCGCGTGCGCCCCCGGGCTCGGTGACATCGTCGCGGACTCGCCCAGACGCTCGAGACGAAACACCTTAAACGCCGCCTTCCTCAGCCTCGGAAGTCTCGACCGCAGCGGGTGGTTCGGACCGAGCGCGGCGACGTCGCGGTCCAGGCGATGCAACAGCGCGAGCGCGACTTGCGGCAGCCCTTCCTGGTCGAGCGCGAACATCGACAGCTTCGGAACGACCGCGGGATTCGCGTTCGCCGCGGCGCCGTACATCGGACTGCGCATCCCCGCGCGCGTCGCGATCGGGCTCGGGGACATCGCCCCGACCGCGTCCGGCGTCTGCTCCGGGGGATCCATCTCGAGGAGTTGACTCTTGACGTACGGATAAAACGCGTCGTACGGCGTCGGCGGCGGCGGCTCCGCGTTCGTCGCCGCGGGCGAGAACGGATCGCGGACGACGAAAGCGTTGTACGCTTCCTCGAAGTCATCGATCAGCTGCAGAACCTCCGGACACGACGCGAACGCCTGGAGGACGCTGAGCAGCGCCGTCGCGGTGCCCTCCGCGTCGACGGGGACGCGTTTGCAACAGAGCTCTAGGAAGTGCTTCATGAGCTCGTTGTAGAACGGGATGTTGTGCAGGACGTGATCGACGTCGATCGCGCGCTTCGTCGGTTGCCCTCTTCTGCCGCCGCCAGATGACGTGGACACGTTCAAAGGCGAAGTGTCGCCCAGGAAGCTCGGAGAGGAGTACTTCTTCTCCGCGGACGTCGCCGCGGCGACGGCTTCGATCCCGCGCGACAACGGCGAACCGCCTCCGCCGGATCTCGATCGCGACGGCACAGGGAAGCTCAGCGTCCACGGCGTGAGGTACGTCACCCACAGGTTAAGCAACGGACCGAGCCTCGCGGTGCTCTCCGCGGGCCAGTGCGTGAATGCGTCGCGCAGGAACGTGTACAGAGGCTTGAGGAGCATCTCCTTCGCGCGTTCGACTTCCTCGCGCGCGTCTTGCGTCGCCCCCACGCCCGCGGGCGACGATAACGGCGGCGTGCGCATCGACGCGCTCCCGGGCGTGAGCTGCTGCTTCGATATTGACCTCGGGGATCTCGGAGACATCCCTTCCAGCGCGTCCCTCGGCGGCGTCGCCGCGCTCGGCGTCCCTCGTCCTCCGCCGGCGGTCGGCGATGCGTCCGCGAACAAATACGTCGCGAGCAACACGACGGCGTTTATCAAATCCTCGTTCGGAGGGTTATACGTGTACTGCCGCTGCATGGACGACGCGACGACGCCGTAGAACCCAGCGTTCATCGATCCCGCGCTGCCGCCGCCGCGCTGCAGACCGCCGGGGGTGAACGGCGATCGCGCGCCGACGCCGCCGACGCTCGCGGAATCATTCGCGACGTCGCCGTCGGGCAACCAGAACTCGATGAATATGCTGACGAGCATCTCGCCTTGGCTCACGCTCCCGGAGCCGCGGTAGTTCGCCTCCGACGCGCGCGTCCACGCGCCGACGTTGCCGTTCCCCCACGACCCGTTCCCCGCGCCCGCGCCGCCTCGCGGGAGGAAGCAGCGGAGGTGCGACAGCAAGAGTTCGCGATACGGATGCACGCGCCTGGAGTCCCCGCCGTGGTATAAACCCCCGAGCATCGCGGCCGCGTCGGCGACGCGCCACTGGTTCCTCGCCGGCGAGCGCGAGTACCGTCGCCCGGTCCCTCGCGCCTCTGAGCAGGCGTAGTACGCGGACCAGAACAGGAAGTAGTGATACAAACCTAAGTGCACGGCGAAGCGTCCTTGCGCGTCGCGTTGCACGCACCCTCGATACGGCGGCTTCGCGTTTAAGCCCGCCGGGTTCGTTCGCAGGAGTCGTTGCGTGCGTTCCGGGAGGCGCTCGATCGGGAACGCGAACTGCATGAGACCGTCCGCGTCCGCGGCGAAGACGGCTTTCATCAGCGCACCCTTCGGGGACAAAAAGTCGAGCAAGATCGACGCCTCGCGCTCGCTCCCACTCGACACGGACTGGAGCCATCCGCTCGCGCCGTCGTCGAAGTTGAAGATCTGCCACAACAACGTCTGGTAGCAGTTGCTGAAGAACCCGCGGAGGTTGTCGCGGTTGTCGTCGAGGACTTGCAGCACGCTGTTGATGCGCGTGGACAGCGAGCTCCCGCGGCTTGAGAGGATTCGGTTCAACTCGTCGAACGTCGTCGGCTTCGCGCTCGCGCCTCCGGGGGAGGATCGTCCCCCGGTGTTCACCGTGAGATTCGAGCCTCTGTGGAGCCCGCTGACGCGGCCGTCGACGCGGCCGGCGGCCATCGCGATCGACGAGGGCACGCGCGCGGGTGGGTGCGGCAGCCGATGAAAGGATCATTGTCGTGGTGGAGAATTTCAACACTGCCGTGGGCGGCTGGGCGCGAGTGTACGTACGTGTACACGTACTCGTACTCTATGTGTTTTTAGTCACGCAGTTTGATTTCCTTTGAATTCTTTTCTATTTTTTGCGGTGCCCACAGCCTCCGAAACCTCTTTTTGAAGCAGTGACGGCCTCGCAAATCTATTAAACTCGTCCAAAGTGTGCTGCTAAGGGAACGAAATACGTCTACGAACGTCGCCGCTCACACCACGGCGCGCCTGGGCGGCATCTGCGACAGCGGGTACTCCTCGTTGTCGTGCCAGCTGTCCGCCACGGCGCCGTCCGCGGAGTCGTCCTCCCCGCCGCCCTCGCCCGTGGTCGTTCGCTCGTCGTCGTCGCGGTCGTCGTTTTCGTCGTCCGCGACTTCCTCCGTCTCGGGGTACGCGCCGACGACCTCGGTCTCGTACATCTCCGCGCCGACGACGTCGACGTCTTCGTCCCCTACCTCCGCGACGACCCCCGCCGCTCCCTCGTCGCCGTCCGAGATCGCGGTGTCGTCCTCCCCCGACGACGACGGCCGCTTGTTCTCCTTCGCCGGCTGCCGCTCTCGGACGCTCGCGATGAGGCGACTGAACGTGTCCGACTTGGCGTTCGCCGCGCTAGCCGCGGTCGGCACCGCGCCGGTGAGGCCGTTCGACGCCGCCGCGGTCATCATCCCCGCGCGCGCTTTATCCCGCTCGAGCTTGTCCACGTCCCTGGCGACCTGCTCGAGGTTCGGGTGTACGCCGCACTCGATCGACGTGTTCACGCGAAGCGTATACTCTTTGTGACGCTCGATCATCTGCGCGCGGGTCCCGGCCGTGCTGAGATTCGCTTCCGCGAGGAGCTTCTTCAGCGGCTTATCCTTCATGATGTGGTACACGAGCTTCGGGAGCTTCGGAATCGCGGCCGCGGACGCGGGGCCGTTCGCGGAAGCGAACGGCTGAGGGTTCCCTCCCGCGTAGTTTTGGTTGCCGTTCCCGCCGGAGCCGCCCGCGCTCGCGCCCGCCTGCCCTTTCGTGAGGCAAACGTCGATGTGCGAGTTCATCAAACCCTCTAAAATCATGGAGGAGCAGATCGGGCACTTTTGCGTTTGCCCGCGCCCAGAGCTCCCGGGGGTCGTCGCGTTCGTCGCCGTCGCGTTTCGCCTCTCCCCGTTGGTCGCCGCCGCCGCGGCTTTTTTCGCGCGTTTCCGCGCGATGCCCCCCCACCGCACGTCCCCGGCGTCGTCGTCCATCTCCTCCGCGGTGTCGTCGAGCAGGTCCACGACCTCTGCGCGCAGCGCGTTTCGCGAATCGTTCGCGTTCGTCGCGGGTTGGCTCGAGGGATCGTACTCGGACTCGCTGACGGCGTCGTCGTCCTCCTCCTCCTCCGCGTCCGCGTCAAAGTCGCCGTCCCCCCCGTCCTCCGCCGTCGCGGGCGTGGGTTCTCCTTCGTCGTCGTCGTCGTCGTCGGGACCGCCTTTCTCCTCCTTCTCCTCCATTTCCTCCTCCTCCTCCGCGGCGACCTCGACCGCGCGCGCCCTCCGAGCGCGCGTCGTCCTCCCGCCCGCGCCGCCGCCGCTTCCTCCGCCGCTTCCTCCGCCCGCCGCCGCCGCCGCCGCCGCCCTCGCGCCCGACCGCGTCTTCTTCGCCGCCGCGGCGCTCGTCGTCGTCGTCGGCTCCGCCGCCTGCGCGCTCCGTCGCGTCGACCGTCGCGTCGACCGCGCCGTCGCGTCCTCCGTCGCCGGCGCGGGCGCGGGCGGGGACGTCGTCCTCCGTCCCTCTCGATCGGCTCGATCGGCACCCGGCCCTGTTGTGCCGCGTTTCGTCCCTCGCGCTCGCGTCGCGCTCGACGGCGGCGGCGTCACCACGCGCTTCTTCCCCCTCGCGCACGCGAGCAAGTCCGCGCGCGCGGCTTTGAACGCGCTCACGACGAGGGTCAGCGCGTGGTTCGGCTGCAGGTCCTCCTCCGACGCCTCTTTGCGGCACGTCGGGCACTCGCGTTTGAACTGATTCAGCGTGCGACGTATGCACAGCGCGCAGTCTGACGACGGCGGGAGGGAGACGAGGCGAGGACGCGGTCAGTGCGAGGCGTCGCGGCGAGCGTGAACGCGAGGCCGCGCGGGCGCGAAGAGAAGTGGACGAGGAGAAGGATGAGGACGACGAGCCGCGGGAGGGGACGCACAGGAGTGCGTGCACGAGCGCAGGGACACGGGCATCGTGAATAAGTCTTGGCAGATCGCGCATCGCAGGGACTCGTCCAGCTTCTGTTGCGCGAGCTCCGGCCACGCCTCGGGCTCGTCGTCGTCGAGGTCGTCG